>ENA-UENY01001953-UENY01001953.1-human-gut-metagenome-genome-assembly--contig:-NODE-1953-length-10571-cov-12.331523_pt1 | contig 10571 bp, 7 predicted proteins | sample MGYA00242886_ERZ507888 | MGnify/ENA primary metagenome ERZ507888 (study PRJEB26167, sample SAMN06115543) | human gut metagenome | host: Homo sapiens | place: China:Chongqing | collected 2014-11-10... | reverse complement strand
TATGGAAGAGGCGGGATTTAAAGATAGTTTCCGTGAGATGAACCCCAATCCGGTGGCCAATCTGGGAGTAACGTGGCATCCAGGCAACGTGTACACGAACCGCATTGATTTCGTTGTGGAGAGTCATAATTGTCAGCTTCCCTATCAAGAATAATTTCCCCTAAGAAGAAGCAGGAGCCGGCGTGAGGAATGATGAGATGTGTATTCTTTCCTATCCATCCCAAGCCGGTACGCCATGCCCAATAACGTTCGAGTATGGGAGCGGTATCACAGAATATGCGGCCTTGAAGCGGAGAAGCGGAGGTTTGGGATACTGGGGCTTGGGGTGCTGAGGCGTAGTTTTCAGTATATGTGCCGATATTGTTTGTCGAGGCGATAGTACTGTCTGTTTCTTTGGAGAATGAAACTTCTTTCTCTATAAACTCAAAAAGTTCCTTCAATTTCCCCTTCATCACATCGTGATAATCTTTCCCGTAGGCATACCATGCAATCTGATACTCACCTTCGGGAAGTTTTTTTGCCGGATAATAGTTTAGCGCAACGCTGATCACCGTACGTGCCCCTTCCACCAACAAGCGCGGATCGAGCCGTTTATCCTCATAATTCTGCATATACGCCATCTCTGCCTGGCAACCGTCCGCCAGCCATTGACGGAAGGCGGTAGCCACAGTTTCATCCACAGCTTCGGCAGGCGCCAGTCCGCAGGCGGAAAAGCCGAGGCGTAGTGCTTCGGCTTTAATTCGGTCTGAGGAGAGGAGCTTTTCCATTAAAATACCTTGAATTCATAGCCCTCCGCTTTCAGAAATTCGATGGCACGGGGGAGGGCATATTGCAGATTCCCGTTGTTCCACGATTTCAGAGAGTCGTGGAAGGTGATGATGGAACCGTTGCGTACGTAGCGTTTTACGTTATTCAGTACCTGTTCCGGGCGCATTCGCTTACTGTAGTCACGGGTTACGAGGTCCCACATAATGATACGGTAATGGTGGCGAAGAGTGTAATATTGCCGGAATCCCATGTGCCCATGTGGAGGGCGGAATAGGTCTGAGTGGATAATTTCGTCTACCCGTCTGGTGTTGGCCAGATAATCCGGATTGGAGTATTCAAAGCCGCGGATGTGGTTGAAGGTATGGTTGCCGATGCGGTGTCCGTGTTCTACCACCATCCGGTATTCGTCCGGGTGTTTGCGGATATTGTCGCCTACCATGAAGAAGGTAGCTTTAATATCGTGTTTCTTCAGTAGTTCCAGTACCCAAGGGGTTACTTCCGGGATAGGGCCGTCGTCAAAAGTCAGGTAGACAGCCCGTTCGTTTGGGTCCATCCGGAAGATGGCTTGTGGATACAGCGCTCGGAAGAACCAAGGTGGTTGTTCTATAAACATAAGAGTCTTTATTAATAAGTAACAGGTAATAAGTAATAAGTAATAACCGTGCGGCTTATGGCGCAGCTTATTACTTATTACTTAATACTTATTACTTAGTTTTTATTTCCCTTTCATTCTCGCAACGTACTCATTGTATAGCTGGTCGAGTTGTTCCGAGTAATGTTTAGCCAATTCTTCTGATTTGTATTTCTCCATCAGGCGTACTTCTGCGTCAAGCAGTCCTGCGTTGTACATGAAGTTTTCGCTGGCGATGGAAAGTTGGTAATCAGTCAGGCTGAGATACCAGATCATGTATTCGAGAGACTTGTTGGCAAGTTCGTCGATGATCTTGTTCGCTTTTTCGTTTTGTCCCAGCTGGTAGTAGGCTTCCGCCATTTGGAAGGCGCCGTTTGCCCAGTCATACGGTACGTTGTATGACGGGATCATCTTCTCGGCGTAGTCGAGTGCGGCGAGTGCCTTGTCTTTTTTGCCTTCTTTGATGAGCTGTCCTACGAGCTGTGTGAAGATGCGCCGGTGTGTGTAGCACATACGCATTACGTTTTCGTCGATGTAGATGCCCGGTTTCTCGATGCCGCCGAACTTGAACTTGTTCATCAGGTTGTCGTACATCTTTTCGCTGTCGATCTTGCTGTTCAGCTTGTCCGTATCGAACGGAGTGAAGCGGTATGCCAGACCTTCCTGCGTGAAGTGGTTGTCCATGCCGAGGTGGTTTTCACTGCCTACGGTGATAGCCATGTAGATGGGACGTTCCCAGTTGGCGTTGGCAAGCATTTCGAGCATCATCAGTTCGCTCTTGTAGAGGGCGCGTTTCGGGTTGCCGTTGGCGTCTCTCAGCAAGATGGTCATGTATTCGGGGATGGAGTCGCCCAGCGCTTCCGGTATTTTCATGCCGGAACGGCGGACAGCTTCCTTGTCGATCTTCATTACGATGCTGTCGGTAGGGATGACGCGCAGCCCTTCCTTATCCGAACGAACCCAGTATTTGAGGATATTCTTCAGTTCATACGGGTTTTCTCCGAACTGTTCTTTCAGTTCGTTCATCGCTTCCGGATTTCCGTTTTCGAGCGCGCTGTCTGCCTGTGCATACATCTGGTCAATATTCTTCTTTACTTCCGGACGGATGGGGATGTATTCGTTCTGGCCTTCGACGTATTCCACACGGTCCCAAGTGATCGGGAGTGACGGAGAGTCGTAGGCGGGACGTTTCATCTGGTCGATGTACCAGTCGGTTTGCAGGTAACTGAGGTTACAGGTACGTGCATCGGTACGGAAACCTTCTGTCTCCTGATTGTACCACAACGGGAAAGTATCGTTATCACCATTGGTGAAGATGATCGGATTTCCTTCTTCCTGCAAGGTCATCAGATAGTTCTGACCGAAGTCACGGGCAACAAAGCGTCCGCTACGGTCGTGGTCGTCCCATGTCTGTCCGGCCATTTGGATGGGGACAAGCAGACAGAGTACTGATGCGAGAGCGGCAGCCGGAACTTCTTTCATCTTGCAGTAATCGCGTAACATACGGATGATACCTGCGACTCCCATACCTACCCAGATGGCGAAGGCGTAGAACGAACCGGCATACGCATAGTCACGTTCACGCGGCTGCGCAGGTGTCTGGTTAAGGTAGAGCACAATGGCGATACCTGTCATAAAGAACAGGAAGAACACCACCCAGAATTGCTGGATACCCCGCTGGCTGTGGTATGCTTGCCAGAAGAGTCCGATCAGGCCGAGCAGCAGCGGCAGGCAGTAGAATACGTTGTGTCCTTTGTTGTTTTTGAGGTCCTGCGGAAGCAATTCCTGGTTGCCCACCAGCAGATTGTCGATAAATGGGATTCCGGTGATCCAGTTACCGTGTTCTATTTCTCCGCTGCTCTGAATGTCGTTCTGCCGTCCGGCAAAGTTCCACATAAAGTAGCGCCAGTACATGAAGTTGAGCTGGTAGGAGAAGAAGAACTTGATGTTTTCCCATTGGTTCGGTACGTTCACCATCACCATTTCGCCGCATTGGTCGTATGGGACGTCATGCCCCTTGATGTCTACCCACTGCTTGTAGAGTGAGGAGTGCGCGGAGCTGTACATACGGGGGAAAAGCATATTTTGCGCGTATTCGTATTCGATACGTCCCGGCAGTTCGATGTATGAGTCTTTTTCGTCCGGTGAAGTCTTTTCTTTGCGGACGTATTTACTTCCCGTCTGTGACTGGCGGGGAACGCAGTATCCGTCTTTCACGTCGAGTGCCACTTTCGAGGAGAAAGCAGGACCGTAGAAGAGAGGACGGGTTCCGTATTGTTCACGGCCGAGGTATTCGCCCAGCGTGAAGATATCTTCCGGAGAGTTCTGGTCCATCGGTGTGTTGGCGGTAGAACGGATCACGATCAGTGCATAAGAGGAATAACCGATCACGATCATCATGGTGCACAGCAATGCCGTATTCATGGTACGGGCGGAGATGCGCCATTTCTCTTTGATCTTTTCCTGTACTTGCGGAGCAAGGTAGATGCCAAGAATTGCGATCACTACGACACCGATAAGGATGCTGCTTACGCCGTGTCCGTAGAATGGAATACCCAGCAGGGCGATGGTCAGAATGAATGAGATGGCCATGCGGAGTCTGCTCTTTTCGGTGTAGCTTTCGTACACGCCCCAGATAAGGGCGGCGGCAAGCAGAATGATATAGACTACGACGCCGGAGTTGAACGACATGTCGAGTCCGTTGACAAACAGCAGTTCGAACCAGCCGCCGACTTTAACGATACCGGGCACGATGCCATAAAGCACGGCTGCTACGAGTACGCCCGATCCGAGCAGGGCGAGCAATGAGCCTTTGGCAGTGGCGTTCGGAGTTTTCTTGTAGTAGTACACCAATACGATTGCCGGCAGACAGAGGAGGTTCAGCAAGTGAACACCGATACTCAGTCCGGTCAGATAAGCGATCAGAATCAGCCAGCGGTCGCTGTGGGGCTGGTTGGCTACATCTTCCCATTTCAGAATCAGCCAGAATACAACGGCTGTAAAGAGGGAGGAGAAAGCATATACTTCGCCTTCTACGGCAGAGAACCAGAAGGTGTCGCTGAATGTGTAGACCAGCGCGCCGACCAGTCCGCTACCCATGACAGTGATAAGTTGTCCTTTCGTGATGTTGTTCTCGTCGGTGATTACCAGTTTGCGTACCAGATGGGTGATGCTCCAGAAAAGGAACAGGATACAGGCACCGCTCATCAGTGCGCTCATGTAGTTTACCATCTTCGCTACGGTGGTTACATCGGAGGCGAATTGAGAGAACAGGTTCGCTACCAGCATGAAGAAAGGTGCGCCGGGCGGGTGTCCTACTTCCAGTTTATAACCGGTAGTTATAAACTCGGGACAGTCCCAAAAACTTGCGGTCGGTTCTATTGTCAGGCAGTAGACCGTTGCCGCAATGATGAATGTAATCCAACCCACGAGGTTGTTTATAGTTCTGTACTGTTTCATTAGCACTATCTAGATTTTTCGTTAAAAAACAGATTACGTGGGCGCAAAGATAGTGATTTGTAAGGATAATGAGGCAGAAAGTAAGAAATATTAAGTAACGGAAAGGTGATTTACTTTATCTTATGCCCTTTTAGTGAAACGGGGGAATCACTAAACAGTATAAACAACAGTAGGTATAAAGATATTAATTTTGTATCTTTTATATTAAGCATTGAATCATTTATTGGTCAATAATACTTGCGTTGTCAGACATTAATAGCTGACTTCTCAACTGTTAATACCTGAGATGTCAACTATTAACATCTGACATCTCAATCATTAACAGTTGAGAAGTCAGTTGTTGCTGCTTGATGTGACCGTTGTAAATGACTGATATGCGGTGCAGCCGTTCTTTGATGTAGCACCGGCAAATGAATGTTTAGTGATGATGATGATGTTCACCGAGAACGCGGTGTGGCAACGTGCCGTGTCCCAGCAGTTCGATGGGGCAGTTGAAGTTTCTTTCCAGCCATTCTGTGGAGACGCCTGTGTCAGGGTGGTAATCCAGTGTCTCGTTGACGCAGGCAATGGATTTCACTTGTTGCAGTACAGTGCCGATGTCGTGACTGACAAGGATGATGGCGCATTCTTTGTTAATCTCCGCCAGCAGTTCGTAGAGCCGGGCTTCGAAGCGTTTGTCGATATACGTGCTGGGTTCGTCAAGAATCAGTACCGAAGGGTCGGAGATGATGGCACGTCCCAGCAGTGCGCGTTGCAGTTGCCCGCCGCTAAGCTGTCCGATGGAACGGTGTTCGAGCCCTTCGAGTCCCATGCGGGTGATGATATGCTTGCCTTTTTCTCTTTGCTCGGGAGTGAAACGGGAGGTGAGGGATTTCTGGATACTTAGTCCGGAAAGTATCACTTCCTCTACCGAAATCGGGAATTTCCGGTCGATGGTGTTATATTGCGGCAGATAGCCGAGGGAAAGTGGAGAGTTGGAAGTGGAAAGTTGAGAGTGGGAGGATGCTTCTGTAGGGGCATGGAAGATGATTTCTCCGGCTGTCGGTTTCAGCAGACCGAGGATGCACTTGATGAGTGTTGTCTTACCGCCTCCGTTCGGACCGATGATGCCCAGAAAGTCCCGTTCGTAAATGTTCAGGTTGATGTCGTGGAGTACGGTACGGCCGTCGTATCCGGCAGCAAGGTTCTTTATTTCGATAATCGGTTTCATATTTGGAGAATTACTTCGTTTATGTATCATTCGGTCATTAACGCTATGGAGGCCCGTTGTTATTCGGGGTCCATAGGTGTGAGAGCTTTGGCTACGTTCAGCATTTCCGTTTCCCAGTCGTAGCTTAACGGGTTGATGGGGACTACCTTTGTGCCGGTTTGCTGTGCGATGGTTTCCGCGTTGCGCTTGTCGAACTCCGGTTGGACGAAGATGACGCTTACTTTCTCCGATTTGCACAGGTCTATCAGTTCTTTCAGATGGGCGGGCGAAGGTTCTTTGCCGCCTTCTTCGATTGAAATCTGATGCAGGCCGTAGTCACGGGCAAAGTAGGAGAGAGCCGGATGGTAAATCATAAAGGCTTTGGCCGATTCCGGAGCGGAAAGTTGCCGGCGGATGAGGCTGTCGGTGTGCTGGATACGTTGGCAGAGGGAGTCGTAACGTGCCAGGTAATATGCTTCGTTAGGCTTGTCGAGCATACAAAGTGCCTTGAAGGTGTTTCCGGCAAGGATGAGGGCGTTGGCGGTAGAGTTCCAGATATGCGGTTCTACGGCGTGGTTGTGCCCGTCGTGGTCATGATGTCCTGCTGCGTGGTTGTGCTCACCGTTGTTCAGAATCAGGTCTATGCCTTTCGAGGTGTCGAATACTTGGATATGAGGGGTGTTATTCATCAGTCGGTCCATCCAGGTCTGCTCAAAGCCGATGTAGCCGATACGGAGATAGGCTTTGCTGTCTCCCAAAGAGACAAGTTGCTGAGGAATAGGGTCGTATGTCTCCGGACTGGAACCTTTCGGGACCATGCTGACTACCGTGAATTTATCACCGGCAATCGCTTCCGTGAAGTAGCGCTGCGGTTCGATAGTGACGGTAATGACCGGTTTCGCTTCTTCGCTGCCGCTTGCTTTGGACGTGCGACCCGTGCAGGCTGCCAACAGGAGGCAGGAGCCGAGAAGAAGGAGTGTTTTCAAATCTTTTAGTTGTTGTTTCATGACTATTGTATTAATATCGGGGGTTGATTCTGTTCCAGTTTTCGGGCACGTAGTATTTCCCGCTTTCCTCCCGGAGGACCGGGAAGGCGCTCTACGGTAAAGCCTGCGGCCTGTAACATACGTCGGATGACTCCTTTGGCACAATAAGTGGTGAGGATACCTCCTTCATTTAATAAAACATATAAACGGTTAAATAGTTCCTGCGACCACATTTCCGGCTGCTTTTCCGGAGCGAAGGCGTCGAAATAGATAACGTCAAATGATAATGGAGAATGGATAATGGATAATGGAGAATAGCTGCGCTGGGTAGTCCATTCATTAACGTCGGCTTGTACTTTGCAGAGAGTGAAGTGTGGGGTAAAGGATATTTCTTCTTCCCACGGCGATGTATGGATTGCTTTGAACAGGCCGATAGCTGCTGGTTGTTCTATATATCCCAGTTGCTCCACCATCTGCCATTCCAACGGATAGAGTTCAAGTCCTGTATAATGTACGTTACGTCCGCTTCTTTCTGCTTCTTCAAGTGTAAGCCAAGCATTCAGCCCCGTTCCGAAGCCGATCTCCAGAATATGCGGGGAGGGGGCAGCGGAGGCTTTCAGTCCCATGTTGATGAAAATATGCTGGGACTCCGTACGTGCTCCTTTGGTCGAATGATAATGTTCATTCAATTCCGGAACAAATAGGGTGGCGCTCCCGTCATCAGTCTTTTCAATCACTCTTTTCATCTCAAAAAACTTATTACCTATTACCTGTTACTTATTACCTATTATTTCATCCTGCAACGACATTCCATGCGCTTTCCAGTACGTACAGAAGCAGAATGTAACGTATCAGTTTGCCGACAAACATGGAGGCGGTGGTGAGCCATATATTACTTCGCATAAATCCCAGTGCGATGGAGATCACCTCTCCGATGGCCGGCAGGAAAGCGAAGAATGCCATCAATGCTCCTTTTCCTTGCAGGAATCTTACCATCTTGTCTACTTTCTCCTTCTTTACTTTGAAGTATTTCTCAATCCAGCTTATTTTGCCCAGGCGCCCCATATAGTAGCAGGTCATTCCGCCTGCCGTATTGCCGAGGGTGGCAGCCAGTATACAGGCAGTGGGTGGCAGTCCGAGTTTTACCAGTGCTACCAACACCAGTTCGGAACTGAATGGTACAATACTCCCTGCGAGTAAGGCCGAGATAAACAATCCCGGAAGTCCCCATTCGATGAGGAGTTGTATCGTTGAGTCTATAAAAGCGTCCATACGTTAAAAACAAATAAAAGGATGAGGCAGACCGTAGCAACAATGAAGAATATATTCGATGTTTTATTGTTGGTCAGCACAAAAAGGTGGCCGATCAGTATGCTGTTGCTTATCATGAGCAATGGCAAGAGATTGCTGCATTGTGACGGCTGTAGCACAATCAGTACGAAGAGAAAGAGTGTCACGTCTATGAGAAACTGTAAATAGGCGCGCGTACGTATCTTATCTTCGAATCCGGCAACGACGCAATGGGCGGCGCTGACGATGAACAATACAAACAGATAGCCGAGAGTCGCCAGCTCCCACGGCTGGAGTATCTGTAGGTTGAATATATCTCCAAAAGTAGCCAGTTCTTTGAAAGGATGATAGAACAGCTCTATCTGATCGTAGAAGAAAGCGTGTCCGAACAGCATCCAGTAGGGCATTGTCCATCCTACCAGCGCGCCACAGAAACTACGGAACGTAAGTGACTGAAAACGGTGCGCCTCAAACAACCAGAGCACCGAGAAGAAGGTGAGCTGGGGAAAGAGAATGCTCCCTGCACCGATAAACAGGAACGAGTAGAACAGATATCCTGACGCCTGTGCCTGCTGGTAACTCTTGAACAGGAAATAGATGGAGAATAAAAAGGTTATGGCGGCAACGTTTCCGGCATATAACAGGTGCATCTCCGGACAGACGGTGACCAGCAGAAAATAGATAGCTGTCTGCACGGAAGCCCGCATACGGATGATACTGAACCGGTTGTTCAGCTCGATCAGGAAATAGCCGATAGCCGCGTAAATCAAGAAACTGACAAGATGCTCCGCCCATGCGGGGAGCAGCAACGTGCGGGCAGACTGCCAAAGCACGGAACCGCCTTCTTCGCCCGCTGTCATGGTGAGTTCGGGCAATAGGACAGAGGTCAGCACCCAACAAAGGGTGCAGATGAAAATCGCAGCAGGGAGTGTCCACCGCCCTGCTGTGACCAAACCTTGTAGTCTCTTGCTTTTCATTATAAGTCGAATCCGATATCGCGACGGAAATATTTTTTGTCGAAGTCGATCATATCTGCCACTTTATAGCTCTGTGCCAGCGCTTCTTCCTTCGTTGCGCCATAAGAGCAGACAGCGATCACACGTCCTCCGTTCGTTACGATTTGTCCGTCCTTCATGGCTGTTCCGGCATGGAAAATGATGCTTTCGGTAGCGGCAGCCTGTTCCAGACCGCTGATAGGGAAGCCTTTTTCGTATGCTTCGGGATAACCGCCGCTGACAAGGATCACACAACCTGCCGAGCGCGGGTCCATGACCAGTGTCTTTTCGTGGAGGTTGCCTGCGGCTGTACCTTCCAGCAACTCCACGAGGTCGCTCTGAATGCGGAGCATCACGCTTTCCGTTTCCGGGTCGCCCATGCGGACGTTATATTCAATCACCATCGGTTCGCCTTTCACCCGAATCAGTCCGAGGAAGATGAAGCCTTTGTAGACGATGTTTTCTTCTTTCAGTCCGTTGATGGTAGGTTCGATGATGCGGGTACGTACTTTTTCCATGTATTCTTCGTCGGCAAAAGGAACCGGAGTCACGCTGCCCATACCGCCTGTGTTGAGTCCTTTGTCGCCTTCACCGATACGCTTGTAGTCTTTCGCTACGGGGAGGACTTTGTAGTGTTCGCCGTCGGTAAGCACGAATACGGAACATTCGATACCGCTCAGGAACTCTTCAATTACGACTGTTGCCGATGCGGAGCCGAACATACCGCCAAGCATTTCCTTGAGTTCTTTCTTTGCCTCGTCCAGTGTGGGGAGGATCAGAACGCCTTTTCCGGCACAGAGTCCGTCGGCTTTCAGCACGTATGGAGCTTCCAGCGTTTCGAGGAAAGCCAGACCTTCTTCGAGGTTTTCGGCTGTGATACTTTTATACCGGGCTGTCGGGATTTGATGACGCATCATGAAGCCTTTGGCAAACTCCTTGCTGCCCTCCAGCTGTGCTCCGTTGGCGGACGGACCGATAACGGCGATATGTTTCAGTTCGGGACGATTCTGGAAGTAATCGTAGATGCCTTCTACCAACGGGTCTTCGGGACCTACTACCACCATTCCGATGTTTTCTTTCAGAGCGAAAGCGCTGATCGCTTCAAAGTCGGTAGCTTTGATGTTGACATTCTCGCCTACGGCGTTTGTTCCGGCGTTTCCCGGAGCGATGTACAGCTTTTCAACTTTCGGACTTTGGGCAATTTTCCATGCCAGTGCATGTTCGCGGCCGCCCGAGCCTAGTAATAATATCTT
>ENA-UENY01001937-UENY01001937.1-human-gut-metagenome-genome-assembly--contig:-NODE-1937-length-10620-cov-45.854880_pt1 | contig 10620 bp, 9 predicted proteins | sample MGYA00242886_ERZ507888 | MGnify/ENA primary metagenome ERZ507888 (study PRJEB26167, sample SAMN06115543) | human gut metagenome | host: Homo sapiens | place: China:Chongqing | collected 2014-11-10... | reverse complement strand
TATATTGTAAGTCGCAAAGTACTGACAAAAATCAGTCTCAAACCATACTAAATATATAGTCCATTAAAACAAAAAGGGCCCCTCTCTCCTCCCCAATATTCTCTTCCCTACCCCCTCACAAATTCCACAAAATACGCAATGACGGTCCCAAAAAGGATCACAACGAGCATCCACTTGAGAAGCACGGGCGAGATGCACTTCTGGAATTTCGCGCCGAAATACATGCCGAGCAACCCGCCGAGGCTGAGAAGCAGGGCCATGCCCCAGTCGGGGGCGATGCTCAGGTCGGGATAGAGGGGCGAAATGGCTATGTAGAAGAGAACACCGGCCAGCGCGTTGACGAAGGTCGCCGCCAGCGTCGCCCCCGCCACCGTGTAGATGGGCAGATGGAAGACGGAAACGAGGAACGGCGCGATGATCGCCCCGCCGCCGATGCCGTAGATGCCGCCGACAAGACCGACCGCAATGGAATAGAATAAGAGGATCGGCACGGAAAAGGAATAGAGATACCCGTCAAACGTGTAGGATACGCGGGACAGGTTCCGCTCCACAACCTCGACATAGGGCTTGGGAGGAGATTGTTCGTATTTTGGGGCGGGCTTGAAACGCATCCAGCCGAACAGGTCGCGGATCATCTCCAAGCCGATGCCGAGCAGCACGAGCGCCACGAACAGCTTGAAAGGCCGGACATCCGCCAGCCAGTTGATGCGGACAAGGCCTCCGATGACGACCCCCGGCACGGCCCCGGCCATGACGATCCACGACAGAGGCCAGAGCATCCGTTTTTCGCGGTAATAGCGGAACACGCCGCCCGGATTGGAGAACACGTTGTAGAGCTGGTTCGTCGCGCTGACCGAGGTATTGGTGTAGCCCAGAAAGGTCATCTGAAAAGGCAACAGCAGGAACGCGCCGGAAATCCCGCCCATCGACGTGAAGAAGGAAACGGTGAACGCGACCAGCGGCGGTACGAACGGCGAAACTTCGATTTCCGCAGTGGGGAAATACATCTCAGACATCCTCCCATTCGGGCGGCAGGTGCGCAACGCGCCACGGACCGGCCCACGGCGGCAAGGCCGTATAGGTTTCCTCTCCCACCCGCAGCCGCACGGCATGGAGCTTGAGCCCATCCCCGCAGCGCGGGCCTCCGTACTTCACATCCCCCACGAGCGGAAAACCCCGCTCCGAAAGCTGTACGCGGATCTGATGCGTCCGCCCCGTGTGCAGGCGGATAAGGACAAGGCTCCGGCCTTCGCACACGGTCAGGCAGCGGACCGTCAGGCTCGCGGGCTTCTCGTCGGGCCCACCCGTGCGGGATTTCCCGGCAACGACCTTTTCGCGGCCCTGTGCGCCGACTGTGCGTTTTGCCAGATGATCCTCAAGGCGTTTCGGGCGGCTCCACGGGCATTCGCCCTGCACCCACGCAAGGTAGTCCTTGGCGACGCTCCCATCATGAGCCGCCAGCGCATCCGAAAGGCGGCGTACGGCGGCATACGTCTTGCCGACGAGCAACAGGCCGGAGGTATCCCTATCCAAGCGGTGTACCGGAGCGGGGATAAAAGGCGATCCGGCAAACGCCGCTTCAAGCCGTGTAGTCAGGCTGTCCGTGTGTCCCGTGCCCGGATGTACGGGCAGGCCGGACGGCTTGCAGAACACGATGACGTCAGCCGTCTCCGCAACGATGGGGGGCAATTCCTTGCCGCCCGACGACACGGGGACGCGTTCCGCTTTCGTTCCGGCCCCGGCAAAGGGCGGAACCCGGATTTCATCGTTCAGTTCCACCCGGTCGAACGGTTTGGCCCGCCCGCCGTTGATCCGGACCTGCCCGGTACGGATCCAGCGGTGCAGGACGCTCTGCGGCTCTTCGAAACGCCGGGACAGGAACTGCAACAGCTTTTGCCCGGCTTCCGCCGCCGTCACTTGCAATGGTTCAGGCATGGCATTCCTTTGAAAAATACGGCCTCTCCCCCTGCGGAGGGGGAGCTTCATGTCCTTCGTGTCGCCGTGCCCGCTCAGGAAAGGCTGAGGGCGGATTTTCATGCGGCGCGCAAACCGGAATCTCCCGCCCGCAACGCTTCTGACGGGCGGGAGATTGGGCAAGGCATCCGATCGGCTCGGGCTCACGATCGAAACCGATCCGATGCCCGCTTACAAACGCTTTGGAGGATGAGGGCCTCCTTGACGAGAAGGAGGCCTTTCCGTGAAAAGGAGTATTCCCCCTGTTCCCTCTCTTGTCCATTTCCATTTTGAAGCGCGTTTTATTCCAGAGGCAATCCGTGCCGAAAAAGATTGTAAGCAGGGACCGGATAGCCACAAAAATCTTTGGAAAGGGAGGGGCTCCGCTCTGGCGGAATTTTTTGGGAGGGAAAACTTCTCTGAAAAAAATTTTCCCTCCCCAAAACGGCTTCACATCATCTGAAAGAGCATCCGCTCTAACTGCGGTAATCGGCGTTGACGTTCACATACTCATGCCCGAGGTCGGAAGCGAGCAGCGTATAGCTGCCGGAACCGGAACCCAGCACGATGTCGATGGGCAGATCGCGCTGCTTGAGGGGCTCTTCGAGCAGGGCGTCGAAATCCAGATCGGTGGGCTGCCCCTTGCGGAACAACTCCACGCCGCACAGGGTCACCACCACATCGTCGGGGTTGAAGTCCGCCCCGCTGCGGCCCACGGCGGCGACGATGCGCCCCCAGTTCGCGTCGCGCCCGTACAGGGCCGTCTTTACCAGCTGCGAGTGCCCCACCGTCCGGGCCACGCGCTCGGCATCGGCATCGGATGCCGCCCCGGTCACATGGATACGGGCAACCTTGGACGCGCCCTCGCCGTCCTTTACCAGCATATAGGCCAGATCCCCGAGTACGGAGGTCAGGGCGGCGGACAGCGCCTTGAGCGATTCCTCGCCGGACGCGGACACGCCGGATGCGCCGTTGGCAAGGCCATACAGCGTGTCGTTCGTGGAGGTGTCGCCGTCCACGGTCACGCGGTTGAAGGTCAGCTCCACGGCGTCGCGCAACATTTTTTGCCAGACGGAGGCTTCCACCTGCGCGTCACACAGCACGACGGACAGCATGGTCGCCATGTTGGGGCAGATCATGCCAGCGCCCTTGGCCATGCCCACAAGCTTCACCACGCCGCCGGGAAGGGAGACTTCGCGGTGCGAAATCTTGTGGAAAGCATCCGTGGTCATGATCGCCCTGGCAAAATCCTCCGGGGTCGCCTTGCCGAGGTTGGCGGCGAGGGCGGGGGCGGCCTTCTCCCAAAGATCCATCTTGAGCTGCGCACCGATAACGCCCGTGGACGCGGGCAGGATATCCGACGCCTCAAGGCCGAGGGCGCCGGCCACCAGCTCCTGGGTCGTGCGGCAGTTTCGCATACCTTCATCACCGGTGCAGGCGTTGGCCTGGCCGGAATTGATCACGACGGCACGAACGGCGGGACGCTCGGCGAGCATGGCCTTGGCGACGAGGACGGGTGCCGCCGGAAAACGGTTCTGCGTAAACGTCCCTGCGGCGACGGCGGGGACATCGCTGACGAGAAGGGCAAGATCCGCGCGGCCTTCCTTACGGAATCCGGCACACGCGGTGGCGAAACGAAAGCCTTTGGGAGCGGTGGACATGTTGCAATCCTCACAAACAGATAGGTATAAAACAAAAGTATGCCACGCTTGCATCCCACAATCAAACAAAACCGGAGCATCCATCCCGGCGAAATTCAAGGGAATTACAAAAGACTTCTCTAGCCCCTTGACCGTAGGGGGGCATACACACTACAAAACTCCAAAGCACTTGTATCAGACAGGAAGTTCGCACATGAGTCAGTCCGCGTTTTACGACCTGGCGGTTATTGATAATGTTCCCTTCGGGCTCACCGGATCGCAGGGACGTTTTTTTGCCCTGCGCCTCGAACGGCCCGATTGGAAGAGCTGGGCGCCGGGACAATTCGTCATGCTCCGTCCTCAGGGCTGGGCGCTCGATATGCCCTGGGCCCGTCCGTTCTCCATCTGCCGGGTGAGCACCAACGAGCTCGTCATCTTTTTCCAGGTGGCCGGCAGAGGCACCGAAAAAATGGCCAAACTCCGGCGCGGCGACAAGGTGCACCTCTGGGGGCCCCTCGGCAATCGCTTCGCCGTGGAAGGCGGGACCCCGACGCTGCTCCTCGCGGGCGGCATCGGCATCGCGCCTTTCGTCGGGTATGCGGAACGCCACCCCACGCCGGGCGTCCTTTCGATGGTCTTCGGCCACCGCTTGCCCGAAGACTGCTATCCCGTGGAAAGCCTCGGGGAGCGCATCGACGTGGAATCCTTCCACGAGAACACCAGCGAAGACCTTGAATGGTTCCTCAACCATGTCCGCTCGCGCATCGAAGCCTATGCCGAACGCAACGGCCTCGTGCTCGCCTGCGGCCCGGCCCCGTTCCTCAAGGCGGTGCAGGGATTCGCTCTGGCGGCCAAGGCGCGCTGCCAGCTTTCTCTGGAAAGCCGCATGGCTTGCGGCGTAGGCGCTTGCCTCGGCTGCGTCACCAAGACGACGGAAAAGTGGCCCGTCGAAGAAAAGGCCGGAACGCCCGTGCAGACATGCACCCATGGTCCCGTGTTCTGGGCCGATCAGATCACCCTGGAGGCTTAGTCATGGATCGCTTCACCGTACGACTTTCTTCCTCCCATAAGCCTTCCGGGAACACGAAACCGCTCGTCTTCAAGAACCCCATCCTGACGGCCTCGGGCACGTTCGGATACGGCGTCGAGTTCGCCAATTACGGCGATCTCACGCATCTCGGCGGCATCGTGGTGAAAGGGCTTTCCCTCAAGCCGCGTCCCGGCAATCCGCTGCCCCGCGTGGCGGAAACCCCCTGCGGTATGCTCAATGCCGTGGGTTTGCAGAATGACGGCGTGGAATCCTTCCTCAAGAACAAACTGCCCCGCCTGCCGTGGCATGAAACGCCGGTCATCGCCAACCTCTACGCCACCTCGCCGGCTGAATTCGCGGAACTGGCGGGTATCCTCGCCGCCGAGGAAGGCATCGCCGGTCTGGAAGTGAACATCTCCTGCCCCAACGTGAAGAACGGGGGCGTGCTGTTCGGACAGGATCCGGCCCTCGCCGCCGAAGTGACCCAAGCGGTCAAGAAACACGCGGGGAACCTGCCCGTCATCGTGAAGCTGTCGCCCAACGTGACGGACATCACCGCCATCGCCAAGGCCGCCGAGCAAGCCGGAGCCGATGCTATCTCCTGCATCAACACCATCACCGGCATGGGCGTCGATGTGAAGACCCGCAAGCCGCTGCTCGCCAATGTGGTGGGGGGGCTCTCCGGCCCCGCCGTGAAGCCCGTGGCCCTGCGCTGCGTCTGGCAGGTCTGCAATGCGGTCAAGATCCCGGTCATCGGCATCGGCGGCATCACCTGTGCGCAGGACGTTCTGGAATTTATCCTCGTCGGTGCGCACGCGGTGGAAATCGGGACCATGAACTTCGTCCGCCCCGACGCCGCCTTCCGGATAGCCGAAGAACTTCCCCATCTGTGCCAGCAACTTGGTATCAAAAACCTCGCCGAGTTCCGCGGCACCCTGCAACTGTAATTCATTGACTGGTTAAGTTGGGAGGGGCGGGGGAACCTTTCTGAAGAAAGGCTTTTCCCGCCCCTCCCATACCCTCTCCCCCATTCAAAAGCTTTCGCCTTTTTGGGCACCCCTTTTTCTATCAGAGGTTTTCCCCGTCAAATGTGACTATAGAGTCACGCTATGTGCCCAACAAAAATTTCTTTGCGTATCCTCCCCACTTGTCAGCGTTTTTAAGGGTGGGGACCAGGGAGGAGACGCTTTTTCCAAAAAGCGCATTCCTCCGCAACTTTCAACCTCACCGACACACTATGCCGCCGAAAAAACGTTACCAGTGGGACACAAAAGATTCCGAATTTGAGGATGACCGCCCCAGCCGCTCACAGAAGAAACGCGACAGCACAGCACTCCAGCGTATGGGTGAAGAACTCACCACCCTCGGCTCATCCGTGCTCGCCAAGATGCCGCTCACTCCCAACATCCGCGAAGCCGTCCTCGAATGGCAGCGCCTCAGCTCACATGAAGGCCGCCGCAGACAAATGCAGTACATCGGGCGCCTGATGCGCGAAGAGGCGGATCCGCAGGCTGTGCGTGACGCGCTGGACGCCATCAAGCTTGGGCACACGGGCGAAACCGCCAGCTTCAAGCGTTCCGAGAAACTGCGGGACGACCTCATGAACGCCACCGATGCGGAAATGGATACACTGCTTGCCGCCTTCTCAGCCGAAGACGCCACCGAAATCCGCGACCTCACGGCAAAGGCCCGCAACGAACGCGAACACAGCCGTCCTCCGCACGCCTATCGGGCATTGTTCCGCAAGCTCAAAAGCCTCCCGGCCGAACAATGATCCGTGACGCCATCATTCTCGGAGCCGGGGCCGCCGGGCTCATGTGCTCCATGACCGCCGGGCGCCGGGGCTTTTCTTGCGCCGTCATCGACCATAGCCCGGTTGCGGGGCGCAAAGTGCGCCTTGCCGGAGGAGGCAAGGGAAACGTTACCAATCGGTATATATCTCCGGAGTGGTATGTAGGCACGCAGAAAGGCTTCCCTGACACCCTGCTTAAACGCTGTTCGACGGACTTTGTCCTGAGCATGTTGGCGTCATTCGGCATCGAATGGGAAGAGCGAGAGTACGGTCAGATTTTCTGCACGGTACAGGCGGCCCGGCTTGTGGAATCGATGGCAGCCGCCTGCCGCAATGCAGGGGCGGAATTGCTGTTCAACCGTACGTTCGGCGAAATCCGGCACGAGGACGGCCTGTTCTCTGTGGAAACGTCCGGAGGCACCCTACAGGCCCCGCGCCTTGTCATCGCAACAGGGAGCCCCGCATGGCCCGCTTGCGGGGCAACGGATGGGGGGATGCGCTTGGCCCGCCAATGGGGCCATAAGGTCGTCCCCGTACGCCCGGTGCTGGCACCTCTGCTGCTCCCCGAGTCCTGGCCTCTGCACGGCCTCGCAGGCGTCAGCCTGCCTGCCGCCGTATCCGTGGGCGGGCGCACTTTCCGCTACCCGCTCCTGTTCACCCACAAAGGGCTCAGCGGCCCCGCCATCCTTCAGGCATCCTGCTTCTGGCGGCAGGGCGAAGCGCTGCATATCGACTTTCTGCCCGACCATCCCGCCTTGGAGCTTATGCACCAACCCGAGCACGGCAAGAGTACGGTTTTGGGGCTGTTCAAAAAGGTGCTCCCCACCCGCCTGGCCGAACGGCTCATACCGGGATCGCTGGCTTCAAGAAAAGTCGCTCAGCTTGCCAAAAAAGACAGGGAATACCTTGCGCTAGCAATACATGACCATATGGTAACACCAAGCCGATCGGAAGGTATGGGACACGCTGAAGCCGCAGCCGGGGGGGTGGATACGAGTGACGTAAACCCACGCACGCTTGAAAGCCGCAAACAGCCCGGCCTATACTTCGCCGGAGAGGTACTCGACGTCACAGGGTTACTAGGTGGTTACAATCTGCACTGGGCATGGGCGTCCGGTAAGGCCGTTGGGGAAAGCTGGAAGAAATAAGCTGAACCGAACAGTTCATTTCCTCCCTTTTTCTCTCCCAGAGTGTATTCCTGTAGACCTTTATTCCGAATATTTTCCACCATTCGGATCTCAATCAGAGTGTTGCTTCATGTCAGCAGAACAGCTCAAACAACGGGACGCCATGCAGCGGCTCACGGATTTTCTCAATGAGGTAGGGATGCTCCGCCATACGCCTCGGAGTGGTTACAAGTTTCTTGGGTCCGGCCAAGAAACCGTGGCCGAACATTCGCACCGGACGGCCGTCATCGGCTACGCATTGGCAAAAAAGACGGGAGCGGACGCGGCCCGCACGGTCATGCTTTGCCTCTTCCATGACCTGCCGGAAGCCCGTACAGGGGACTTCAATTACGTAAACCGCCTCTACGATACTTCACGCGAGCGCGACGCGCTGGAAGACGCGGTGGAAGGGACAGGGCTGGAAGAAGACATCATGTCCATATGGGACGAACATGCGTGCCGGACCACGCCCGAATCGCTGCTTGCCCATGATGCTGACCAGCTTGATCTGATCCTCAATCTGAAACGCGAAAGCGATCTCGGGAACCGTTACGCCGACAAATGGCTCGAAAGCGCCGTAGAGCGGTTGCGCACGGATATCGCCAAAGAACTGGCTCAGACCATCCTCAAAACCGATCATACGGATTGGTGGTATCTCGGCCCCGATCGCAACTGGTGGGAAAGGAAGAGCTGAACCATTTGGCATTCGGATTCTGGCGGACATACATCGATAGGCCTGAAGGCTTGATTTCCCTGTTGTCCGTCTGTATGCGCACCTCGTCCAACAAATATGAACCTTCCGGCACATATTTCGTGGCAGAACATGAAGCTAATAAGAGTACGGCGGTAGCAAATAGTGCGTAGCGAAAGCCTTTCTTCATACTAAGTTATTAATTGCGCATAAAATACTGCAAATATAGAAATAATCATGTACTTTTGCCAAATAAAACCGAACAACTTATGGCACTGAGCAAGAATCGCATTAAATATATCCGTTCACTGGAATTGAAAAAGAATCGCAAAGCCGATAAAGTATTTCTGGCAGAAGGTCCGAAACTGGTAGGAGATTTGCTGGGGCACTTCCGTTGCCGTTTCCTGATTGCAACTGCCGAATGGCTTTCCGCCCACAGGCATTTGGCTGTGGAAGATGTGACCGAAGTTTCCGAAGAGGAACTTTCGCGCGCCAGCCTGCTGAAAACTCCCCAACAGGTACTCGCCGTGTTCGAACAGCCGGACGAATTTGTGGATGTTTCCGTCATAAGCCGCTCCCTTTGCCTGGCATTGGACGATGTGCAGGACCCCGGCAATTTGGGAACAATCATCCGCCTTGCCGACTGGTTTGGAATCGAACATATCTTCTGTTCGCCCAACACGGTGGATGCCTATAATCCTAAAACCATACAGGCTACCATGGGTGGCATCGCACGGGTGAAACTGCATTATACTTCCCTGCCCGAACTGATTGCTTCACTGGAAGACATACCGGTATACGGCACTTTCCTGGACGGAGAAAACATGTATACACAACCGCTTTCGGCGTACGGACTGATAGTAATGGGGAATGAGGGCAACGGCATAGGAGATGAAGTGGAACGGCTCATCAACCGGAAACTGTACATTCCCAATTATCCGGCAGAACGCGAAACTTCCGAATCTTTGAATGTTGCCATTGCTACCGCAGTAGTTTGTGCCGAGTTCCGGCGGCAGGCAGCAATGTTGCAGTGTCAAAATTAGGGAAATAGACAGGCATTAGTCCGCAACTTCCGTCAATAAAGGATGGCGGAGTTATTAATAAATTCCGAGAAGCGTTTGTCAAGGAGAAAATTGTGTCAGGTTCTTTTAACTCGTTTTGCGTTAAAAGAACGATTGCTCCCGGCAGCCATTCCACATTTTCCATCTCTTCGGTTAATGGAAATAAGCGTACAACTATCCCCTCTTCCGTCTCTATCGCATATTGTTTGAGATAACCGTATGCGGGCAGGAATAAAAAATGTGAAGCGAAACGTTTCATTGTTTTTCTGTGGTTTGGAGCAATCTTGGACGCGGACGCCTTTCAGAGCGATGACGGACAGTATCTTTCTTTTCACTCTGCCGCTTCAGTTCTGCCGGTTTGCCCGGAACGGGTTCTTTCTTCAGTTCTTTGTCGCCTGCCTCAAGGCTATCTGCCGGGGCCTTGAACAAGGTATCCTTTGCGTGGTAGCGCATCAGGCTGATGCGGTCTGCCAACACATCCCGTGTGGATTGCTGTGCAGGATAATAGATAAAGCCTCGTATTTCTTTTATTTCTCCCAATGTGTCGGCAAATAAAGAAATAGTCTCCGTACCCGATTGCTTTACCTTGAGCATATCGTTCAGCGTATCTTTGGCATAAAGAACCTGCATTGCCATTAAAGGTGCGTGCAGACTGTCGGGTGTTCCGTTCAGGAAACGGAAACGGACTGTCCAACGCAGCGTATCTCTGTCCTTGAAATTGGTGTCCGAAGGAAGTGTGAAAGTCAGTTTGTTGTCCATCGGAGTTCCGGTAAGATAATAGATGTGCCGACCTCTCCATACGTCTATACTGTCGCCCGGAGAAGATTCTTTGGGCTTGTTGTCGCGCAAGGCTATTAAATGATTGATGCCGTCCCTCTCGGCTTTCAACCGCTGGTTTACTTTTTCGTAGACTTTTGTAAGGGCATCCGGATGGCGGGCATACCACACCATGGAAGTATCGAAATCGGCCTGGGTAATGCCGTGTTTCCTGTAAACCGATTCAATGTACAGCACACGCTTATAACTTTCGCTGTAAGGAACCTCCTCTCCCATTGCCTTTGCTATGTGGAAGTCATAAAGTACGTTTTCCATTTTGGCGTCCGATATAACCGTATCAGGTCTTTTAACCTGACATGCCGTCAGACCGAACGCCAGAAGGATTACGCTATAATACCATTGAATCCGTCTTTTCCTTTTCATGATTTCTTTATAACATGATAGGAATCATTCAAATACTTACTGTAGAAGAGCAACAGCGCTATGATACCGCAACTGATTGCCGCATCG
>ENA-UENY01001926-UENY01001926.1-human-gut-metagenome-genome-assembly--contig:-NODE-1926-length-10658-cov-12.024005_pt1 | contig 10658 bp, 8 predicted proteins | sample MGYA00242886_ERZ507888 | MGnify/ENA primary metagenome ERZ507888 (study PRJEB26167, sample SAMN06115543) | human gut metagenome | host: Homo sapiens | place: China:Chongqing | collected 2014-11-10... | reverse complement strand
AAAATACCATGAGAGCGTCTTCTTATAATATATCTGTAAATGTAGATAAAAAAAAGAATCTATACGTTATTTTAAATGGATATACACGTGCCCTTGACATTGTGAATAAAAGCGTTTATGACTTTCTTAAAAATAATGGAAATTTGGGACATGTGTCAGAAGACGCTCTCATGGTATTTTTAATTATAGTTGATCTATTACGATTCCCTACAAATATAACAATTCATTTGATTAATTAAAAATAAAATAGCAGAAATATGAGAGTCTGTTTAAATTTTCCTCATAAAAGTTTTTATTCAGTTTGTTTTCCTCTTTTTATTCGTCACATAGTCCGCTATGCTCCTCATAAAGATAGAAAAACATCCTCAAAGAGGACTCTCAAAACAATACTGAGCAAAATTTAAGAGAGCTCCAGGTCTATTCCAAATAAAGTTTAGTAATCGCAAGGAAATAAGCTGGTACAGTTTTCATTGACACCGTTTCTCCCATACCGGATAAAAATAGATATATGAATATGGCCTTAGATAACCATTGAAAATTGTCTTGATTATGAATTAAACCAGTACCTTTTCTGTAGCTATATTTGTAGACCCGGAGAAAAATCGTAAATTTAGATGCTTGACAAAGGTATTTATAAGATGATTACAAAATCTACTTCAAAAGTGCTTAAGCTTGAAGAACCGGCTTATATTGCTATATTTAGCAAATGTTGAACACAATAGTTCTTGGCAACGAAAGCAATCTCCCTTCACGAACTTTTAGCATCAGCAAAGTTAGTAAGCATACACTTTATAAAGACAAATGGGAACTTAGAATCGGTAATGGTTCCGGTAAGGGGGCGTATTCGGCGACAAGGTGGTGGCAGGAAGTATCTTCCGGGTCTTCACCCTGAGTGGATAGACGCCTTGAAGATTGTAATTGAATCATATACAGCAGAAGTCCCTCAATAAGTAAAGAACTGTCGAAGAATGGATCTGATATATTCGAATATATTGTTAGGCAGGTTCTTGATTTGCTAGCCTTTCACCATTGTTCTTTCATAAAGGATATGCCGATGAAAGAAGTTAAGGACAGAGATGCACAATTTAAGAATATCTCTTCCATAAGGACAGCATGTTGGAAGATCAGATTTCCTATGATCAGTATTGATACCAAAAAGAAAGAACTCATTGGCAAGTTCAAGCGCAACGGAAAAGTTTTGATTAAAACTCAGCAAAAATCTCTTGATTATGATTTTGCCATATTTTCCAATGGGCAGATCATCCCTCACGGCATTTACGATGCCACGGGGAATGTTGAATATGTGACAATTAGTACAAGCCATGATGCTTCTAAGTTCGTTTGTGACAACATACACAACGTCTTCAAGAACAGTATCATAAGGTCCATATGCTCGTGATAATATGGGATGACGGAGGCTCGAACTCCAGTTCTCACTGCGTTGTAAAGCGAGAACTTATGGAATTCGCTGACAAACTAAAAATGAATTTTTGGGTGATATATTATCCGCCATATTGTTCCTAAGTTCAATTCTATTAAATGTTTAATTGTTCCTATTGATATATATTCAGAAACGTATGATATAGATTTATGAAAAGGAGGTGTCTTAGAGGACTTGTTTTTCATGGACAGTTTCCTAAATGGAATTATCTCATCAAACCAGTATAATGTGTACCAAGTTATTTTAAAGCATTACTTAAAGTAGTATAGTAAGGTGGATTCGAACAGAGATGAGTAGCGGGAGTTAGCATCATTTCAGTGTCTGGGCGGGGCTTGATATCATTCTGTCACTTTGATAATCGGGGCTCTCCAGAATCGTTTATTTCGGACGTGGGCACTTGCCTGAATGAAAAAACGCATTCTACTGGATGCGTTTGATGATGTATTTCTTAGAATTTTGATTGTTTGGCTGCAATAGGAAAGTGGAAATGTCTTGTCGGTGTTAAAAGGTTTCTTGTGTGAAGCTGTATTCCTGCCTTTTGTCACTTCGGGAAACTCTGCCTGCGCTTGTAACCAGAAGAAAGAATGTTCCTTTTAGACCGAATTTTGAATAACAATGGGAGATATTCGGGAAAACAATAGAAGATATTTCTAAAACATAAGGACGTTTTGGGTAAATGCTTACGTCTTTTCGGGTAAATGCCTACTTCTTTTCGTAAAAAAACGGCTCTTTTGTCTCCGAAGCCTGGTACTCCGGCTCCGAAAGCCTCCGTTCGGCTCTTTTCTTCTCCAGGATTATCGGAAACGATCAGGAATCCTGTTATCAAAAACGGATGTTTACTTTCTTTTTGCGCTGATATTCCGGGAATATATGACATCCGGCCGGATTATACGGGTTTCACCACAGATTAGCGCAGAATGATTTTAAGTCATTGATTATCAATATAAGTAATCTGTATTAATCTGTGGTGAATTCCGGCAAATCCCCAAATTTAGAATAGGGGGCTTATGGATCGTTCTTTCTCTACTCTGCTACCAACTCTATTACCCGGCTATTGGTTTGTGAAGTTGTAAATGCATTCAATCCTATTTTCATCAGATAGTCACCGGAGAAGATTTTTTCATTACCCGACAAATTGGATTTCCGACCCGGCATCAGATTAATTTCCTTCACCCGGTACATCTTTTGGGCATCAAGCCCCCGGAGCTTTACCGGTAGTAGTTTCTCGCCGAAACGCGGATGGATGTCGTAGGTAAAGAGGACGGCTTTCGAAGCATCGGGGGCAGTATACATCACTGCCATGTGGTTGCCATCATATGGAGATACGAGACGATATTGATCACCATCTAGAATGACAGGTTTCAAGCGTTTATAATTGGCTACTGCTTCCTGGCAATAAGTAAGTTCATCTGCTTTCATGTCCTTCAGTCCGATGTCGAAACCGAGTTTACACATACTGGCAACATCGGTGCGGAATTTCACACTTGTTCTGCTGTTCCAGCTTGTTACGTGTGCACACATCGCTTTGGCCGGGAAGAACTGTGAGAAGCCCCACTGAATGAATAAGCGTTCTACCGGATCGGTATTATCCGAACACCAAAATTCGGTGAAGTACTTCAGTGCTTCATAATCACAACGTGCACCTCCACCGGAGCAAAGCATCATGGGCACATTAGGATATTTCTCTTTTACCCGTTTCAATACATTATATATACCGCGCACGTGGTCGATGTAGAGCTGTCCTTGTTTATCTTTCAGGTAAGGCGAATAAATATTAGTAATCGGACTGTTGCAATCCCATTTAAAGAAGGCTACATCGGGATTCTCTGTCATAATCTTATCTACGACACCAAACACGAAGTCTTGTACTTTAGGATTGCTCAGGTCAAGTACCAACTGATTACGGAAATAATAAGTTTCCCGGTTCGGGTAATGGATAGCCCATTCCGGATGTGTTTCGAACAGGTCACTCTTGGGATTCACCATCTCCGGTTCAATCCAGATACCGAATTTGACACCGGCTTCTTTCGCTTTCTCTACTAATGCAGGGATTCCTCCGGGAAGCTTACTTTTCATCGCTTCCCAATCGCCCAGGCCGGCATGGTCATCGTTGCGCGGATGTTTGTTGCCAAACCATCCGTCGTCGAGCAGGAACATATCTACGCCTAGGTGTTTGGCCTCTTTCATCAGTTTGCCCAGTAATTCTTCATCGAAGGTGAAGTAAGTATTTTCCCAATTATTAAGCAGAGTCATTCGGTCTCCCTTGCCGTCTTTCAGTTGGTAGTTGCGTGCCCAATTGTGCAGGTTACGGCTGGCTTCACCCGTACCGTTGTTACTCAACGTAAAGATAAACTCCGGGGTGGTAAATGTTTCGTTTGCTTTCAATTGATAGTCCGAGGCGTATGGATTGATAGCAGGGATGATTCGTAAGTTGCCTTCATTGTCCACTTCGAAAGTAAACTGGTAGTTGCCTGTCCATCCGATGGTGCCCAATACTACTTGTCCCTGATGCTCCTGAGCGGGCTGTTCCAGTCCGAGTTCAAAAAAAGGTTGCATGTGCATGGCAGCACGGCTACCTAACTTCGTATCGAGAATCTTTTTGCCGGGTTGCAATTGCTGTGTACTCATCTGCACCTCTTTAGCCCAGTCACTGCTGAATTCGGTGAGATAATATTTTTGGTTTGAGAAGTAAAGCATTGTCGAAGCATAACGCCATAACACGACCGGCTTCTTTTGTTGATGCTTGATCTCGCTCCATGTTTTGATGACATTTTGTTTAGGATAGGCTACATAGTGCAGTGTGACGTCCACCGGATATTGGTCATCTTTCATCCGGATGATGGTTTCTGTTCCACCTTCCACTGCTTTCTGTTCCGAAGATACATAACGCAGGATCGTGCTGAGATTGCCATCGTTGTTCGTAATGGCTACGGCCGGTTCGAAATAATCTTCTCCACCCGAACCCGGATAGACTTCCCATCCTCGTGAGGAGCCGGAAAGGTTTTTCAGGTCTTGTTCGTTCAGTAGTCTGTCACCCAGATAAGATTGATACAGACGTCCGTCCGGAGCAACTTCCAGGATAAGGTCCGTCCGATCTGTCGAGATGCGAATCTGTCTGGACTCTTGTGCATTGACATGAATACAAGCTACAAGAATCAGTAATGTTGCAAGTAATTTTTTCATGGTATTGTTGTTGATGTTATGAAATATGCATTGTGTGTGCAAAGTAAGATAAACTTCATTATATTCACAAATGAAACGGGAAGAAACAAATGGATGTTTGTGGTTCAGAGCTCTGTTTCTTAAGCGTTCTCCGGCAGATAGTGGCTTTTAAAAGAGCTTCCGGGGTAGTGGAAATATCATTCCGGTACTTTGTTGTTACATAAATAAAAATATGTAATTTTGAGGATCTTAAAATAAAACAGGATGAAAACAGGTATGAAGCTAATTCAGGGAGCTTTGTTTGTGCTTCTTTTTTTGTTTGCCGCCTGCATACCTCACAGGCGCCCGATTCCCGACGAAATGATAGGAGAACACAGAATTCACCGGGCGGACGGACTCATGACACAGGATTATCGTTTGTCAATTAGTCCGGTCAACGATTCGGTGTATGATATAAAGTTGTGGGAGAGGAAGAGTTCTTCAGAATCTCCGGAAAAGGTATATTACGATGGATTGCGTTTCCATTATCGGGATACGGTGCATATCTTCACAAAGCGCGTCACGAGTGGTACCGAAACTTATCGGGTGAATAGACGTCGGGTGACCCGTGATAAGAATCCTCGTATCTGGTATACCCTAAAATTAAGTAGTACCGGGTTTGTGATGTCCGACTCATTGGTGGAGCGAAAAGGGGCTTCCGATGAACAACACCGAAAATTACTTTATAAACGTTATGGCAGACTGACTTTCCGCGAAGGTAAAATCATTTTCCTGAATAGCCGTTGTCCGGCATTCTATGTGAAGAAGGAAGAGAAATAAAGTGCATAGTGCCTGTATTCGTTTTTTAGAGGCGGGAGATCAGCAAAAGTCGAAAATATTTGGTTATCTCGTTTAGATTCAATACTTTTAGACTTTCGTTAAACCTCTAAATATTGTACGTCTATGGATAGCATTCTTTTTTGGCTTGTTCCGTTTGCCTCTGTTCTGGCTCTCTGTTTTGCGCTCTATTTTCATAAACAAATGATGAAGGAGAGCGAAGGTACTCCACAAATGATTAAGATTGCCGCTGCCGTGCGTCGGGGCGCTATGTCTTATCTGAAACAGCAGTATAAAATCGTTGGCTGGGTATTTCTCGGACTGGTGATTCTGTTCTCTGTAATGGCTTATGGTTTTCAGGTGCAGAATGCCTGGGTACCGATAGCTTTCCTGACCGGAGGTTTCTTTTCCGGTCTTTCCGGCTTTTTGGGAATGAAAACAGCTACTTACGCATCGGCGCGTACGGCTAATGCTGCCCGTACGTCATTGAATGCCGGATTGCGAATAGCCTTCCGAAGCGGAGCTGTGATGGGACTGGTAGTAGTCGGCCTGGGACTGCTCGACATCTCTTTTTGGTATCTGTTGCTCAATTGGGCGATACCTGCCGATGTGCTGACACCCACTCATAAACTCTGTATCATCACTACTACGATGCTGACTTTTGGTATGGGTGCCAGTACGCAGGCGCTTTTTGCCCGTGTGGGAGGTGGCATTTATACAAAGGCTGCCGATGTGGGAGCCGATCTTGTGGGAAAAGTTGAGGCCGGTATTCCCGAGGACGATCCGCGTAACCCTGCCACCATTGCTGATAATGTAGGTGATAATGTGGGTGACGTGGCAGGAATGGGTGCCGATTTATACGAGTCATATTGCGGTTCCATTTTGGCAACGGCTGCTTTGGGTGCGGCCGCCTTTATTCATACGGGCGATACGGTTATGCAGTTTAAAGCTGTAATTGCTCCGATGCTGATTGCCGCTATCGGCATCATTCTTTCTATAATCGGTATTTTTTCAGTACGTACCAAAGAGAATGCTACCATGAAAGATCTGCTTGGTTCGCTGGCTTGGGGGACAAACTTGAGTTCGGCTTTGATTGTAGCAGCCACTTTTTTTATCTTGTGGTTATTACAATTGGACAATTGGATGTGGATTTCTTGTGCGGTAGTTGTAGGATTGGTTGTGGGTATTGTTATCGGCCGTTCGACAGAATATTATACTTCCCAATCTTACCGGCCTACTCAGAAATTGAGTGAAAGTGGCAAAACGGGGCCTGCTACAGTCATCATTTCGGGTATAGGACTCGGCATGTTGTCCACAGCTATTCCTGTGGTGGCGGTGGTAATCGGTATTATTGCTTCCTATCTGTTGGCTTCCGGTTTTGATTTCAATAATGTGGGAATGGGACTTTACGGCATCGGTATTGCTGCTGTCGGTATGCTTTCTACATTGGGCATTACGCTTGCTACGGATGCTTACGGTCCGATAGCCGACAATGCCGGTGGCAATGCGGAGATGTCCTCTTTGGGTAAGGAGGTGCGTAAACGCACCGATGCGCTCGATTCGTTGGGAAATACAACGGCTGCTACCGGAAAAGGTTTTGCCATTGGCTCGGCTGCTCTTACGGGGCTGGCATTGCTGGCTTCTTATATTGAGGAGATCCGCATTGGGTTGACTCGTCTTGGTAATTTGGTACTTACTTTTCCGAATGGAGACACGATCAGTACGGCCAATGCTACCTTTGTGGATTTTATGAACTATTATGAGGTAAATTTGATGAATCCGAAGGTACTTTCCGGTATGTTTCTCGGTTCGATGATGGCATTCCTGTTCTGTGGTCTGACTATGAATGCAGTCGGACGTGCTGCCGGACATATGGTAGATGAAGTACGCCGCCAGTTCCGTGAAATGAAAGGTATCCTGACCGGGGAAACCGAACCGGACTACGAACGTTGTGTTGCTATTTCTACAAAAGGAGCACAGCGAGAAATGGTAGTGCCTTCTCTGATTGCCATCATTGCTCCAATCCTTACCGGACTAATATTTGGTGTTCCCGGTGTATTGGGACTGTTGATTGGCGGACTGAGTAGTGGTTTTGTACTTGCTATCTTCATGGCCAATGCCGGTGGAGCATGGGACAATGCGAAGAAGTATGTGGAAGAAGGCAATTTTGGAGGTAAAGGTAGCGAGGTGCACAAGGCTACTGTGGTAGGTGATACGGTAGGGGATCCATTTAAAGATACGTCCGGCCCGAGCCTGAATATCCTGATTAAACTGATGAGCATGGTTGCTATTGTTATGGCAGGATTAACTGTTGCCTGGAGCCTGTTCTGAGAAGGGACATCATTCACCACAGAGTAACACGGAGTTTCATCGAACGAGCTTAATCTATTGATAGCTGGCGATATTCATCCGTGTGGATCTGTGGCGAATATGAGTTCTGATTCAATGCAAAACGGCTGATGGCATAACGGATGCTTGCCTTCTTTTTCATCTTTTGTTCATTTCCGTTTAATTGATTACATTTGCCGTGTTAAATAAAAGAAGCGATGCTCTTACCCTGGTTAAACGAAGAACTGATAGAAGCCGGTTGTGATGAAGCCGGACGCGGTTGTCTGGCAGGTGCGGTTTATGCTGCTGCCGTTATCTTACCGAAAGATTTTGAGAATGAATTGTTGAATGACTCCAAGCAGTTGTCGGAGAAGCAGCGATATGCTTTGCGCGAAGTGATTGAGCGGGATGCGGTTGCCTGGGCCGTCGGCATTGTTTCGCCCGAAGAGATTGATAAGATAAACATCCTGAATGCATCGTTTCTCGCCATGCACCGGGCGGTAGACCGGCTGAAAACCCGTCCTCAGCATCTGCTGATCGATGGAAACCGTTTCAAGAAGTACCCCGACATACCTCATACTACTGTTATAAAGGGAGATGGCAAATATCTTTCGATAGCTGCTGCTTCTATCCTTGCCAAAACTTATCGTGATGACTACATGAACAAACTGCATCAGGAATTCCCATGTTATGACTGGGAGCATAACAAAGGTTATCCTACGAAAAAGCACCGTGCGGCTATTGCCGGGCACGGTACTACTCCGTATCATCGCATGACTTTCAATCTGTTGGGCGACGGACAGTTGGAATTGTTCTCAAAATAAACTTTCCTTAAAACCACTTTATCTTCCTGAAGATCACAAAGGAGAGGGCAGACAGGAATACGGATACCAGGATGATCAGCAGGAAGGCATGAGGCATCTCCTCAAGATGTATGTCTACGTTCATGCCATAGAAACTGGCTATTAACGTGGGGATCATCAATGTAATGGAAAGACTTGTCATACGTTTCATGATCGCATTCACATTATTGGAGATGATGGATGCAAAGGCGTCCATGGTTCCGGTGAGAATGTCACTGTAGATGTTGACCGTATTGAATGCCTGCTTCAGTTCAATGATCACGTCTTCCACTAACTCTTCATCCAGATAATCGGTATCCTGGAAGATGGTTTTCAACTTGCCGATCATCACTTCATTGCCACGAATGGAAGTATTAAAATAGACCAGTGTCTTCTGTAACTTCATCAATCGCAGCAGGTCCTCGTTTCGGATGCTTCGTTCCAGTTCTTTCTCGGCAGCGGTGATGTCTATATTTATCTGTTTCAGATACTTCAGGAACCAGACAGCCGAAGAGTAGATCAGTCGGAAAATCAAGTCGAGCTTATTGCGTACTTCGATGCCTTTCCGGCGGGTATGTTCGATGAAATCGGGAATCATATCCGTCTGATGATAGCACACAGAAACAATGATTTCATTGTTGGTGATGATGCCGATGGGTACGGTGGTATAAGGGATACTGCTTTGAGCGTTCTGGACCGGTATACGCAGTATGGTCAGCAACCAGTTGCCTTCCGTTTCCGTACGCGGACGTTCGTCGGTATCGGCAATGTCATTTAAAAAAGATTCAGGAACTTTCAGGGTTTCGGTCAGGAATTTGAAATCACTGCTGTCCGGGCATACTACATTGACCCAGCTGTTAGGAAGCCATTGTGCTTTTTCCACAAAGCCGGCCTCACAATAAAGATATGTTCGCATCTTATTGCCTCCTTTCGTTTGTTAATGTCCGAGCAGAGGCATTACCGCAGAATGACTCTGTTCGTGTTAGTTAATACTGTTGTACGTTCGCGGGTTTGAATCGTCCATATTCTGTTTTATTTTTAAAGCGGCGCAAAAATAAGGAAATCATTTCAAATCTGCGGCATTTTTTCTTCCTTTTTGTCCGGCGGGGAGATTGCTTAACATAGATTAAACGTGTTCGTAATTAACTTTTTTGTACCTTTGCACCCGGAAGTTACGAAAAGAGTGTAATTTATTGAAAATGAGCGTAGGTTAATTGCTCTTGATAGTAATAGGTTACGATTTAGTTAGTTATCTACTGCATTATCCTTCTGCGCGTCGCGTAACCTTCAAAGAACTCTTTGTATGCAAAAGTAGCTATTTTATCCGAGATTTTGATATAAACTCCCGGATTTTTTATCACCTCATTCATTAGTTTTTCCGTAAAAGCGGTATTGTTCGTCGGAACACCATTGCCCAAAACGAGTTTAGAACAAACGTGTGCCGACTACCGCATAGCCAGAGAAAAGGGCATTGCCTCACGCCTAAACGATGTTTAGACTGATGAAGCAATGCCCCTTTCTTTTGCGTCTATGCCAAGAGGTGCTTTTACGGGCTACCAGATGATTTTTCTTTTTTAGCTGTTTTTTGTGCCGGAAGCGGAAAGTGAATGCAGAGAGTGTCAGCCTGCCCCATAAATGAAACAAGCGGCCACACACAGCGGGCAATCCGGGAAGAATGATTGTTGCCACCCGGCTGGACAAGTCCCGTCGGATCGGAAAACAATCATACTCCCTTTGTTGTGGTTTGCCCTTTTCACGCTTCCGGTGATGTCTTTTTCCTTTTGGTGATTCCTTTTTTACGGATTTTCCCCTGAAGTTTTTTCTACCCAATCTGCCTCTGGTTTCGTTTACCTCCATTTTGCGCCTTTCAGTGAGCCGCATCAGTCAGTCATTTTCGTTCAGGGCGCAAAGGTAATTCCGGGATTGGACGGGAAAGCAAGGTCAAGCCTCCTGTTTTCTGCGGAAATCTCCAGCCCTTCGGGTAGTATTTCCCCGAAAAACCTTGCATTCCCTAATCCCTACCTTTTCAAGCACCCGAAACGAAAACGACCGATGCGACAGAAAGACGC
>ENA-UENY01001924-UENY01001924.1-human-gut-metagenome-genome-assembly--contig:-NODE-1924-length-10668-cov-4.337834_pt1 | contig 10668 bp, 6 predicted proteins | sample MGYA00242886_ERZ507888 | MGnify/ENA primary metagenome ERZ507888 (study PRJEB26167, sample SAMN06115543) | human gut metagenome | host: Homo sapiens | place: China:Chongqing | collected 2014-11-10... | reverse complement strand
ATACGACTTATCTGGCACACAAAACCCGCAAATTCAATTAATTGAGTAACCTTGTAGGCCTGATAAGCGTAGCGCATCAGGCAATGCTTCCCGCTTTATAAGCCCTTCAGCAACTTTTCAACAAATTCTGGCACCACCTGGCTTGCCGGGCCGTAATATTTCTCGGCGAATTCATTACCGACCTGACTTGGTTCAAGATTCAGTTCCACGGTGTGCGCGCCATGCAGTTTCGCTTCGTGAACAAACCCAGCCGCTGGATAAACATGCCCCGAAGTACCAATGGCAATGAAAATATCGGCCATCGACAACGCCATATAAATTTCATCCATGCCGAGTGGCATTTCGCCAAACCACACTACGTGCGGTCGCAAGGGTGCCGGGAACTGGCAGCAATGGCATTTATCTTCTGGGGTAACGTCTCCGGTCCAGTCGAGAACCTGACCACTTTGTGAACAACGAACTTTCAGCAGTTCCCCATGCATATGAATAACATTGGTGTTACCGGCACGCTCATGAAGGTTGTCGATATTCTGCGTCACCAGCAAAAAGCGATCGCCGAGGGCGTCTTGCAGTTTAGCCAGCGCAAGATGCGCGGCGTTAGGCTGAATTTCTGGCTGCTGCAGCTGTCGGCGACGGGCGTTATAAAACGCTTGTACCAGTTCAGGATCGCGATCGAAACCTTCCGGCGTTGCCACATCTTCAACCCGATGTTCTTCCCACAGGCCATCTGCGGCGCGAAAGGTACGAATACCTGATTCCGCAGAAATCCCTGCCCCTGTCAGTACGAGTACTCTTGGTTTTTCCATTGCTTCCGGCACCACTTTATCTCTGAAAAAAATACGCTGACGCAAACGCTCGCGCAGACGGCGTTTATTTTTACGAAAACGACTTAACCGATGACCCCGACGCGACAGCATAGCAACCTCTGTTGATTAATCGGTTAGATGTAGGAAGGCCGCACCACGCATTCCCCCCGCATCACCGTGGCGCGCGCGTTCAATGCGCGGAACACGAGCTACAGGTAAGAGATGACGAGGCAGCCTGTCCGCCAGTTGCGTTGTGATTGCCGGGAAATTCGATAAGCCACCACCAATGACGACCAGGTCAGGGTCAACAATGGTCAGGATATTTCCCAGACAAACCGCTAATAAATCCAGATAACGCTCAACGTGCGCCCTTGCCTGCTCATCGCCTTGATCATAAAGCGCAATGATCTCAGGAGCCTGCAACGGTTGATGATAATAGTGTTGATACAGCCACGCAAAACCGCGACCAGACAGATAATTTTCAATGCAGCCATGCTGACCACAGCCGCAGCGGCGTAACGGGAAATCCAACCCCATCATGGTTAACGCATCAACCGGCAGACGCATATGGCCAAACTCGCCGGTAATGTAGCTTTTACCGGTAATCGGTTTGCCGTTGAAAATCAGCCCACCGCCAACGCCGGTGCCGAGAATCAACCCCATCACCAGTGGATATTGAGTAAATTCATCATCCCAGGCTTCTGAAAGGGCAAAACAGTTGGCATCGTTATCAAGGCGTACATCGCGATCAAGACGTGCGCTCAGGTCGGCACGCAGCGGTTTACCGCTGGCAGCGGGGACATTGGCGGCATACAGCGTACCATCTTCTGTTTCCGGCATTCCCGGAATACCGATGCCGACAGAGCCTTTACAGCCAAAACGTTGGTCAGCTTCAGCTACCAGCTCACACACTGCATCTAAAAATGCGTCATAGCTGTCACGCGGTGTCGGCACCCGCTTTTCCCACTGCAACTGCCGACCGCTATCAAACACGCCTAGCGCAATTTTTGTTCCACCAATATCAAACCCGTAATACATTGCCGCTCCTTGTTTTAATGTACTGCCTTTACTGGCCGCTAAGGACTCGCGCAGGGTCAATATTACTGGCGCGCCGCGCCGGATACCAACTTGCCAAAAGACTCAACAACAATGCTGTGACCAGTACGTAGAAGACGTCCAGCCAGTGCAATTCCGATGGCAGGAAGTCAATAAAATAGATATCGCTGGAGAGGAACTGATGACCGATCAGCTTTTCAATCCGCTCAATAATCGGGGTAAGTTGCAGTGAAACCACTACGCCGATAATCACCCCACACAGGCTGCCGAACAGCCCTGCCAGCAATCCATACCAGACAAAGATGGCGCGAATTAAACCATCTTTCGCCCCCAGCGTTCTTAATACTGCGATATCGCCACTCTTGTCTTTCACCGCCATCACTAAGGTGGAGACGATGTTGAAACAGGCCACGCCAATCACCAGTACCATCGCCAGATACATAATGGCGCGGATCATCTGGATATCGCGATACATATAGCCGTAAGTACCAATCCAGCTTTTAATATAAACATAGCTGTTGGTCACTTCACCCGCATCGCGTACCAGCTTATTGGCGTTGAAAACATCCGTCATTTTAAGGGCAATACCTGACACGCTGGAACCCATATCAAGATATTGTTGGGCATCCGCCAGCGGGATCATGGCAAAACTGTGATCGAGTTGACCACTCAACTGCAAAATACCGGCAACGTGCAAACGCACACGTTTTGGCTGCATCAGTTTATGCTCGGGATTCGAGTTGGGGATCATAATCGATACCCAATCGCCCTGCTTCACTTTCAGCGCATCCGCCACGCCTTTGCCGATGATAATTTGCTGTTCGCCCGCTTTAAAATTGCGCCACGCATCGCCCTGGACAAACGAGGGTAATGCGCTCAGACGCTGTTCCTGTTGCGGGTTAACGCCCTTCACCTGGATTGCGCGCAGATTGGCACCACTTTCTACCAGTCCGGTGAAATTGATATACGGCGCAGCGGCGGCAATACCCGGCACTTTCTGCACGTTATCCAGTGCTTCCTGCCAGTTAGTCCACGGCTGATCCACCGCTTCGATTTCACCATGCGGCACCACCGCCAGAATGCGGTTATTCAGTTCGCGTTCAAAGCCGTTCATCGCGCTTAAGCCGACGATCAATACCGCCACGCCGAGGGCAATGCCGATGGTAGAAATGACGGAGATCAGCGACACCATGCCGCCGCGCCGCCGTCCGCGACTAAAACGCAGGCCAATTAATAACGATAAAGGCATCGCCATTACTCCGCCCCCATCAGGCTCAGTTCCGCCGTCAGACGACCATCACGCATCTCCAGTTGGCGGCTCATACGTTTCGCCAGTTGCAGGTCGTGAGTAACCACCAAGAAGGCGGTGCCCTGCAAACGATTCAACTCCCCAAGCAACTGGAAGATGCTGTCGGCGTTACGCGCATCGAGGTTACCGGTAGGTTCATCCGCCAGTACCAGACGCGGGTTATTGACCAGCGCACGGGCAATCGCCACACGCTGGCGTTCGCCGCCAGAAAGTTCAGATGGGCGGTGATTCGCACGATGCTCCAGACCCACCGCTTTTAACATCTCCAGTGCACGGCTGTTGATTTCAGCGGGCTTTTTCTTGCCAATCAGCAGCGGCATAGCCACGTTTTCCAGGGCAGTAAAATCCGGCAGCAGGTGGTGAAACTGATAAATAAAGCCCAGCTTCTGGTTGCGCAGTTCTGCTTTCGCCGCCGAAGACAGTTTGCTCATCGGTTGACCGTTAAAGATCACATCGCCGGAGGTTGGCGTATCCAGCCCGCCCAGCAGGTGCAGCAAGGTGCTTTTACCGGAACCAGAGCTACCGACGATCGCCATCATTTCACCTTCGCCGACGCTGAAACTGACATTGTGCAGTACATCGGTTTGCACACTGCCTTCCTGATAGCGTTTGCACAGGTTGTCGCATTGCAACAGGATCTTATTCATAACGTAAAGCCTCAGCGGGTTGTGTGGCGGCAGCGCGCCATGAAGGGTAAAGCGTAGACAGCAGCGCGATAGCCATCGCCACCAGCGCAATAACAATGACCTGTAAAGGTTCGATAGCGACCGGCAGCGCCGCGCCATCAAGCAGGACGCCGATTATCGGCATCAGGTTATTTAACTGGCTGGCAAGCAGTGCACCAAGCGCCGCTCCGAGGATCGCACCGATAATCCCGGCGCTGGCCCCTTGCACCATAAAGACCATCATGATTTGTCGCGGAGTTAAGCCTTGCGTTTGCAGGATCGCGACTTCGCCCTGCTTCTCCATCACCATCAGCCCCAGCGAGGTAATAATGTTAAACGCCGCTACGGCAACAATCAGGCTCAGCAGCAAGCCCATCATATTTTTTTCCATGCGAACGGCCTGGAACAGCTCGCCTTTACGGTCACGCCAGTCCTGCCATTTGCTGCCTTCAGGCAGTTTTTGCTGACTTAAAGAGTCAACTTTCAGCGGCTCATCCAGCCACAAACGCCAGCCGGTAATATTGCCTGCCGGATAACGCATCAGACGCGAGGCATCCTCAATATTCACCAGCATTTCATAGCCATCGACTTCACTGTTGGCGGCGAAAGTGCCAATCACATTGAACAGGCGCTGGCTTGGAATACGCCCCATCGGCGTGAACTGGCTGGCAGATGGCACCATCACGCGGATTTGATCACCGCGATTGACGCCCAACTGTGAGGCAAGCTGTTCACCGAGGATGACATTATATTTCCCCGGCTCGAGGTCAGTTTGTTTCACATTGACCAGATACGGCGTTAGTGGATCTTTTTGCGCCGGGTCGATACCCAGCATCACCCCGACCGCCACGCTGCGCGCGCTTTGCAGTACCACATCACCGGTAGTAATAGGTGCGACGCGATTAACGCCGTCCAGTTTGACTGCCGTTTCCGGGAGTTGCTGCGGGTTAAGAGAGCCATGCTCAGAAGAGAGAATTGCCTGTGGCATCAGGCCAAGGATGTTGTTTTGCAGCTCGCGCTCAAAGCCGTTCATCACTGACAATACTGTGACCAGCGCCATCACCCCGAGGGTAATGCCGATGGTAGAAAGCCAGGAGACGAAACGACCGAAGCGATCCGCTGCACGCCCACGCATGTAACGCAGGCCAATAAATAGAGCGACAGGTTGGTACATGAAATCCGTCTGGTTGCTGTAGCAAAGACACGAGTATATAAGCGAAAGCGGGATGGGTAAACGTCTGAACTGTAAGTGATCGTCAGGGCTAATCTGAAAAGTACCAGCAAATCAATCGACTAAAGGGCCTCATTATCTCATTGGCCTTGTGGCCTGATCTTTATCTGAAAAATAACCAAATACAGACAGATACGCATTACACCACGCGACTGGCCCCTCAGGATCAACAGCATGTTAAATAAAAAGAGCGTGTTGTCCTGATGAAACAAAAAGAGCTATGGATTAACCAGATCAAAGGGTTATGTATTTGTCTGGTGGTGATTTATCACTCGGTCATTACCTTTTATCCGCATCTCACCACTTTTCAGCATCCGTTATCGGAAGTCCTGAGCAAATGCTGGATCTATTTCAATCTTTACCTTGCCCCCTTTCGTATGCCGGTTTTTTTCTTTATTTCCGGCTATTTGATTCGCCGCTATATCGACAGCGTACCGTGGGGAAATTGTCTCGATAAACGCATCTGGAACATCTTCTGGGTGCTGGCGCTTTGGGGCGTGGTGCAGTGGCTGGCGTTAAGTGCGTTGAACCAGTGGCTGGCACCTGAGCGCGATTTAAGCAATGCCTCCAATGCCGCGTATGCCGATTCCACCGGTGAGTTCCTGCACGGGATGATCACCGCCAGCACCAGTTTGTGGTATCTGTATGCGTTAATTGTCTATTTCGTGGTATGTAAAATTTTTAGCCGTCTGGCGCTGCCACTATTCGCCTTGTTTGTACTGCTGAGTGTGGCGGTTAATTTCGTTCCCACGCCGTGGTGGGGAATGAACAGTGTGATCCGCAATTTGCCTTATTACAGCCTTGGCGCATGGTTTGGCGCAACAATAATGACCTGTGTTAAAGAGGTGCCGTTGCGCCGCCATCTGCTGATGGCTTCTTTGCTGACCGTTCTGGCGGTCGGTGCCTGGTTGTGTACTATCTCGCTGCTGTTGTCGCTGGTATCGATTGTGGTGATCATAAAGCTGTTTTATCAATACGAGCAACGTTTCGGTATGCGCTCCACCAGCCTGCTGAATGTGATTGGTTCCAACACCATTGCTATCTACACCACCCATCGCATTCTGGTTGAAATATTCAGCTTAACTCTGCTTGCGCAAATGAACGCAGCACGCTTGTCGCCGCAAGTCGAACTGACACTCCTGCTGGTTTACCCCTTTGTTAGTTTGTTCATCTGTACTGTTGCGGGCTTGCTGGTAAGAAAACTTTCACAGCGCGCATTCAGCGATCTGTTGTTCTCCCCGCCTTCTCTGCCCGCGGCCGTCAGTTACTCCCGCTAAGCCATCGCCCCAGCCGGGGCGATTCAATTTGCTAAACCATGTCGATTACGGATAATGAACAGCATTGCTTATCAGAGATATGCCCCCATATGTTGAGGCGTATCCTAACGAGAATCTGACAACCGTTATGCCTGAACAATATCGTTATACGCTGCCCGTCAAAGCGGGTGAGCAGCGTCTGCTGGGCGAGTTAACCGGCGCTGCCTGTGCGACGCTGGTAGCGGAAATTGCCGAACGTCACACCGGACCGGTGGTGCTTATTGCGCCAGATATGCAAAATGCTCTGCGTTTGCATGATGAAATCAGCCAGTTTACCGATCAGATGGTGATGAATCTGGCGGACTGGGAAACCCTTCCCTATGACAGTTTTTCGCCTCATCAGGACATTATCTCCTCGCGCCTTTCCACCCTTTACCAGCTACCGACGATGCAGCGTGGCGTACTGATTGTTCCGGTGAATACGCTTATGCAGCGCGTTTGCCCGCACAGTTTTCTCCACGGTCATGCGCTGGTGATGAAAAAAGGTCAGCGCCTGTCACGAGATGCATTACGAACCCAACTGGACAGCGCCGGTTATCGCCATGTTGACCAGGTGATGGAGCACGGCGAATACGCCACGCGCGGCGCGTTGCTGGATCTCTTCCCGATGGGGAGTGAGCTGCCTTATCGTCTTGATTTCTTTGATGATGAAATCGACAGCCTGCGAGTGTTTGACGTCGATAGCCAGCGCACGCTGGAGGAAGTAGAAGAGATCAATCTGCTGCCCGCGCACGAATTTCCGACCGATAAAGCGGCAATTGAACTGTTCCGCAGCCAGTGGCGTGATACCTTCGAAGTGAAGCGCGATCCGGAACATATTTATCAGCAAGTGAGTAAAGGCACATTACCTGCCGGGATCGAGTACTGGCAGCCGCTATTCTTCAGCGAACCGCTGCCGCCACTGTTCAGTTATTTCCCTGCCAATACGCTGTTGGTGAATACTGGCGATCTGGAAAACAGTGCCGAACGTTTCCAGACTGACACGCTGGCGCGTTTTGAAAATCGCGGCGTCGATCCGATGCGCCCGCTATTACCGCCACAATCGCTCTGGCTGCGCGTGGACGATCTCTTCTCAGAGCTGAAAAACTGGCCGCGGGTGCAGCTAAAAACTGAACATTTACCGACAAAAGCAGCGAATGCCAATTTAGGTTTTCAGAAGCTGCCAGACCTGGCCGTTCAGGCACAACAAAAAGCGCCGCTGGATGCGCTGCGTAAGTTCCTCGAGTCTTTCGACGGTCCGGTGGTGTTCTCGGTAGAAAGTGAAGGTCGCCGTGAAGCACTGGGTGAACTGCTCGCGCGAATTAAAATTGCTCCTCAACGCATTATGCGTCTTGATGAAGCCAGCGACCGTGGGCGTTATCTGATGATTGGCGCTGCCGAACATGGTTTTGTCGATACGGTACGTAATCTGGCGCTGATCTGCGAAAGCGATCTGCTCGGTGAACGCGTTGCCCGCCGTCGTCAGGATTCTCGCCGCGCCATCAACCCCGATACACTGATCCGTAACCTCGCGGAGCTGCATATTGGTCAGCCGGTGGTCCATCTGGAGCACGGTGTCGGTCGTTATGCAGGAATGACCACGCTGGAAGCGGGCGGCATTACTGGCGAGTACCTGATGCTCACCTATGCCAACGACGCCAAACTGTATGTTCCTGTGTCGTCACTGCATCTGATTAGCCGTTACGCAGGTGGCGCGGAAGAAAACGCCCCGCTGCATAAACTTGGCGGCGATGCGTGGTCACGCGCGCGGCAGAAAGCGGCGGAAAAAGTGCGTGATGTGGCGGCAGAATTGCTGGATATCTACGCGCAACGCGCCGCCAAAGAGGGCTACGCGTTTAAACACGATCGTGAGCAGTATCAGTTGTTCTGCGACAGCTTCCCGTTTGAAACCACGCCGGATCAGGCGCAGGCCATTAATGCGGTGCTTAGCGACATGTGTCAGCCGCTGGCAATGGATCGTCTGGTGTGCGGCGATGTTGGCTTTGGTAAAACAGAAGTGGCGATGCGCGCCGCTTTCCTGGCGGTAGATAACCACAAACAGGTGGCGGTGCTGGTGCCTACCACCCTTCTCGCGCAGCAGCATTACGACAACTTCCGCGACCGTTTCGCCAACTGGCCGGTACGTATCGAAATGATCTCCCGTTTCCGCAGCGCCAAAGAGCAGACGCAAATCCTTGCGGAAGTGGCGGAAGGGAAAATCGATATTCTGATCGGTACGCACAAACTGCTGCAAAATGACGTCAAGTTTAAAGATTTAGGTCTGCTGATTGTCGATGAAGAACACCGCTTCGGGGTGCGTCATAAAGAGCGCATTAAAGCGATGCGGGCGAACGTGGATATTCTGACACTTACCGCAACGCCGATCCCACGTACGCTGAATATGGCAATGAGCGGAATGCGTGACCTGTCGATTATCGCCACGCCGCCCGCCCGTCGTCTGGCAGTTAAAACCTTTGTCCGTGAGTATGACAGCCTGGTGGTCAGGGAGGCGATCCTGCGTGAAATTTTGCGCGGGGGGCAGGTTTATTATCTTTACAATGATGTGGAAAACATCCAGAAAGCCGCCGAACGGCTGGCAGAACTGGTACCTGAAGCGCGGATTGCCATCGGTCACGGGCAGATGCGTGAGCGCGAACTGGAACGGGTGATGAATGATTTCCATCATCAACGTTTCAACGTGCTGGTTTGTACCACCATTATCGAAACCGGGATCGACATTCCTACCGCCAACACCATTATCATTGAACGCGCGGATCACTTCGGTCTGGCACAGTTGCACCAGTTGCGCGGTCGCGTCGGACGTTCGCATCATCAGGCATATGCATGGTTGCTGACACCGCATCCAAAAGCGATGACTACCGATGCACAAAAACGTCTTGAAGCGATTGCCTCGCTGGAAGATCTCGGGGCAGGTTTTGCGCTGGCAACGCACGATCTGGAGATTCGCGGCGCGGGTGAACTGCTTGGCGAAGAACAAAGCGGCTCAATGGAAACCATCGGTTTCTCGCTGTATATGGAGTTGCTGGAAAACGCCGTCGATGCACTGAAAGCCGGACGCGAGCCGTCGCTGGAAGATCTCACCAGCCAGCAAACAGAAGTCGAGCTGCGGATGCCGTCGCTATTGCCAGATGATTTCATCCCTGACGTGAACACGCGTCTGTCGTTCTACAAACGTATTGCCAGCGCCAAAACGGAAAACGAACTGGAAGAGATCAAAGTCGAGCTTATCGATCGCTTCGGCCTGCTGCCGGATCCGGCGCGTACCCTGCTGGATATTGCCCGTCTGCGCCAGCAAGCGCAGAAACTGGGGATCAGGAAGCTGGAAGGTAATGAGAAAGGCGGCGTGATCGAATTTGCCGAGAAGAATCACGTTAATCCGGCCTGGTTGATTGGTTTGCTGCAAAAACAGCCGCAGCATTACCGTCTTGATGGTCCGACGCGCCTGAAATTTATTCAGGATTTGAGTGAGCGGAAAACGCGTATCGAATGGGTACGCCAGTTTATGCGTGAACTGGAAGAGAACGCGATCGCTTAATGGTAAATCGGGGGCGTTTCTGCGCCCCCATCTGCAACATTTACAAATTCTTTGCACTTCCCTGCACTATCCGACACTGTCACCCTCCATAATTCAGACTTATCTTTTTATTACAATAACCTTATATTTATTATGGACTTTGGTGATGATCAAAACGCGTTTTTCTCGCTGGCTAACGTTTTTTACGTTCGCCGCTGCCGTGGCGCTGGCGCTACCGGCAAAAGCCAACACCTGGCCGCTGCCGCCAGCGGGCAGTCGTCTGGTTGGTGAAAACAAATTTCATGTGGTGGAAAATGACAGTGGCTCTCTGGAAGCGATCGCCAAAAAATATAACGTCGGCTTTCTCGCTCTGTTACAGGCCAACCCCGGCGTTGATCCTTACGTACCGCGCGCGGGTAGCGTGTTAACGATCCCGTTGCAAACCCTACTTCCAGACGCGCCGCGCGAAGGTATTGTGATCAACATTGCGGAGCTGCGTCTCTATTACTACCCGCCGGGTAAAAATTCGGTAACCGTGTATCCCATCGGCATTGGTCAGTTAGGTGGTGACACGCTGACGCCAACGATGGTGACCACCGTTTCAGACAAACGTGCAAACCCAATCTGGACGCCAACGGCAAACATTCGCGCCCGTTATAAAGCACAGGGAATTGAGTTGCCTGCGGTAGTGCCGGCTGGACCGGATAATCCAATGGGCCATCATGCGATTCGTCTGGCGGCCTATGGCGGCGTTTATTTGCTTCATGGTAC
>ENA-UENY01001914-UENY01001914.1-human-gut-metagenome-genome-assembly--contig:-NODE-1914-length-10702-cov-3.535435_pt1 | contig 10702 bp, 9 predicted proteins | sample MGYA00242886_ERZ507888 | MGnify/ENA primary metagenome ERZ507888 (study PRJEB26167, sample SAMN06115543) | human gut metagenome | host: Homo sapiens | place: China:Chongqing | collected 2014-11-10... | reverse complement strand
AGTATGGAAAAAGCCAAAGCATTCACCGCTAAACTGAAAGAACGGGGAGCCAAAGAGTGGGCGACGGAAGCTGACAATAGATATTTCAAACGGTTCTTATTCGACTGTTACGGATGCCGACCTGACGGTGGTCAGTACGGCTACTGACTTTACGAGTCCGAATGCCGTTACGGCATTGGTCCTTCCCAAAACTGCAGCTTCGTTGACACTCGATTGTACGCTCGACGGGACTTCCTATCAGAATATCGCAGTCAAGGATATTGCCAAATTGGATGCCGGCGCGAATTATAACATTACGATAAACATAACGGGAACGGAGATATCGGTCTCCGGCGTGCAGGTCCCGGATTGGACTGCCGGCGGTAACGGTTCGGCAGATCTGAAATAAGGGGATTGCCCGTTTGCCCCGACCTAAACATGAAGGGAACTGTCTGCAAGGACAGTTCCCTTTTTATTGTAAGAGCCGTTGTCGGAATTTGCTCCGGATGCACTATTTTTTCTTATAGTAACTGCATTGCAGCGTTTCGGGTATCGGGGCGGAGGCATCGCGGCGCCAGACCATCGCAAGGTCCTTCGACGGGTCGCCCGTGCCGAAGTCGAAGCCGTCCGGCGAAGCGAAGGTTACGGGAATTGCGCCGGAGAATCCGTATGGGGCGTAGAATCCGCGCAGCCATTCCTCGCTGGGGATCAGCAGTGCCGCGTCGTCGCCGCGATCGGCGATCAGCCGCATCGCTTCGCCCATCAGCTTGCCGGCCAGCCCCCGGCGGCGGAATTCGGGAGCCGTCGCCACGCCGTAGATATAGGTCGTGCGGCCCAGCTGGCTTTCGAACGGCAGCAGGTGGAGCATCGCCGCCGTGCGGCCTTCGTATTCGGCCGTGAGCATGCGGCTGCGGCTGTAGTAGCGTATCAGGAACGAGTCGATGAACTGTTCGTCGTCGCCGAAGGCCGCGGTCCACAACTCTTTGCAGGCGATTTCGTCGGGGTGCAGGTGTATGGCCGTGAATTTGTGCTGGATGACGGCGGGGTGATAGGAGAGTTTCGACTGGCGCAGACCGTCGATGCCGAGGTCCTCCTCGCGGTTGATCAGCGTGAAGCGTTCGGGCAGATGCTCGGCGAAGAGTTTGTTGATGATCGTGAAGGCTCCGTCGTAATCCGTGTCGGCCTTCTCGACGTGGGTGTCGAACGTGTGGTCGTTGACCGCCGAGCCGAACGTAAAGGCGACCAGCTGGTCGCCGACGTAGATGCAGCCGCCCAGCATTTCCAGCTCCTCGAAGTGGTCGAAGGCCCGCTGCATGGCCCGCTGCTCGGCGCAGAGTTCCGAGGTGTGTCCCTCGTGCGCCCGGCGCCATTCGCGTTCGAGCTGCATGCACTCCGCGAAACGGTCGCGCGTCAGATTCTCGTACCGGAAGTCGGGGTATTCGGACATGAAGCGGTTGATGTGGTTGCGCTTGGGCTGGTAGCGGCGCCCCGTCAGGTTGCGCAGGTCTTCGGCGTTGTAGACGTAGTCTTCCAGTGCGCGGTCCGATTCGAATGCGAAAAGTCCCGCGTGCATGTTGCGGATCATCTCGCGGCCCTCGTCCGTCAGGCCGATGATGCGCAGACGCTGTCCATGGGCATGGGCGTCTTCGCGCAGGGCGGGGATGATGCCCGCGAAATCGCCTTCGCCGACGGGCTGCATGTAGCCGATCTTCTCGCTGCCGCCGATGTGGAAGCGGATGACCAGAAAGCCGTCGATCACGGCCCATGCGCTATGGTACATTGCCTGCCAGCAGTACATGTTGGCGAATGCGAGGTCGCAGTTGAGGATGCCCGAAGGCATGGTATGGCGCTCGATGATCTGTTTGTCTTCGAGGCGTACGGGTTTGAATTCAATCATTGGGGGTGTAACTCTTGCGTTCGATATGGCTGTAATACTGCTGGATCAGCGCCCGGAACGACTGCATCAGGCTGTCGGCGGCGGGGGTGACCGGGCACTCCTGAACCTGCGCTCCCGAATCGTCGAGCACGACGGCGCCTTCGCCGGTCAGCGCGCGGAACTTCCCGTCGTACGACACCGACCAGCGGGGCCGTTCAGGCTCGTTCAGCACGTCGCGCCCGAAAGCGAAATAAGGTTCTTTGTTGTCCAGCAGGCCCAATACGGTGGGCATGATGTCGAGCTGCTGCACGACGTCGCCGACCTCGCCCCGCAGCGCGCCGTCGGGCGTGTACATGAAGCCTATGATGTGGTAGTTGCCGGGGTAGGTGCGGGTCACGGGTGCGAATTTTTCGGACGATACATGATCGGCCACGAATACAAAAACCGTGCGCCGGAACCACTCTTCGCGGCCGAAGCGTTCGAAAAAGAGGCGGAATGCGTTGTCGTCGTAAGCTACGCCCTTGTGGATTTTGGTGTAGCCGTCGGGCAGCGTGTTTTCGTATCGGGCGGGTACGACGAACGGATGGTGCGACGAGAGGGTGAAGAGCGTGGCGAAGAAGGGTTCCGGGGTTTCGGAAAGCTCCTCGCCCATGAATTGCAGGAACGGTTCGTCCCAGATGCCCCAGTAGCCGTCGAAATCCTCTTTGCCGTGCCGGGCTTCGTAATCCTCGCGGCTGACGAGCCGCTCCACGCCGGCCGAACGGGCATAGGCGCCGAAACCCATCGAGCCGCGCTCCGAACCGCAGAAAAATGCCGTGGCGTAACCTTTGTCGCGCAGGATGGCCGGCAGCTGCCGGCTTTCGCCCAACGACTGCGGCATCAGCACGAACGGCGTCTTGAACGACGGGATGCTGCCCAGTACCGACGGCATGGCCTGAATCGAGCGGGTGCCGTTGGCATACATCCGTTTGAAGCACAACCCGCTGCGCATCAGCGAATCGAGGAACGGCGTGAAACCTTTGGTCTTTCGGTCGGCATAGATTTCGGGCATCAGGTGCGCCGAATGTTCGGCTGACATGCTCTCCATAATGAAAATCACGACGTTGCGGCCCGCGAGGTTTACGGCCGTGCTGTCTGCCGGCCGGTGGACCGGTGTGAAGCGGCGCGGCAGCTCTTCGGGCGGGAAGAATTTTTTATAGCTGACGCTGCCCGCGCTGCCGATGGTGCGCAGGATGCAGAACGGATTGCTCAGGATCAGGTTGGCCTTGCCGCTGTCCGCAGTGTAGAGCGTGGCGTTGGAGAGGGTGATCGGCCGCGTCATGCGGGTCATGCCGCCGCGCATGCCGGCGATGCAGAGTCCGGCTGCGACGGCGAAAATCGCCGTACCGCCCGCATAGTAGCCCCAGCCCCGGCTCAGGAGGCTCTCCTCGCGTATCTTGCGGCCGTAGCCCCACACGAGCAGGGCGGTCAGGGCCGCCGCCGCGATGACCAGATACCAGTTTTCGGCCATGAATTTGCCGACCAGCTGCAACGAGTTGCCGTTGTCGGCGAAGAATATTTCATCGGCGGTGAACCGCTTCTGCGTGTAGCGGAAATAGACGCAGTCGGCCATATTGACCGCCACGACCAGCACGGCGTTTACGACGGCGTAGTACCAGAACAGCAGACGGCGGTACCACTTGCGTTCGCGCGCGTGCAGAGGCAGCAGCGAGAGCAATACGAACACCCCGTCGGCGTAGACGACCGACGCGGTGTCGAATTTGAGCGAACCCGCCAGCAGCTGCCCCAGCTCTCCCCAGCTCAGCGGTCCCAGCAGTTGCGCGTTGTAGAGATAGAAAATCACGCGGCAGAGCATCAGCACCGCGTAAAGCAGTGCGATGCGCCGCAGCAGCATGGCCGTGGGGGTGTGCAGCAGGCGTTTCATGTTCCGGGGTGTTTTCGTGCGCGGTTCGTGCGCGGGCTATTCGCAGGCTTTGAGCGACATGTCGAGCGACTTGATCTGGTGCGTCAGCGCGCCGACCGAGATGAAATCGACGCCGCACTCGGCGTAGTCGCGCATCGTGTCGAGCGTGATGCCGCCGCTGGATTCGGTCTCGCAGCGTCCGGCGACCTTCTTCACCGCTTCGCGTGTCATGGTAGGCGTGAAATTGTCGAACATGATGCGGTCCGCGCCGCCTGCGGCGAAGACTTCGTCGATGTCCTCCAGCGAACGCACCTCGCATTCGATCGGAATATCCTTGCCCTTGGCCTTGAGGTATTCGCGGGCGCCGCAGATCGCCTTGCGGATGCCGCCGGCGAAGTCGATGTGGTTGTCTTTCAGCAGGATCATGTCGAAAAGCCCCATGCGGTGGTTCTCGCCGCCGCCGATCTTCACGGCCATCTTGTCCAGCACGCGCATGCCGGGCGTGGTCTTGCGCGTGTCGAGCACCCGGGTATGCAGCCCTGCGAGGCGGTCGACGTAAACGGCGGTCTGCGTAGCCACGCCGCTCATGCGCTGCATGATGTTGAGGATGATGCGTTCGGCCTGCAGCAGCGAGCGCAGGCGTCCCGAGACGTAGAACGCCACGTCGCCGGGCTTTACGCGGTCGCCGTCGCGGAGTACCTGCTCGAATTCCATGTCGGGGTCGAGGCGATGGAAAACGACCTGCGCGATCTCGATGCCGGCGATGATTCCCTCCTGCTTGCACAGCAGGCGCATGCGGCCGTGTTCGTCGGAGGGGATGCACGAGAGCGACGTGTGGTCGCCGTCGCCGATGTCCTCCTTGATGCAGAGCTCGATGAGCTCGTCTACGAATGGTTTGTATTCTGCCTTCATATCGTTACGTTTTTCGGTGCAAAGTTACAAAAGAATCGTTCCCTTGTACACGGCTTTGTGGTCGAGTGTCTCGTCGCCCACGGGAATCTGCGCGTTGCGGCAGGTGAAGATCACCTCCAGGACGCCGTTGGCGAGCCTGCCGGTGAACATCGGGATTGCGAATCCCTTGCCGGTTTGCGGGTCAGTTCGGGGATAACGATATTGAGTGACATCGGCATGGACTGCGCGAAACGCACGTTGTACATCGTGAGCTTGAATAGGCCGCTGTTGTCTTCCGTAAGTTCGAAACTTATGTTGTTTGTCACAAAGGGTGTCGCCGACGGGGTCTGGTTGCTGGTAATGGTGAGCGTGCCCCCGAAAGTGGCTGTCTGCCGGTTATCGTTGTCGTCTTCGGTGTTGCATGCCGCACAGGCCGCGAGGGCGAGCAGGATAAGGAGTTTTTTCATTGTTTTATTGTCGTTATAGGTTAATATTCAGTGTTATGCCGAATGTCCTGGGACGTCCGCGCTGTACGAATTCGTTGCCGATGGACTTGAAATAAAATACGTTGTAACCCGCGTCCGCGAGGTTGCGCCCCCATATGTCGACCGAATAGTGTTTCTGTTCGAAACGCAGGGAGGCTTCGACCAGCGCATAAAATGGCTGCGAGAGCGAATTCTCCTCGTTCCACCAGATGCGCCCCGCGCAGCGGACACCGGCCTGCAGGACGATATTTCCGAGCCACTGCACCCCCGTGGGGATCGTCCACGCCCCATTTGCGGACAGCGTATGCTGCGGCGCGTAGGGCAGGTAGTTGCCCTTGTAATCGGTTTTCCCGTCGTTATAACGGACGAATTTGGCATTTGTGTATCCATAGGCCGCATTGATGTCGAGGTTCTGCCACGGCGATACCTGCAGCGACAACGCGCCGCCGAAGCTGCGCGTGCGTCCGGCATTGGTCATCATGCGCCCGGTGGTCGTCCCTTCGGGGAAGATTGTGAGCTGCTGGTCGCGGCAGTCGATGTAGAAGAGCGCGAAATCGCCCCGCACGGCGCCTTCCATGCACGAAAAGTGCCCGCCCAATTCGTAGTTCCAACTGTATTCGGGTTCGTAGCTCACGACTTTATCCGCGTCGTAGACCGTCCCGAACCCCATTTCGTTCATCATCTTCTGCTGGAGCACGTCGGAGAACATCTGCGTGTTGAACCCGCCGGCCTTGTACCCTTTGGCCACCGAAACGTAGAGGTTGTGTATCTCGTCGAAGGCATAGAGCACCGAGAATTTCGGCAGTACTTCGGTGAAATTCCGCTTGAGCGTATTGCGGATGTCGATCGACAGGGGGTAGTGCCCCGTCGTGCCGCTCACGCGGTCGGTCGCCGTGTAGCCGGTCTGCGTGGAGCTGCGGTAGCGCAGGCGGGTGTGCTCGTAGTCGAAGCGCAGGCCCGCGGTGAAGCGCCAGCGTCCGGCCGTGTAGTTCGATTCGTGGTAGAGCGCTCCGCCTGCCGAGGGGTTGCGGAAGCGGCTGCCCAGCAGCAACTCGTCGTTGTCCCATGCGTCGTAGGTGTATTGCGGGTCGTGTTCGTTGGCGTTGCTGAGTATCAGCTCCTCGATGCCGGTCTGCTTGAAATGCACCGGGGCGTTCATCACGCCGTGGCGGTAGAATCCGAATGCGCCCAGCAGCCAGCGGTACGCCCCCCGTTCGTGCGAGCGGAATACAATGTCCTCGGTGAGAGTGTGTTCCGTACGCGCCTGTTTGAGCGTGAAATACGAAAGGGGCAGGAAATCCTGGTCGAGGATCATCTCGTCGTCGGAATACTGGTAGCTGGTGATCGAGGCCACCGAGAAACTGCCGGCGTCGTAGCGCACCGTGAGCCCGTCGCTGAGGGTCGTGCGGCGGTAGGAGCACGGGTCGTTGTAGCGTATCTCGCCCGGGCGGATGACCGTCTGCCCGTCGTGCACGATCTCCTCGCCGACGTAGGCATAGGGATACCCGCCCTGTTCGAGCACCGAGAAGGAAAGCGTATTGTCGATCCGCAATCCCGCACGGTTGCGCCACTGCGCCTTCCAGCGTCCGCCGCCCATCCGCTCCCAGTCGCATTTTTCGCCCGTTGCGAGGTTCTCGAAGAATCCGCCCGTATGCGTGTAATAGCCCGTCACGGCCATGCCCAGGTCGGGGTTTATCCTGTAATAGGACGAAGCCCTGAACCGGTAGCTGTCGCCGCTGCCGTATTCGGCGCTCAGGCGGACACCCTCGTATGCGAGCGGCGAGAGCGTGTATACGTTGATGACGCCGCCCATCGTGTTGCGCCCGGAGAGGGTCGACTGCGGGCCCCGCAGCACTTCGATGCGCTCTGCGTCGGCCAGTTCCATGTCGTAATTGTCCTTGTTGAGAACCGGTACGTTGTCGATGTTGAGTCCCATGACCGGCTGGTCGATCCGTGCCCCGAGCCCGCGGACGTAGATCGACGAGGTCATGCGCGACCCGTAGTCGGGGACGTAGAAGTTGGGGACGTTCTGCGAGAGGTTTTTCAGGGCGTCGACATGCCCCCGTTCGATGGCGCGGCTGCCGACGATGGCTGCCGCCACGGGCTGCGAGCGCAGCACCATGCCCTGTTTGATGGCCGTTACCTGTACCTTGTCCACCACGATCACCGTGTCGACGCCCGCGGGGTCGGCCTCGCCCGCGTCTGTGGTCGCTTCGGCTGTCGAATTGTCTTCGGTCGCCGGGTATTTCCCGAACGTGGCCTGCCCTGCGTTTCCTGCTTGTCCCCCGATTCCCGCGGAGCCTCCGTTTACGGCCTGTCCTGCGGTTGTCGCCTGCTCTGCCGCCCCGGCCTGTACTTCCGTTTCCGCCTGTCCTTGGGCAGCCGCACGTACCGCCGCGGTTTCCGCTGCCGGGAGTGGCGCAGACGAATGCCTCCCCGCGGCAGCCGACAGGAGCGGCAGCAGCAGGAGTGCTATGAACAGTTGTTTGCGGTGCACGATAAGACGTTTAATTCAACTGCAAAGTAACGGAATTATTTCGGAAGCTGCAATCCTAATTTGTGAGGAGGCGCTCAGAGTTCGTCGCCCGCGACATATCCGGCCGTCATGGCGTAGATTGCCAGCCCGGCCACCGAGCGAATGCCCAGCTTTTCCATGATGTTGCGGCGGTGGGTGATGACCGTCGTCAGCCCGATTTGCAGGCGGTCGGCGATCTCCTTGTTCATATAGCCCCGGGCGATGAGGGCCAGTACCTCGGCTTCGCGTCCCGAGAGCTGTGCGATTGCGGGGTGAGCGGCGCCTGCGATGTCGTGCTCGTGGTGGTGCGCCCCGTGGTGCATACGCAGGATATCGCGTACGACGGTCTCTTCGCTGGTGCAGACGTCGATTCTGTGCATGTCCGCATAGGCCGGCTGCGGCTGCCCGTTGCAAAGCAGGATCGTCTTGTGGCGCAGCGGGCGGAAATACGAACTGTGCGTGACGAACAGCTGTGCCGCGACGAAGAAGTGGAAGAACCGTTCCGGGGTTGCCTGCGCGAATGTTTCGAAATCGCCGAAAAGCTCCACGTCGGCCATCGGGATGATCTTTTCCAGGATGGCTTTCAGCCCGACGCCCATCAGGACGTTGGGGGCTACGACGGCTATGGCGGGGCGCTGCTGCATCGTTCTATTCGTGGTGGTAGGGTTCGTTGTTGAGGATGGTGAAGGCCCGGTATATCTGTTCGGCGAAGATCGCCCGCACGATCTGGTGCGAGAAGGTCATGCGCGAGAGCGACAGTTTCGCATCGGCGCGCCTGTAAACCTCGTCCGAGAATCCGTAGGGGCCGCCGATCACCAGTACCAGGCGTTTCACGCCGCTGTTCATCCGTTTCTGAAGCCAGTAGGCGAATTCCACCGAGCGCATCTCCTCGCCCCGCTCGTCGAGCAGTACGACGTAGTCGCCGTCCGTTGTCTGGCGCAGGATGGCCTCGCCTTCGGCCGTACGCTGTTGTTTTACCGTGAGGTTCCTGGTGTTTCGGACGTCGGGCAGGGCCGTGACCGCGAACTTGCAGTAAAAATTCACACGCCGGGCGTACATCTCGACCAGCGCTGCGATCTCCTTCGAATCGGTTTTACCTATGACGATCAGTTCGACGGTCATTGCCTACAAATCCGAATTCCACTCGCCGTCGGCATCCGCACAGATCACCGGGCGCGACTTCTCCACCGACTTGAGCCACTCATAGGCTTTGTACATGTTGTATCCGTTGCCCGATTCGCCGCCCAGCGCGAATGCGATGACGCACGAATGGTTGCGCGAACGGTAGTACATCGCCTTCACGCGTTCGAGGTATTCGTCCGCCAGCGACGGGTCGTTCGACGGCGTGCCGCCGACCTTCCGGTCGTCACGCTTTTCGGGTGCGTTGATGTTGGCGCAGTCGATGACGTAGAGCCCCAGCTCGTCGCACAGGTCATAGAACCACCCCGGCTGCGGATAGTCGGGGCATATCGTGTTGTTGCCCTTGGCCTTGAGCGTTTTCAGTTCCGCGAGGGTCGTCTTGCGGTCGGCAGCGGCGTTGTACCCGGCCTTGACCAGTTTCAGCTCCTTGTCGAAGCGCGTGAGGCGCCCGTCGACGAGCTCCGTCTTGCCGAAGCCGATCTTCAGCGGCATGTATTCGCGGTAAGCCCCGTCGCGGCGCGTGAAGAGCATCACCTTGTAGAGCGGCGGGTTCTTGGCGCCCGGCTCCCACTTGTTGGCGTTGGTGCCGTAGATGAAGGGCGTGAAGCGCACGGTGTCGGTCGAACGTCCAGGAATCGTGACCTCCTGCATGTTGAACTCGAGCAGCTTGCCCTGCGGCGAGTAGATGTCGTAGCCTACGGTCACGGGTTCGTCGTAGTTGAAACCGTTCTGCGCGACGATCGCCAGCTCCAGCACGCCGAATTTGCGTGTCGAGTCGGGCACGAGCGCGATCTCGAAATCGCGGATCGAACGTTTGGTCTGCGTGTAAAGGTAACAGTTCTCGAAAGCCTTGCGCGAGGCGGGGACGGCGTTGATCCGGTCGGCGGCACTGCGGCGCAGCGTCAGCGCGATGGCGTTCTTGCCTTCGCGGATGTAGGGCGTCAGTGCGAATTCGGCGGGCGTCGAAGGGTCTTCGACTTCGGCCACCTTGCTGTCGTTGACCGTGAGGGTGTAGGCCGTGCCTATGTTTTCCAGATGCAGGTAGACGACCCCGTCCGTCCACACGTAGGGTATTTCGACCACCTGCCCGACGGCAACCGCGTCGCCCGATGCGGCGAACGGTTCGGGCGTGTAGGCCATATATGCGTCGGCGCCTGCTAAGTTGCGGGCATCGGCGTCATGGCGCTTGTCGTAGGGAATGACCTCCGTGCGGTAAATGCGGCCCCCTTCGACGGGGCGGAGCGCTACCGGGGTTTCGGGCTCGGGGATCAGCAGGTCGTATGCCTCCTGCGCCCGGGTGCCTGCGGCGCAGAGGATGGCCGCCGTCAGCAGTATCGTACGTTTCATGCGTGTGTTCTTAATATAGGTTAGGCAAAGGTACTTTTTTTTTGCCAAATCGCAAATAATGGATATCTTTGTAAGTTCGAAAAAGAGCCGTTAAAGGCATAGATAAAATTGATCATATGAAAACGCAGAGAATCGTAGAAATTCTGAAGTCGGGCGTCGTGGACACCGACATTGTCGTCAAGGGATGGGTGCGCACCAAGCGCGGGAACAAGAATGTGGCGTTCATCGCCCTGAACGACGGATCGTGCGTTGCGAACATACAGGTGGTCGTCGATCTTTCGAAATTCGGCGAAGAAGAGCTCAAACCCATCACTACGGGTGCCTGCATCCGCGTCGACGGACGGCTCGTGGAGTCGCTCGGGTCAGGGCAGCGGGTCGAGGTGCAGGCCGCGAAGATCGAGGTGTACGGCACGGCCGACCCCGAAACCTATCCCCTCCAGAAGAAGGGGCACTCGCTGGAGTTCCTGCGCGAAATCGCCTACCTGCGTCCGAGAACGAACAGTCAGTGCCATAATCTTATTGATACGACCATATTTAGAAGGATCATCGTAGATAGCAGGCAGTGC
>ENA-UENY01001912-UENY01001912.1-human-gut-metagenome-genome-assembly--contig:-NODE-1912-length-10722-cov-3.044904_pt1 | contig 10722 bp, 9 predicted proteins | sample MGYA00242886_ERZ507888 | MGnify/ENA primary metagenome ERZ507888 (study PRJEB26167, sample SAMN06115543) | human gut metagenome | host: Homo sapiens | place: China:Chongqing | collected 2014-11-10... | reverse complement strand
AATTTTATTTTGTATAACCCCGTTCCGAGGTACGGTTAGCCAGTTTCCGCAGAACAGTAATCGAAACTCTCAATATCGCTTGTTCCGATTGTTTATCCCCCGCTTCTCCATCTAAGATATTAAAGCAGCATCGTTCAATATTTATTGTTAATCAAATAGTTGGAGGATGTATGGATAGAAAGGCTATCGTTCAGGGGCTTTATAAAAAGCTCAAAATCCGAGAGATCGCTACCCTCTCAAAATGCGGTCTTGCAACAGTTCAAAGGACCAAAGACTATCTTCAAAACCACAATATCCCTCTTGAAGAAGCCATTGAATTTACAGAGTCTCAGCTGCAAGCACTGTTCGATCAACCTCACCGGAAACCTGATGTCTTTGTCGAGGAAGACTTTGCAGAGGTCTTCCGCAAGGTCAATCGTGTGAAGCTGAGGATGTCATTAAAGGATTGTTGGTATCAATACAAGAAATCTCACGAACAAAGCAGTCTTGAAGTAATGGGGTACAAGACTTACTGCAAGCGTTATGGAGAGTTCAAGGAAAAACTCGACGAAGAGGCAAAATTCCAAGAATGCGGACGCCGCCAGTGGCTGCCGGGACAGGCGGTTATGGTTGATTACAGTGGAGACGGACTGCCTGCGCTCATCGGCAGCGAGCACGTCGAACTTCAAATCTTTGTGGCCGTGCTTCCTTACTCGGGCTATACCTTCGCGTACGCAACTCCTGATCAAACCAGAAAAAGCTGGCTTCATTCAATCAGGGAAATGATGACGTCTCTCCAGGGAGCAACGAAATATCTAATTCTGGACAACAGCACTACCTGTGTCTGCCAGGCAAGTAAAGTCTGGCCAAAATACGCAAAGGAATTTGAACACGTATGCCGCTATTACGGAACGATCCCTTATGCCGGAGAGCCCCATGTTCCTTTGTCAAAACCTCATGTGGAACGAGCCGTCGGGCTTGTTCAGGAAAAAATTCTCTCGCAGCTCATTGATGAAAGACCGGCCGCATCAATTAAGGAGGCAAATGAGCGCTTGGCCGAAAAGGTCAGAGTATTTAACGATCGTCCCCTAGAGATCGATCCGAGTCTGACACGACGCACCTTATTTGAAAGCAAAGAAAGAGAGTTTTTAAAACAGATCCCGGCAATCCCCTGGGGCGAGGACATTGAAGTTAAGCGATTAAAAGTTCAAAAAGGAGGAACCGTAAGGTACAACCAACGCCGCTACCGGGTGAATTATCGATACGTTGGAGAGTACGTTAATGTGGTGGCCTGCGAGAGCGACCAAACTATCCGTATCTTCACGGACAAGAAATGGAGCCTCATCGGAGAACTTCCTCTCAAGGACGGCACCAACCTGACCATCGAGGATCTTGAGAAGCAAAGTTCCGGCTCAAGATTTATGCAATTGAAAGCGGCAGAATTAATAGGAAATATACGTAAAGCCGGTTCAAACTCTCAGGCACTGTATATGCAGCTGGCGGGAATGGCAGATGAATTAGCCGGTGCCCGATATGCCAGATTTATCAATAAACGCTTCTCTGAATTAGGAGCAGAACCGTTCGAAAAAATCCTGGAAGAATCTCGCGATCTGGGAGCGGGTTGGGATTTAGAAGAACTAAAAGACAAACTCACAAACGCCGGCAAGAAAGAAATCGTCAGTATCCGCCGGAGAGCCGGCCAAGTGCTTCAACGCGAACAAAGAGCTGACCGAAATCTCAGAGGTGCCGAACACTATGAATCAATCTTGAGGGAAAGAAAAGTGGAGAGCTAACGTTATGGAAAAACTAAAAGAAAATGCCGCCTTGTCCGGTTCATGCTCTAGCGGAGTTGCGCCCTCTCAGGAGCAGATGAACAGAGAAGCGGCTAATGGAGATAGTCTGCTCCGAATGACGGTAACAAGCAAGATAGAAGAAACGATCATGGATCTCCTTAGAGAGTACAGACTGAATGCCTTTGCCCAGCAGCTCCACGAGCAGCTCATTGATCCGTCTTGGTCGTCTCAACCGTTCTTAAGACGCCTTCTTGTCTGCTTGGAGGCAGAACGTGTGGTTCGAAAGGAACGCGGTGCGGAAAAAAGATTTAAGATCGCCGGCCTTACTAGAGGAGCTTATAGCTTAAGGCAATTCGACTTTGCGCCCGGACGAGGAATCTCCCGTCAAACCCTTGAGGAAATCATTGAATGCCGATGGATCGCTAAGAGAGTACCTCACCAAAGACGAGACAGCCGCCGCAACGGTAAATCAATTGCGATCACGGGTGCCACAGGTTGCGGAAAAAGCTTCCTTGCGATGGTTATTAGTTCCGAGGCAATCGAAAGGGGTTTTAATGTGAAGTACTGGAGTCTGAGTGAGTTGGTAGAAAGACTATCGAAGGCGGAGAAAAAATCTGAGACGCTAAAGAAGATCAATGAAGCGGATTTGCTCACCATCGATGACTTCGGTCTGGGGACCCTAACTGCTCAGGAACAAAGCCTCGTCTATGAAATTATTAAAAGTCGTGCTGATAATTTGTCCACGATCATAGTCAGTCAAAGACCATGCGCTGACTGGTATGAGTGGCTGGGTGGAAAATACATCGCTGATGGAGTCGCCGACAGAATAATTAATTTCTATTATTTAATAGAGTTAAAAGGGGAATCGCGGCGAGCGCTAGCACGGAAACAGGCTAAAGAAGCGGCTGAATTGTAAAGCTAGACGGTCTCTCGAAATAAGGGGCTGGCCCGGGAGACCAAATTTAAAAAATCGTAACCTGTTCCGCGGAACAGGGAATGTTGTTCCAAGACCGTATCCTGCGACAAAGCTCGGCTCCACGGGTTGTAAAATAGCGTTTTTTACGTATTTATTAAATAAACAGATAAATGGCAGAGTGTCAGGATTTTGCGCAATTTGGTTTGGCCCCGAATTTACTTTCAGCTATTACACGGATGGGTTATACCAAACCCACAGCAATTCAGTGTAAAGCGATTCCCGTGGTGCTTCAGGGCCGCGACGTTATGGGGGCGGCCCAGACGGGAACAGGTAAAACAGCTAGTTTTGGCCTTCCTGTTCTTCAAAAGCTCCTTCCCTTAGCCAATACGAGCACTTCTCCTGCACGCCATCCTGTACGCGTTTTGATTCTTTCTCCGACTAGAGAACTAGCGGATCAAACAGCAGAGGCACTTTCAAATTACGCAGCTGACACGCCTATTCGAATTGGCGTTGTTTATGGCGGTGTGGACATTAAACCTCAAGCCGAAGCGTTAAGGCGTGGTGTCGAGATTTTGATCGCGACGCCCGGACGCTTATTGGATCATCTGGAGCAGAGAAATACCAATCTGAATCAGTGCGGCATCGTCATCTTAGATGAGGCTGACCGTATGTTGGATATGGGCTTTCTGCCGGATATTTCCAGGATCCTGAATGCGCTCCCCAAAAAGCGCCAGAATTTGATGTTCTCCGCCACATTTTCACCTGAAATTAAAAGACTGGCCGGAAATTTCTTGACTGATCCTGTTGTTATCGAGGTAGCTCGCCAAAACGCTACAGCAGCTACCATTAAACAGGAGGTCTTCTCTGTTAACGAGCTACAAAAAACGGATGCACTTGTAGAGCTTCTGAAAACCCGCGGAGAAGACTCCGACGGCAAACCGCTCCAGACCATCGTATTCGTCAATGCAAAATTAACGGCTCGTCGACTCGCGCGTGAATTAGAAAAGTGCGGCTTCAGCGCTGATGCCATTCACGGAGACAGAACTCAGGAAGAGCGTCTGAAGCTGTTGAAGGATTTCAAGGATGGAACCCTTAACATTATGGTTGCTACTGATATCGCAGCTCGCGGTTTAGACATTGCAGAGCTTCCGCTCGTGATTAATTACGACGTTCCATTTGTTCCTGAAGATTATGTCCATCGAATTGGCAGAACAGGTCGCGCAGGAAGTTCGGGCCTGGCATTAATGCTGATTACGGATAAAGATAAAAAGAACTATGACGCTATTCGAAAGCTAACCAAAGTTAATCTTGTCCCGCAGGAACTCGATCCGGAACCGCGTAGAAGAGCAAGAATTCCTCGTAGGGCATCTGCTACCGACAATTGGAAAGCCCCTCAGAAGCCCATAGATCCATTTTTTACGCAGCCTTATGTTCCGGGTCGTCCTTCTGGAAAGAAACCGGCCCCCCAAAATTTCTCAAGATCTGTCTTTGGAGAGAAGAGAGAAGTCGCTGTTCTGTTGGGGGGAACAGGCCGCAAAAATTAAGCATTGATTTGGAATCTCGATCTCCAGCGCTTAACAGCCTCTGAATAAAACTCGTCGAGAGTATCGAAAGCAAAAGGTTTGAATCCTAGGTGAGTCCAGGCACGTGCGGCTTCTTCTTCGGGCTTGCTTCGATCAATCGCTGGGGCCAATGTCTGTTTAGAGAGCTTGTTCCCCTTCTTGTCTAGTACGAGCGGGATGTGCATGTACCCTGGTGTAGTTAAACCTAATGCTATCTGAAGTAAAATTTGTCGCGGCGTGTTGTCTATCAAGTCAGCACCGCGGACAACGTGTGTCACGCCCTGGAATCCGTCATCGACGACAACGGCGAGTTGATAGGCCCAGAGTCCGTCGGCTCTCCGAATAACAAAATCGCCGACTTCTCTCAAAACGTTCTGTTTAAACGTACCTTGCCATCTGTCATTGAAAGAGATGAAACCGTCGTCTACAAGAAAGCGCCACGCACGAATCGGTGCACCGCCTGTTCCATGGCGACAAGTTCCGGGATAGACGCCCTGTGGCAAGCCGGCAGCTAAGCAGGCGGCTTCGATTCTTTTGCGAGTGCAAGCACACCCATAGGCCAGACCTTTACCGATTAAAAAGTTGAGGGCCTGTTGATAGGTCTCAATTCGAGTTGACTGTCTAAGAATTGGACGATCTGAGTGTAGCTTGAACGCTTCGATGGTTTCGAGCTGATCCTCTGCTGCCCACGCAGGTTCACGAGGCGGATCAATGTCCTCGACGCGAATAATCCACGTTCCTCTATGAGCTTTAGCATCGAGATAACTTGCTAAAAGGCATGCCAAACTTCCGGCGTGTAGATGGCCGGTTGGGGATGGTGCAAAGCGTCCGATGTAATGACTCAAAAAAAATCTCCTCAAACTGATAACGAAATTTTAGTCTGAGGAGAAATTACGAGGTCAACTATTCCTCTTTTTCTTTCTTTGGAGAAGGATTTTCAGTCATAGACTGCGGGACTCCTATGATGGCTGCAGCTTGTGCCGGCGGAACTTGTCCGATGGCTTTCGCACTCTCCGAAGGATCTGCCGAGGGAACAAGATTTGTAGGAGCAGGTGCCCGGAGATTAGAAGGCACAGGAGAAGAGGTGCCTGAAACCTGAGCATTGAACGCAACAGGTGTCGGGGAGACAGTGACCCCATAGGAGGGTCCCGGCATCACAATGCCGTTGGCTACACACGCATCATTGATAGCGTTCAAAAAGGCCGCTTCTAGGCGGTACGGCTCCATCAATTCAATCGGATCAACCCAAACAACCAGTTCTACATTAATGCCAAAATTCCCGAATCCGGTGATACCGCACTCTATCTCATGGAGTGCATCGGGCTTAATACAGAACGGAACTGAGACGGCAGCCTTTTCAATAATTTCTTTAACCTTGCGAAAGTCAATGCCGTAAGGGATCGAGAACGGATAGATCTTTCGAACGCCTCGGCGATCCATGGTGTAATTGGTAAAAGAGCCGTTAATCAGGGAAGCATTAGGGATGATGATTGCTTGACCAGTCGGGGTTACAATACGCGTGGCACGAATCGTGATCATGGTCACCCGGCCCACCTGGCCGCTCGGAGTGGCAATAATATCGCCTAAGCTGACCGCACGTTCCGATATCAAAATCAAACCGGCAACGGAGTTATTGACAATCGTCTGTAGTCCGAAGCCGATGCCTACTGATAAGGCAGAAACTAAGATCGCCAAGTGTGTGATCGGGAGACCGATCATCGATAAGCCCATCAGAATGCCGACGGCCAATATGCCCCAGTGGATGAAGCGGGCAAACATTGAAAGGGATTCCGGACGGACGGAGTTGTGACGGGAGCCGAACTTCCTGATGCTTTCCTCTCCTAACTTGCCAAGCCAATAAGCAATGAGAAAGACCAAGCAGAATTCGAGAATATCGAACGTGTTGATCTGACTGCCGCCGGCCGTAAACAGCGGTACGTGCAAGGGTTCAAGGATCGCCTCAGACCCGCTTAACAGTTTGTCCCAAAAAGATTCCATGGTCTTAGTTTTTATATATTTTTCCTAAGGATTCCAGCATAAAAAAAGAGCGCCTTAAAAAAGCGCACTTTTGCCTCAAATCGGATACAAAGCTTTATTGGGAAGCTACTAAAGATTTTTCTAAAAAGTCAGACAGATCTGTGACTTCCTCGATGCTTAAATCATGACCGGCTCCGTCATATCCCTTGGACCAAAGATCGGTAGCTCCGAGCTTACGAAGTTCTCTAACACTGATCTCAGGGTACACGGGCGGCACGTCGCTGTCTTCTTTTCCATAGGCGAGGAAAATCGGAGAGAGGATGCCTTGACCGACATGCTCAATATCGTCAGCAGACTCAATGGGCAGATAGCCGCTTAGGCAGAAGATGCCGCCGATCGGACGGTCGAGTTTCAGAGCCGTGTAAAGCGCAACGCAGCCGCCCTGTGAGAAACCTCCTAAGAAGATTCGATCCCGTCTAATGCCTTTCGTCTCTTCCAGGGCAATTAAACGTTCTGTGATACGGGCGCTCTCAATAAGTGCCGGCTCATCGCTGGTACCGATTCCGTCGGTATCGAGAAGATCGAACCAGCCGCGCATCAGGAAGCCTTTATTTGCTGCAATCGCACGTTCAGGTGCGGTCGGAAGAATCAAACGAGCCTGTTCGACAGGTGCGCCGCATGCTGCAAGTTCCTCTCGGAAATGTTCGAAATCCGATCCGTCGCTGCCCAAGCCGTGCAGCATGATGATTGTGGAGTCCGCTTTGCCTTCTTTTGGTTCAATGATTTTTGCATCAATGACGTGAGGCTGCGGCGCAGATTTGGGGCGGAAAGCCTTAACGACATTAGGACGGGTCTCAATGGCCGGACCGCCGATCAAATCAATACAGTAGGGTACTGCCGCAAAAATGCCGTGAATGCCTTTGGATGGAATGCCTTCCAACGTTTCTGCGATGGCTTTAGGCTGCCCCGGAAGGTTAATGATCAAAGCAGCATGATCTTCGATTTCTCGGAGTACGCCGACTTGACGGGACAAAATTGCGGTCGGAACAAAGGCAAGAGAAACCGCACGCATTTGTTCTCCGAATCCCGGAAGGGTACGAGTGGCGACAGCCAGCGTGGCTTCAGGCGTCACGTCACGACGAGACGGACCGGTACCTCCGGTTGTCAGAATCAAATCGCAGTTTTCCCGATCACACAATTCTTTCAGAGTCGCTTCGATAAGCTGTTGTTCATCAGGAATGAGTTTTTCCACAACTTCATAGTCAGAAAGCAAAGCATTAGCGAGCCATTCTTTTAAAGAGGGAATGCCTTTGTCCTGATAAGTTCCGGAAGAGGCACGATCGGAAATGGAAACCAGACCGATTTTTGCTTTGCTATTCTTCATCGTCTTCCTCCTCAGTCGCTTCCAACACGATCGGAGGAAGAACCATTGCGTAGATTAGTTTGTAGAGTGCACGGGCGGATTTCGGAGGCTTATTGCCTTCGGCTTCTTTACGAGCATTACGGATAAGCTGACGAACTTCCTGAACATTGACGTCAGGGAACTGAGCAATAAATTTTGTCAGAGCGGCATCATCTGCAATCAACGCATCTCTCAGACGTTCACTCTTATGCAGCGCGGCCACCGCCGCTTTATTGTTGCCTGTTGCACGGTCAATGGCCTGACGAACGGCGTCTCCGTCTAATGCTCTCATGTATTTGCCGATAAGCTGGAGCTGGCGTCGTTTGGCACCGAAGGAGGGAACACGGTGATAATCCTCAATGGCTTTAAGAATAACTTCGGGAAGTTCGATTTTTGCCAGCGTTTCGGCACCCAGGGTGGTCAGTTCTTTACCGAGATCCTGCAGATGCTCGGCCCTTCTTTTCAGTTCACTTTTGCTCGGACCGCTGTACTCTTCTTCAAGGTTTTCGTTTGTATTCTTCATATTAGCGTGACCTTCTTTAGTAATATTTGCATCAAGCGCTATCATAATCTCCAATCTTTAGTTTCCGCTTCAAAATATGAGTCAAACTCCCACAATAAGTAGCTCAGAAGAGCTCGGTTCCTTGGTTTCGCATGCTTTAGACACAGCGCTTTCTCTAGGTGCAACTTCCGCTTCGGTAGAAGTCAGTGAAGAGAAGGGGACATGTGTTACGGTAAGAAATCGGGAAACGGAATCCATCGAACATACCCATGACCGAGATTTCGGAATTACCGTCCATCTCGGTAAATCTAAGGCTGTGGCTTCCAGCGGAGACTTTCGCAAAGAATCGATCTTAAGAACGGTCAAAGCGGCGCTTGATATGGCGCGCTACACCACACCGGATGAATGCAACGGCCTGCCGGATAAAGAACGACTCTGCACGAACCCACGTCAGCTTGATCTCTTCCATCCGTGGAACATCTCGATTGAAGAACAGGTTCAAAAGGCGGTCGAAGCAGAAAAAGCGGCATTGAGTGTCGATAAACGCGTGGTGAATTCCGACGGCGCAATGGTCACGACAACGATCGGCTCTTTTATCTTGGGAAATACCGAAGGCTTTTTGCACGGCTATCCCTTTAGCGACCATTCGATTGACACCTCAGTGATCGCTGAGGACCAAAACGGAATGCAGGTCGGCTCCTGGCACACTTCCGGCGTTTCGTCGATGGATTTGCTCTCGCCGCAGCAGGTCGGCATGATCGCCGGCCAAAGAGCTGTAGATCATCTGTCGGCACGCGGTTTATCGACCCGCAAGTGCCCGGTCGTTTTTGAAGCACCGGTTGCCAAGAGCTTATTCAGAACCTTTGTTCATGCGGCAAGCGGTTCAGCGTTGTACCGCAAGACCTCCTTCCTCGAAGGAATGCTGAATAAACCGATTTTCCCCGATCATCTTTCCATTTTGGAGAATCCGTTCATCCCGCGCTATTGGGGCTCGGCGCCTTTTGATGATGAAGGCGTCCGTCCTTCTGAACGCTTAGTCGTCGATCACGGTGTGCTGAGCGGACTTTTTCTGAGCAGCTATTCGGCTCGCAAGTTGGGAATGACGACAACAGGAAATGCCGGCGGACCCTACAACCTCATCTTCTCCGAAGCACCGGAAGCCTCCGAAAAAACGCTTTCCGCATTGCTCTCCCGTATGGGAACCGGCCTCTTAGTAACTGAGCTCATCGGGCAGGGCGTCAACTACACGACAGGAGATTTCTCTAAGGGCGCATCCGGTTTCTGGGTGGAGAACGGAAGGATCGCTTACCCGGTGGAAGGCATTACCGTTGCTGGCAATCTCAGAGACATCTTCATGTCTATCGAAGCGATGTCAGACGACGTGGACTTGAACGGCTGCTACCTCAGCGGATCGGTGCTGATTAAAGAAATGACCGTTGCCGGAAATTCTTAAGTCTGAAAAAAGCCGCTCCTGCTAATTTCTCCTCAGAAGTCCGAATAATTTCTTTCAAATTATTACAATTAGGGATCTATAACAAAACGAATCTCGTAGGAGAAAAAATGCAGAAAAAAGATATTGACTGGAGCAAATTAGGCTTCGGCTACACACCGACCGACTACCGTTTCGAAGCTCATTGGAAAGACGGTAAATGGGATGAAGGTAAGATGATCACTGATTCCAATATCGAACTGTCCGAAGCCGCTTGCGTATTCCACTATGCCCAGTGCTGTTTTGAAGGGTTGAAAGCTTACACCACCGTCAACGGCGATATCGTTACTTTCCGTCCGGATTTGAACGCAGAACGTATGATGGGCAGTGCCGAACGCCTTGAAATGCCGGCTTTCCCGAAAGAAAAATTCATTCAGGCCGTCAAGGACGTTGTCGCAGCCAACGCTGCTTGGGTTCCTCCTTACGGCACCGGCGCAACGCTGTACATCCGCCCCGTCATGATCGGTTCCGGTCCTCAGATCGGTGTGGCGCCGGCCCATGAGTTTATTTTCAGAATTTTCGTGATGCCGGTCGGCGCATATTTCAAAGGCGCTATCAAGCCGCTTAAGCTGACGGTTCCTGAGTTCGACCGTGCCGCTCCCCGCGGAACCGGTCATATCAAAGCCGGTCTGAACTACGCTATGAGTCTGCATCCGACAATGGAAGCTCATCGCCACGGCTACGCCGAAAACATCTACCTTGATCCGGCTACACGCACCTATATCGAAGAAACCGGCGGTGCCAACCTGATTTTCGTTGACAAGGAAGGCACAATCATTGTTCCGAAGTCCGATTCCATTCTTCCTTCCGTCACACGCCGCTCTTTAATCGACGTTGCCAAGAGATTGGGCTATAAGGTTGTTGAGCGTCCCGTTAAGCTGAACGAACTCAAAGACATGGCTGAAGGCGCTCTTTGCGGTACGGCTGCCGTCTTGGCTCCGATCGGTATGGTCAATACACCTGACGGCGATATCTACTTCCCATCCGGCATGGAAAAGATGGGTCCTATCTGCACCAAGCTCAGAGAAACACTGACCGGTATCCAGATGGGCGAAATCGAAGGTCCTGAAGGCTGGGTCGTCAAGATTGACGCTGAATAATT
>ENA-UENY01001901-UENY01001901.1-human-gut-metagenome-genome-assembly--contig:-NODE-1901-length-10798-cov-3.363959_pt1 | contig 10798 bp, 3 predicted proteins | sample MGYA00242886_ERZ507888 | MGnify/ENA primary metagenome ERZ507888 (study PRJEB26167, sample SAMN06115543) | human gut metagenome | host: Homo sapiens | place: China:Chongqing | collected 2014-11-10... | reverse complement strand
GAATACTTGCTTTCGCATCCACCGGAGCCACCCAGTAAGCGGTCTTTCCGGCAATGGCAAGCAACTTGGCGGGCTGACCTTCGTAGAGCGGCACAGGCTCCGCTTCCACATTCGTTACCGCCACCGCCTCAAAGTCCGCAACCCCGAGGTCGTCGCTGCTCACCGTGATGCCAGCGGCTCCCACGCGTACATTGAAGGTATAGAGGCGGGCAGCGGAGAAGGTGATCTGCCGCGGGGCGTTCACGCGGTAGGTCTTGTCTCCGGTGGCGAGTTCCAGCAGTGGGTCGCCTGCGTTCACGCTGCTGCTTGAAGATATGTCTCCCCAGATGGCGGAGGGAGCGGCGGCGGTGAGGGTTTTCACGGTGAAGGGTGCAGTGACACCGCCGGCTTGGCTGATGGTTTTCAGCGTGGCGGTGACATCGGCGCCGGTGTAGGCGGTGCCGTCGGTGTTCTTCACATTGAGACGAAGGCCGCCTGCGCCTATCGCAAGGGGCAGGGTGAGCTTGCCGTCGGCACCGATGGCTATATCTTGACCTAGATTGTTGGAGATGTAAGACCTGTAGGTGATGCCATCTGTGATTAGGGAAACTTCTCCCGAAGACCCTACCAGGTATTCGCCGGGAGCATCTATGCCCAGGGGAGCCTCCATTTCTTCGGGACGGCCGCTGAAGGGCACACGGGCGAGCTTGCCGTCGGCGGACACCGAGAAATAGTTGGAGCCGAGGATGTCGTCCGGATAGACGGGTTCGCCACCGCCGGAGGGGTGGCGAGCTATCATTATAATTATCTCTCCGCCTGTCAGCGAGGCGGCGATGGCGGCGTCGGCACGGGTGTCGGCGGTACGCTGGGGGGTATCGGCGGCATTACCTCCCGCATTCCATGCCGTGACGGGTGCCACGGTGGGCACAAGGGTTATTCTGCCTTCGGGCAGCGTGCCGCCCGGTTCTTCGTTGTCCTGCGAGCAGGAAGTGACGACCAGGCTTATAGCCGCCATCAGGAGCAGCGCGGCCCGCCCAAGGAGGGCGGATAATAAATTGTCTTTTTTCATCATGATTGATATTAGCTGTTAGTTATTGGGGGCAGGCAATTCGCCTCCCTTATTTCTTACGGACACAGCGTACATTGCCGTCACGCATCTTAACGTTCCATTTGATCCCTGCGCTATTATTGCCAGAGGGGAGTACGCCCAGGTACCAAGCGTTGGAATCATCCGCCGTAGAAGAAGACCAATAGATACCGCCAGCTGGGAAGGCAGCCTTAATTGCAGCATTATTTGTATCATAATAACCATCATCCGCCGGAAGCCCGGTCATTGCCACAAACTCATCTTTCGTGGGCACATGCCAGTTCTTGGGGCAGGCAGTGAGAGCTTCATCCCATGTCATATTTTCCTGTCCGGCAGCATTCTTTGCATTTACCGGAGCCACATAGTAAGCAACCTGTCCGCCAATTTCAAGTAAGTTGGGTGTCGCTCCTTCGTACTTTCCGTCCCAACCTTCATACGCCAGGTCGAGCGTAGGTGCAGCCGTGCCGTTGTCTTTCCAGATGTCTGTGGTATACCAGGTGGTGTTGGTTACTTCCGTCAGCGTATATCCGTCCGCCACGCTCCAGTGCAGGGTCTTCACATTGGCGAGGGTGAGATTGCTTGAAGTGACGGTGGCATAAAGGTCAGCCACGGCCACGTCGCCCTTGATACCGCTGACGGCGTTGGTCTGCGTGCCGGTGTAGGCGCAGTCGGCGAAAGTTGTACCGGTAATTGAGTTTACGAAATTGGCAGTGCTGCTGACCGTTCCCGTGGCATAGCAAGCGCCAAACTTTCCTTGGCTGGCTTGATAGATGAAAGCCGCAGATGTAATGCCGATTGTGTTACCCGTAGCCACACAGGATAAACAAACACCATAGTTGTTAGTTCCTGCAAATCCCCCGGTGAACAGAGTTCCACTCTCCACATTTCCCGCAGCCATGCAACCGACAATAAAGCCTCTTATTTTACCGACGAATCCACCCGCACATCCGGTGCCTGTCGCGGACGTCACGTCTATATCTACATCGGCACTGCAACGGATGATGTCGGTGCCGTTGGCTCCATCCCCTACTTCTCCTATCAGGCCGCCTATCACGACCTCGTCGGAAGTAGTGGCGGAAGTGATGCTGCCCGTAGCGGAACAGAGGGTGACGCAAGAATTCAAAGGATCATTTACCAGACCGCCTACGTTGCCTGTGGCATTTGTCAGACTGATGTCCCGCAGGTGGATGCCGGTGAGGTAGGCGAACTGGATATGACCAAAGAGTCCGCTGTTGCCCTTAAGGTTAGAGATGGTGTGCCCGTTGCCGTTGTATTTGCCTTGAAATTCGGTAGATGAAGTTCCGATAGACACCCAGTTGTCCTTCGTGGCGGTGTAGGTGTAGGCTGTACCGGTCAGTGGGTTGATTCCTGCATCGGCGGCGGGTTTCAGTTGGCTCAGGTCGATGTCGGCTGTTTGCAGGGCGACGGCTGTCCATACACCATCATTCACGTCTTTGGCAAACTGTGCCAGGTCTTCGGGGGTGCGGATAACATGGGTGTATCCGGCAGGGAAGCCGTCGATAGTGCCGCCCACGCCCCAGTTGGTGCTTGCAGTGCCTATGGTAGCGGTGAGTTTGTTCTCTTTGAAGGTAAGGGATATGGGGTATTTCTTGTTGGCCTCCACGGTGAGCGGGATGGCGAGGGTTGCCACGTAGCTCTGCCCGCCAATGACGGCGGTCAGGCTCTTCACGATGCCGGAGCTGGCAGTTGTACCGGGAAGGGCGATGGCGCGGTAATGATTGCCGTCCGTCTCCTCTTCCACCACGGTGGCGAGTGTTTCATCCGTCGTGCCGTTGTTAGCGGCAAGGGTGATACCCGTAATGGTGACGCCTGCGGGGACGCTGCCCGTGGGCAGGGTGATGTCAATCATCGCATGAGCGTGCTTCATGCTGAAGGTCACTTTCTCCCCTGCGAGGGTGTAGGTGTCGGCTTCCAGCGCGTCGGGCCTGATACCTGCGGTGACTGTCGTACCGGCATAAGTAGCCCGGATGGTGGTGGTGCCGGAAATCACGTAGGCTTTCTCACTCAGCACCCATGCGCCACCGGTAAGGGTGGCGGTGACAGGGGTATTGGTTCCACCGCCGTCGTTGCTCAGTGTCAGGTTCAATTCGTCGCCGTCCACAAAGCGGGATTTGCGGATGCCGGTATAGCCCGTGGCGGGTGTTTCGCTGACAGCCGCACGGGTGCTTGCGTTTCCGCCTGCGGCACGTGTGCCGGGCTTCATGCCTGCCACGGTGACGTCGCCCACCCGGAGGGGGATGCTGCCCTGGGGCAGGCGGTTGAAGTCATCGTCTGCCGTACAGCCTGCCATGCCGAGGGCGGCTGCAAGGAGCAGCACGACCGGAGCAAGCAGGGTTTGTCTGATGTTTCTGTTCATCTTTATATCATTTAATGTTATTCAAACTAATTTCCACACATCGTCCTCTCGTCCAAGTGGGTTTGTAATCTGCCGGGACGGGGGAGTAATAACTGGGGCAGACTATGCACGGGGCAGCACGAAGGAATCGAAAGAATCAAATCAATCGGAACTATCGGATGCGGCAGGCAATGCGCCTGCCTTATTTAACTTGCACACAACGGATGCGGCCCGGAGTCGTCTTACTGTACCAACTGTAGTACGCCCGGCCACTATCGCGCGATTGCATGCGCCATGCGGAGGTACCTTGGGTATGCATAATCGAGGACCAGTAAACGCCAATAGGGAAAGCGGCATTCCATGCAGCCTTATCAGACAAAATTTCCATCATATCCTGAGTAGTAATATTCGGCGACCAGGGGTGATCGACAGTCCACCCCGCCATCTTCTCAAAATCCTTCATCGTAGGCATGTGCCAGTCGCCATGACCGGCACAGAGATCACTGTCCATCACGGTGGCAGTAGAAGATGCCGCCCACTGATACTCCTTGCTTACATCCGCATCCGGTGCAGTCACCCAATACCCGTTCACGGCATATACCTTGTTGTTTGCCACGATGGGCGCAGGTTTCAGCAAGTCGGGCTTGTTGTCCGGATTCACCGTCCCGCTACCGTTTGCAAAGTTCACGGTGTACATATACCCGTCCATCTTCCAGCCGTCGGCATCGCTGCCCCGTGCGGTAAGTTCCACGGTGCCTGCGGAGGGGCCGGACGTGACGTCGCCTTCCACCACATCGAGGGTGACTTTATGGGTGCTGGCATTGAGCTTGCCGTCCAGTGCGGCACAGATCACCAGTTTGCCGTTGGCATCGCTGGTGAAGGTTTGTTCGGCTTCATCAAGCAGCTTAAAATCCCTTTTCCTGACATAGGTGGGGAAAGTGAGGGCGGCGCCCCCGGCTTTCAGGCTATAGGCGGTGGTAGCTTTCAGACCCGTAAACACCAGGCGGGTGGTGGCGTGCCCGAAGTCTACCGTAAGGGCCCCGCCCAGCGGGATATTAGTCTTCTCTAAAAACATGTGGTCACCTGTGGCACCGTTATTGTAAAGCAGCTGTATGGCTTCTTCCACACCTTCCCCCCGATGGCTCCCAAGCGTGCAGTCGGTGTAGAACGCCCTTATGCCGACGGAGGATGCACCCAGGGGCCACACGAGGTCGCCGCTGAATTCTGTTGTTTCGCCGTCCCAGCCATTCAGCACTTTCCAGCCCGTTATGTAGCAGTTTGTTGCACTCGCCAAAGGCGTCCAGGAATGCAGGTACATATGGCTGTCGGGGCTATTGAACAGGATGTTGACATATATCTTGTCCGTTCCTTCCACCCATCCGAAGATGCCGTCATCGCCCACCGTGGCGCGGGTGCCGGTGCTTGAACCGCCGGTCGTGTCTGTTCCGTCCGTAAATCCCGGTTTCGGCGCCACGCTCACGTGTATCGGTTCTCCGCCTTGGGCCGTTGTGCCCGCACCTTGCAGGGCGTCCTCCCCCTGCGTGCATCCTGCCATGCCGGCAACGGCCGCACAGAGCAGCAATGCCGGAGCAAGGGCGGATAGTATGTGATTATTCAGTTTCATTGTCATTACTTTATTCATTTATTAATCGCATTGTTTCTTTAACTGTCAAGCGTTTATTCGTTCATAGTTCACCACAGAGTGACACAGAGCAACACGGAGTTTCCGGTTGTAAGGCATCTTTCCTGCGAAACTCTGTGCTACCCTGTGGTGAGCTGTGCTATTTCTTCACTCGTACGCAACGAATATCACTAGGAGCGAAGTAACCTGTCTTTGGATCAGTTCCAAAAGTCACCTGGCCGCTTGACCCTACACCCCAATAATATGCATTATCAGCGTCTGATTCTGTAGAAGTGTGCCACGAGTGGTGAGTGCCAAGGATGTACCCGATATCTAAGTCATTGGGATTAGAACCGAACATCGCCTCTACATCGTTTTTCGATGGAACCTTCCATCCGGCAGGCCAAGCCGTATCGAAGTTGACATCAATCCACTGTACATCAGACACCGCATCCTTCGGCGCCACATAATAAGCCGTATGTCCGGGGAGCGCCACCAGAATGGACTCTTCTCCTTCGTAATAGTAGGTTGTTTCTATCACTCCTTCCTCAAACACATCGTTGTCCGGGTCCTGCTTCCATCCGTCAGGCACGCTGGCCCCGTTTTCCGGATCGACAATAATCTTGTCGCTTGCCACGGCGGTGACGCGGAACATCACGAACTGCTCGGGGTAGAAATGGTTCTTCACCTTCACGTAAAGCGGCACATAGTTGCCGTCAGCCGGAGCAACCACGGTCAGTTTATGCTCGATGTCACCGGCGGCACGGGTCAGCGTGGTTTCGCTGACGGTCAGCCAAACGGTGCCGGGGCCTCCCACACCTGCTTCCTTAAAGATGTCTATCGCTACCCTGGGCTGGTCGGTGTCGGGGGCGGAAGCATCTATAGGCATCACTTTGGGCGTGCTGAAGGAGATGCTCTGTCCGTTGAGCGCCTTTCCGAAGAAGAGTGCCGTGGGGGTTACACCGTCGGCGGCCAGTGTCCATGCTATCTGGTTGGCGTCGTCGCCAGCCACCCCGTTCATGGTCGGAGTCTTGCGGCTGGCGGTGGCAGGGTTCAGGTCACCGTCCACGTCGCCGCCCTGTTCCCAGTCGGCAATGACGATGGCGCCGGTAATGTGCAGGTCGGTCACCTCGGAGATGTTAATCACGTAACGCGTGTTTTTGTCTATCGAGACAGGCTTCTTTTCGGCATTTTCGAGGAGCAGCGTGTACGTCTTGTCCTCCCACAGGCCGGTGGCTCCGTCCAGCCTCTTGGCGCTGACGCGGAACTTCATGGGCTGTTCGTTGGCAACCAGCGCACTGGGGAAAGTGTAGAAGGCGGGCACTACCTCGGCGGGCACGTTCGCCCAGTCGGCACCGGGGGCGGCTGGCAGGAAGGACTGGTCCGTCATGTCCACACGGGTGCCGGTGGCTTCGTCAAACTCGATGCCGGTGGTGGCGTCCATCGGGCGGATGCTGCCGATGCGCAGTTGGGCGCTCTGTCCGTTACGCAGGTCGAAGCGGGATACGCGGCGTGTGAGGGGCACGTTGATGTTGGTGCTTCCGTGGAAGTTGATGCTCTCGATGCGCGAGGTCATGGGCAGCGGGCATCCGATGCTCTCCGCCGTGAGGTCGTCCGGGCCCCATACCAGCTCCATGCTGGCGCCATCGGCGGCAAGGTCCTTGCCCCCTACGCTACCGCCGCAGAGCTGGTAAAGTACCGAGCCACGGACTTTGGAGATGGCTTCGGCATTGGTCAGCACGCTGACGGTTCCGTCGGTGTCGGTGAGGTTCATTTTGATACCGTTCACCAGCACCAGCGCTTTCTTTGACACGTAGGCGGGCAGCATCACGGCTTCGTCCACCAGCAGCTTGCCGGTGAGCACGTTGCCCGTCTGGGTCAGCGTGAGTTGCTTGTAGTGGTCGGTTTCCACGGGAGGATTGTTCCAGACGGAACGGTACTCGTAAACGATGGCCGCGTTACCGGTGGTATGAGTTTCGTCGTCCACACCCGCCAGGATAATGACGAGGTTCTCCACCACCGTTTCATCTTCGGTGGCGATGGTTTCGGCACGGGTGCCGGGTGACTTGAGTTTCAGACCGCCGAACTGGAACACCAGTTCAGCCTTGCCGGTATCCGGAATTTCTGTTTCCGGACCGTTCCCTACTATTTCTTCACTGCTACAGCCTGTGCCCCCCAGCGCTAACAGCGCCAACAGCGAGCCTGCTGCCATATATTTCTTTAGTTTCATATCTTACTATTGTTTAAAGGTTATCGTTTGATTTCTCCACCCTTGTCCGGGTTCTGCTCCTTAATCTTCACGCAACGGGCACGTGCACTGGTCTCTTGATTCAGTTTCTCGACACTCACCCTTCCGTCGGCGCCTATCTTATATGACCAGCCACGGGTGGCGTCGGCACGGTCACGGGTCCAGTAGGTTCCGGCAGGCCATGCGTTGAGAATATCGGTGCTCACGTCGTAAGGCCATTCTGCGTCCGCCAGTCCGAAGATGCTCATCGCCTCTTCCTTAGTGGGGACGTTCCAGCCTGCGGGGCATAGTCCTGTGCCGTCGGTAGCGAAGTTGGCGTACTTGAACTGTACGTTGGCGTTGGCATCCACCGGAGCTACATAGACGGGTGTCCTTACCACGCCGCTCTCATTGGTGCCCAGGTCTACGGGAATGCTCGGCGCACCGCCTCCGTAGCTATATTCCGGGGTGCTGTACTTGATGTAGCGCACGCCCATGTCCTCGGTCTTCGGTCTGGAAACGACGGATGCCTGGTTGCCGGTACGTACAAGGCACCAGGCTTCGCTGTCACTGTACGAATCGGCAAGCCAGTAGCTGGCTGTGCCCTCGCCTGCACGGGTCACGGTTGCCGGGAATACCTTCAGGAAGTCCGGGTCGGTCACGGTGACGGGGACAGCGGTGAGCTGCATATGTGCCATCGTGTTGATGTCCGCCTTTGCGGGCAGTTTCCAGTAACCTGCGGGTACATCGTCGAGGGCATTCTGCCAGGCGGTGGTCGCGAAGTCACCGGTAGTCACTCCGAAGTCGGTAATCGTTTCCACCGGATGGTTGATGACTCTTTCGGGTATCAGCACCGGGGTGCGGACGGGTATCTGCATCACGCCGTTGCTCATCACCGGGCGGATAAAGCCTGTACCGGCATAGGTGGCGGCGTACTTCACCTCGTCGGAACTGAACACCAGTGCGGAGGTTCCTGCGCCCAGGTAGGCGGTTTCGGCACCGGCGGCGGGGAAGAAACGGGTGTAGCCTGCCGATACGGACTGGGCGTTGTTAAAGAGATCCGTCAGGGCGGTGTAGCTGGTCAGGCGTCCGGCGTCTGTGCCCGGCATGGATACGTTGACCATATTGATGCGGAGGTAGCCGCGGGCGTCATAGTGCCACAGGGTGGCTTCCACATTTACGTACTGCGAGGCGGTGCCCAGGTCGGCGCCGGTCTGCGAACGATCCACCACGGCTTTCACTACATTGCGGTCCAGCGGACTGCCGGAATAGTAAACGGTCAGGTCGTTGTTGATGATGGTCTTCACCACGTTGGCGCCGTTGTAGGTGTCGAAGCGTCCCCATTTGTCATCGGGGGCGATGCACTGCAACTGCTGTTCGGTGGGGATGGTATAGCCGGGGACGGTGATGAGGGCGTGGTTGGCGCCCGCTTGTCCGCGGTAGGTGGTCCAGTCGGCCACAGGCTGGCAGTAAGGGCCGTCGAAACCGCCCGAGGGGAAGTTGATCAGTGCGGTGCCTGCGTCCGATACGTTGGTTTCGGCAAAGGCTATCAGCGCCGGAGTCTTGGCATTGGTGCCGGTGGCTTCGGTGTTACCCGTTTCCACTTTCACCACGTAGTTCAGCGAGGGGTCGAAGTTGTTCTGCAACTTCAGCCACTGGGTGTTCACGGTGGGGAAGGTCACCATCAGTTCGTGGCGTACCATTGATCCGTCGGCCGATTCCACGGCGTTGTGCACCTTCATGGTGGGGTCGAAGAAGGCGCCGGGGAAGTCCGTTTCGCTATCCTTGTAGTACATGCGCAGTCCCAGTGACGACATCTGGCGCAGGTCGAAGCGCAGCCACGGGTAAGTGGCGGGGTTGGTGGAGTTGAGCGTATAGTTGTTGCTCAGCATGCAGGTCACCTTGCTGGTGTTCTCCCACTGGGCGTACTCGTAGTTGGAGGCGTCGTAGAGTGCCGGAGCCGGTGTCAGGTCGTCGCCACCGTTGAGGTCCACGTCTATCACGTCGCCCACGTTCCATGCTTCGACGATGATGTTGGCGTCGATGCTGTTGTCCGAGGTGCGGCGTATCTTGATGGTGTAGCGGTGGTTGTTGTCGATGGTGAGGGGCTGCTTGGTGTCCTTGTCCACAAAGGGGATGGAGAACGCGGTGCCGTCCGCCTGCTCGCCTATCAGCTTCACTTCGGCATCGGCGGCGGTAGTCGAAAGTGACGGGTAGCAGTAGCTGCGTGCAGGCACGTAGAGTTCACCCGCGTCGTTGGTCTTCATCAGCGAGAAGGTGCTCTGCACGTCGGTCGGCGCAGCCGCGTCGTTGAAGGGAAGTCCGGCGTGTACTTCGTTGCGTACCGGTACGCTGGTAGCGGAGATATTGGTCAGCTTCAGCGAGTTGAGGGCAATACCGCCGTCCACGCTCACGTCCAGACGTGCCACGTTGCGGTAGAGCGTCACGCCCAGGCTCTGGCCGTCGGAGGTTACCGGGTCCTGGCTCGTACCTATCATGCTGAGCGTCTCGCGCTGTCCGGGGATGAAGCCGAAATAGTCGTTCTCCATCTCGAACAGGGGCTGGTCGCACGGCAGGGTGACGGGCACGGTGTAGCCGTAGGATGCAGGCACTCCCACGCCGTTGATGGCGTCGCTGGATGCCATGAGCAATGACTCCATGGCGGTCCAGCCTGCCAGCTCGTAGCCGGTGTGCAGGTGTTCGTCGCCTTTCTTATACAGCTTGGTCATCTCGGTCATGGTGCCGGTCATGACAGTGGGGTCGGCAAAAAGAGGTTGGGCATTGAACTGGCGCGGTTCGTTGGTGACGAACAGGAAGAAGGTGCTCTTCAGCTCGGCGGGCACCACCACGGTGGCGGTGTAGTACTTGCCCATGCCTTTCAGGGCAAAGGTCTTCTTCTCGGTGTCGCACACGTAGTCGGCGCGCTTCTCGCTGGTCCAGTATTCGCGGAAGGTGAGTTCATCCGGTGCGGCGCCCTCTTTCTCGGAGCCGAAGATGTAGATGCTCAGGTGATCCACGCGGTTCTCCTGAGAGGTGGCGATGACGGTGCCGGTGGTGGCTCGGCTTTCTACCGCGCCGGTGTTGATACCGTCTATCTTAAACTGTACGGCTCCCTCGGGAAGCGGCTGTTCGGTGCCGTTCCCCTTGCCGGTTTCAACGAGTTGCTCGTCGGTGCAGGCGGTGGTCAGCGACAACAGCGCCAGGAGCGAGCCTTTGAGGTTGGCATGTGGCACCTTCTTGTAGTAATAAACCAATACGATGGTGAGGTGAGTGCCGTCTTCGGTTATGGTGGCATGTGGAACGTGCTGGTCCGTCATGGTGCCTACATCTCTGTTTACTGTAATCTGAAATCGGTCAGCGTTCATAAGGGTCAGAAGGTAAGTACCCGTCAGGCTTTGGGTAGTGTTGGCTCTGAAAACATCCTCCAGTTCCAGCTTCGCAAGGAGACTGCCAAACTCAATCCGGAGGCTTGGCTGAGCCGATAATGTATGAATAGTTGCAGCCGGTAGTGTTTTTACTGCCTGGTTG
>ENA-UENY01001890-UENY01001890.1-human-gut-metagenome-genome-assembly--contig:-NODE-1890-length-10843-cov-2.352963_pt1 | contig 10843 bp, 13 predicted proteins | sample MGYA00242886_ERZ507888 | MGnify/ENA primary metagenome ERZ507888 (study PRJEB26167, sample SAMN06115543) | human gut metagenome | host: Homo sapiens | place: China:Chongqing | collected 2014-11-10... | reverse complement strand
GACGTCCGGGCCAAGGGCACGTATCTGCGTAACCAGATCGAGGCGCTGGACCTGCCCTGCTTCGGCGCCACCCGGGGCATGGGGCTGATGATCGGCATCCAGGTGAAGGACGGCTGGACCAATAAGGAGATCGCAAGCAAGCTGATCGAAAACGGCCTGCTGGTGCTGACCGCCGGACCGGGTATGCGGCTGCTGCCGCCTCTTGTGATCTCCCAAGAGGAGATGGACCAGGGGCTGGAGATCCTGAAAAAGACGCTCTCCTGAATCTGTCTTTTTCGCTCCGGCCGGGGACCTGCTGCGCCCCGCCGTGACTCCGGCACTTACACGAACACCCGCTATAACTCTAACACTAACACTAACTATAACACTAACTATAACCCTAACTATAACCGGAGAATTTTACACAATTTTACCGGACTAAATGATAAAAGCGCCCATGGCGGGAAAGAGAGGAGACACCCATGGAAAACCACACCCATTTTTTAAAGCTCCTGGACTTTACCCCGGCGGAGATCCAGCAGTTCCTGCACACCGCAGCAGATCTGAAGGCCAAAAAGAAGGCCGGCATTCCCCACCGGTATCTGGAGGGGAAGAACGTGGCTCTGATCTTCGAAAAAACCTCCACCCGGACCCGGTGTGCCTTTGAGGTGGCCTGCCAGGACTTAGGCATGGGTTCCACCTACCTGGGTCCCACTGGCAGCCAAATCGGTGTGAAGGAGTCCATCGCCGACACCGCCCGGGTGCTGGGCCGGATGTACGACGGCATCGAGTACCGGGGCTTCGGACAGGAAATTGTGGAGGAGCTGGCAAACTACGCTGGGGTGCCGGTGTTCAACGGCCTCACCAATGAGTTCCACCCCACCCAGATCCTGGCAGACTTCCTGACCATCCAGGAGCACTTCGGGAGACTCAAGGGCATCAAGCTGGTGTATCTGGGGGACGCCCGGTTCAATATGGGCAATAGTCTGATGGTGGGCTGCGCCAAGATGGGGATGCACTTTGTGGCCTGCGCCCCAAAGGCGTACATGCCGGACCAGAAGCTGATCGATACCTGCTTATGTCTCGCCGCCGAGACCGGCGCGGTGCTGGAGTTCATTGAAGACCCCATGGAAGCTGTCAAGAACGCCGACGTGCTGTACACGGACGTTTGGGTCTCCATGGGGGAGCCGATGGAGGTCTGGCAGGAGCGCATTGCCGCCCTGGCGCCCTATCAGGTGACAAAGGCCCTGATGGACAACGCCGGGCCCCAGTGCAGGTTCATGCACTGCCTGCCCGCCTACCATGACCACAAGACCAAGGTGGGGAAAGAGATGGGCGAGAAGTTCGGACGGGAGGCCATGGAGGTCACCGACGAGGTGTTCGAGTCCCCGGCCTCCATCGTCTTTGACGAGGCGGAGAACCGGATGCACACCATCAAGGCCGTCATGTATGAGCTGATGAAGTAAGAGAACGGAAAATCGCCCCGGAGTATCAAAACTCCGGGGCGGTTTTTACGAATTTTCAATGGGGATCAGGTCGCCGGGCTGCCAGTCGTCAGGTGCGGAAACATAGCCTAACAGTGTGCCGTTGTCGTTCTGCCAGTAATAAAACGGACGCCAGTCGTTCCGGCCGTGGTTGTCGGCGATGCGGACGGCCACTACCAGGGTGTCTCCGGGGTGCAGCGGCACTGGGTCCTCCGGCCCCATGGGCACGTGCATCTGCACATAGCCCTGCTGGTTCCACAGGTCCACGGCGGTGGTGAGGGGCGCGGACCACACCGGGACGGCATCGTCGTTGGAAAAGAGCGCAAGCTCTGCATCTGTCAGCTCCAACGGAATGTCGGTTTCGTTGCTGATCTGCAGGTCCAGCTCCTGGAACAGGAGACAACTGTTCTCCCACTCTTCCCCCCAGTTGCCGTTTATCCACAGCTGATAGGCGGACGGGTCCTCGTACAGCGTTTCCAGGGATTCTATCTGGCTGGTGTCCCCGTCGGTGAGGGTCACGGATACCTGGACCAGGGAGCCGCTCTCATCATCGTCCGCATCCATGACACCAGGCGGCACAGGCTCACCCATGGGCACGGCCCAGTTCTCCACCGTAAAGACGCCGCCGTCGTTCCGGGCCTGGGCCGATTCCGTTTTGCCGGTGTTGGTCTGGGCGGTGAAGGTGGCCACGGTGTCCGCCGTATACTCCTTGGGCGTCACACTGGCGGTGAGATACCACACCGCTTTCTCCAGATCATAGTCCTGAATTTGGACGGAATAGTCGCTGATGATGCTGCGCTGTTCCCGCATAAGGCCGGAGAGGGAGACATGCTGCTCGCCGAGGATATTGATGATGTCGCCGACCTGGTACTGGATCTCATCGATTTGGCCCCGCAGGTTAGAATAGTGCCGACACAGACCTGCGGCCGCCAGCACCAGGACCGCGCAGACTGCCGCGCCCGCGAGGAACTTCCGCCGCCGGCTCCACCGGGGGCGCCGGACCGCCTCCAGATATTTTTGTACGATGGCCTCCACTGCCGCCAGCTCCCGGTCGGTCAGCTCCCCCGCCGGGGCGGTGCCCTCCACGCCTTCACCGGGGGCTTCCGGGGCATCTTTTTCGGAACGGTCCTCCGCCGCTTCCGGCTCTACTCCCAGCAGGGCGCCGATGGCTCATGGCGATCAGGTTCTCCAGTTCCGGCACGGCCGCGTCCGCCTCCCACTTGCTCACCGCCTGGCGGCTGACGCCCAGCCGCTCCCCCAGGGATTCCTGAGAGAGGCCGGCGGCCTTTCGGGCCTCCTGGATGCGGCGGCCCAGGGTCTGCTGCTCCCGCATGGTATCAACTCCTTTGCCCTCACCATACCAGAGAGCGGGAAAAAGCGCAACCACCGGCGGGTTTCCCAGATGTCAACCACGGGTTGCGGATGGGAAAAAGAAAATAATTTCCCCTGAATCTCCTGAAAAAACAAATAAAAAATCTCTGCTTGACAACAATTTTTTATTGTTCTATGGTAAGGGCAGAGCTGCCGGCGGCTCCTGACAGAACTGGAAGGAGCGAATACACATGAATCATTTGACCTTGCGGGGCACCCACCGGGAGATGGGCTTTCAGTGGGGCGCCCGGCTGGCGGAGCGCGGCCTGCGCCTGCTGGACCATGTGCCCTTTCCCCTGGAGGCGGAGCGGCGGGCCTTTGCGGCTGCCTGCCGCCCGGCGTATGCGCGCCATTTCCCCGCCGCCCTGGAGGAGCTGGAGGGGCTGGCGGCGGGGCAGAACTGCCGGCAGGAGGACTTGGAGACGGTCCTCTTCACCACCTACGCCCTGCCGCCCGCCTGCGGCTGTTCCTGCCTGGCGGTGTCCAACGGGAACGGGGTGTTCTTCGGACGGAACAGCGACTTTCTGACGGCGCTGGAGCCGGACTACACCCATGTGACATACGGATTTTCCGACAGGGCGATCCCCTTTACAGGGAACACCACCTCGTTTGTGCAGATGGAGGACGCCGTCAACGCCCGGGGACTGGCCATCGGGCTCACCTCTGTCTACACGCCCAGGCCCCGGCCGGGTCTGAACGCCGGCATGGTTCTGCGGCTGCTGGCAGAGACCTGCGCCGCCGTGCCGGAGGCCCTGGACCGCCTGCGGGTGCTGCCCCTGGCCTCCTGCCAGACGCTGACGCTGGCGGATGCCGCCGGGGACATTGCCGTGGCGGAGTGCAGCCCGGAGGGGATGCGGGTGGAGCGTCCCGGCCCGGCGGGACCCTTCGTCTGCGCCGCGAATCTCTTTCACTCGGATCTGGCGGTCCCGCTGCCGCCGGGGCTGGACTCCTGGCGGGCGGCGGAGCGGTACGACACGATGCGCCGGGTGCTGGAGCGGGAGGGGGAGACGCTGGCTCTTTCCGACGTCCAGGCCCTACTGGCGGGGCGAAAGGGCTTTCTATGCCAGTATGACCGGGCTGCGGGACGGGACACCGTCTGGTCCGCGGCCTGCGACCTGACCCGGCGGCGCTGCCTGCTGGCGGAGGGCAACCCAGGGCGGACGGCCTTCCGGGAGATTCCCTTCCCAGTGGAGCGGGGGGACAGCCGCCCTTGACACCCGCCGCCCGGCTGCATACAATAGAACGGAATCTGACAAAAAGGAGGGGCTGATATGGAGCGTTCCGCTGGCATCCTGCTGCCGGTGTTCTCCCTGCCGGGGCCTTACGGCATCGGCTCCCTGGGCCGGGAGGCCCGGGCCTTTGCCGAATTTCTCCACAACGCCGGGCAGAGGTGGTGGCAGGTGCTGCCGGTGGGGCCCACCGGAGCGGGGAACTCCCCCTACACCAGCGAGTCCACCTTCGCCGGGAACCCGCTGCTCATCGACCTGGAGGACCTGCGGGACCGGGTCCTGCTGACGGAGGCGGAGTTGTCCGCCGCCCGGGTGCCGGAGGGAGCGCCCATCGACTACGCCGCCCTCTATGAGAGCCGGGAGGCGCTGCTGCGGCGGGCCTTCTCCCGGCTGGGCGGCGCGGAGGCCCAGTCCGTGCGGGACTTTGCCGCCGCCAATCCCTGGCTGGGGGAGTACGCCCTGTACCGGGCGCTCAAGGCCCGCTTCGGCCAGACGGCCTGGTTCGACTGGCCGGACAAGGACCTCCTGAACCACGACCCGGCGGCGCTGGCGGCCGCCCGGCAGGAGCTGGCGGAGGATATCGCTTTTCACCAGGCGGTGCAGTTCTGGTTCTTCTCCCAGTGGAAGGCCCTGAAGGACCACGCCAACGGCCTGGGGGTGCGGATCATCGGGGATCTGCCCATCTATGTGTCCCTGGACAGCGCCGACGTGTGGAGCGAGCGGAGGGAGTTCCTGCTGGACAAGGCGGGGCGGCCCAGCCGGGTGGCGGGCGTGCCGCCGGACTACTTCTCGGAGGAGGGCCAGCTGTGGGGCAACCCCCTGTACGACTGGGCGGCCCAGAAGCGGGACGGCTTCGGCTGGTGGATCAGAAGGGTGGAGGGCGCCTCCCGCCTGTTCGACGCCATCCGCATTGACCATTTCCGGGCCTTTGAGCGGTACTGGTCCATCCCCGCCGGGGCGGAGACCGCCAAGGAAGGGCAGTGGGAGCCGGGCCCCGGCATGGACCTGCTGCGGGTCCTGACCGGCTGGTTCCCCCACATCACTTATATTGCCGAGGACCTGGGGCTTCTCACGCCGGAGGTCCACCAGCTCCGGGAGGCGGCGGGCCTGCCGGGCATGAAGGTGCTGGAATTCGCCTTTTCAGGCCCCGGCAACGATTATCTGCCCCACAACTACGGCAGCCGCCGGTGCGTCTGCTACACCGGCACCCACGACAACGACACCGCCCTGGGCTGGTACGACCACGCAGGGGAAGCGGAGCGGGCTTTCGCGGAGCGGTATCTGGGGGCCTCCGGCCGGGAGAATGTCCGGCAGGCGCTGCTGCGGTGCGGCATGGGCAGCACGGCGGAGCTGTTCGTGGCCCAGATGCAGGACTACCTGGCCCTGGGCAGCGAGGGGCGGATCAACGTCCCCGGCGTGGCGGCGGGCAACTGGCGCTGGCGGATGGCCCCCGGCGCGGCCGCGGCCGGGCTGGCGGCGGACATCCGGCGGCTGACGGAGGTCTACGGACGGTAAAGCAAAAGAACCCCCAGATGGGGGTTCTTTTATCATTCTGTGGCATTGTAAAAGTCTGCCAGCAGATCCCGCTCGGACACCTGAAGGACCTGACACAGGCAGGCCAGCTCATAATCCTTGACAAACCGGCGGTTTCTCTCAATTTTGCTGATAAGAGGCTGGTTAATGTCCACGCCCAGCAGCTGCAGCTGGGCGGCCAATTCCTCCTGGGAGAACCCGCGCTCCTTCCGAAGCTGTCGGAGGCGTTTGGCAATGAGATTGGACTCGGCGTTGTAATAGGACTTGTTCATGTTTTACACCAACACGATATATTTTCTTGACTATATCATGCCTGGTGATTTATAATTATTTCGTCCTGTTATAATGCGAGGAGGGAATCAAAATGAATTCTATCAGCGACAGGGAACTGTTGGAAAACCGGGACCGGGTGGAACAGCTCCGGTTTACCGCGTCAGTCGTGGGGGAGCTGATTGCACGGAATCAAATCGAATTGGTGCTGGGCAGCGATGCTGCGTGGAAAATGATTCGGGAACTGGCGGAGGAGCGCTGCTTCCAGGCCCTGCGGGAAATCCGGAATGTTCTGGACGACAGCGGTCTCACGGACCCGGAATGTTTTGCGGAAATCGAAAAAATCATCTCTGTGTTGGAGGAGCTGGGGGTCGGCTGCGGCAGGCGGCACGACTTCTGAGCGCCGCCCTTGACGGCGGGGGCGTTCCATGGTATCATTTCCCTGTCCCTGGGAAGAAGCTCTGACCGGCGGACCGGACAATTTGGTTTCTGTCGCTCTGACCGGCACGGGCCAGCCCCGGCCGCAAGACGGGGAAGCGCCCGGCGGTGCCGGGCGGACGGCGCATGTCAAAATCCCCCTCTGCCAGCGCGGCGGAGGGGTTTACTTTTTGGAAAAAGGAGGAATCCTCTGTGGAGACCCGTGTGGCCGTGCTGGCGATCATCGTCCGGGACACGGCCTCTGTCCCGGCGCTGAACGAGCTGCTGCACCAGTACGCCCCCTATATCATCGGGCGGATGGGGGTGCCCTACCACGCCCGGGGCGTGAACATCATCAGCGTGGCGGTGGACGCACCGGCGGACGCCATCTCCGCCCTGTCCGGCAAGATCGGCCGGCTGGCGGGGATCACGGCCAAGACCGTTTACGCGCCGGAGGATGCGCTGCAACAAGGAAAGTGAGGAAACAGAAGATGAAACAGTGGATGAAGAAGAGTCTGGCGGCCTGCCTGGCCCTGGTTATGTGCCTGACCCTGGCCGCCTGTGGCGGGAAGGAGGGCGAGACGCCCGCGGAGGAGTCCGTCAACGTCCGGGTGGCGGCCCTGAAGGGACCCACCGCCATGGGCATGGTGAAGCTGATGAGCGATTATGCTCCTGTGGAGGAAGCGTTGGAGGATAAGGAGAATGTGGTGACCGCTGGCGGCGGAAACACCTATGAGTTCACCCTGGCCGCCTCCGCCGACGAGGTGTCCCCCAAGCTGATGCAGGGGGAGCTGGACATCGCCTGCGTGCCGGCCAACCTGGCCTCCGTGCTGTATAACCGGACGGACGGCGGCATCGGCACCCTGGCGGTGAATGCCCTGGGCGTGCTTTATATTGTGGAGAATGGCAATTCCGTCCAGTCCATGGCGGATCTGGCGGGCCGGACCATCGTGGCCTCCGGCAAGGGCTCCACGCCGGAGTACGCCCTGCGGTATCTGCTGACGGAGAACGGCATCGACCCGGACACCGGCGTCACCATCGACTGGAAGAGCGAGCACAGCGAATGCGTGGCATCCCTGGCATCCGGCGCGGCTACCATCGCCATGCTGCCCCAGCCTTTCGTCACCGTGGCCCAGACCCAGCTGCCGGACCTGCGGGTGGCCCTGGACCTGACAGAGGAGTGGGACGCCCTGGACAACGGCTCCGCCCTGCTCACCGGCGTGGTGGTGGCCCGGGCAGACTTCGTGAAAGAGCACCCGGCGGCGGTCAGCAACTTCCTGGAGCAGTACAGCGCCAGCGTGGACTGGGTGAACGCCAACACCGCCGAGGCGGCGGAGCTCATCGGCGGCTATGACATCGTGGACGCTACTGTGGCGGAGAAGGCCCTGCCTTACTGCAATATCGTGTGCGTCACCGGCACGGAGATGATGGATATGCTGTCCGGCTATCTGAGCGTGCTGTGGGAGCAGGACGCAGAATCCGTGGGCGGCGGTATGCCCAACGACGACTTCTATTACGGCGCGTAACGGCTGACAAATTTTCCGCGCCCCGGGAACACCCGGGGCGCGGTGGTTTCCAGGAGAAAGGGGGAGGCAGATGAAGCGGCGAACAGGCTCTGTCCGGCTGTGGGCGGCGGCCTTCTGGCTGCTGGTGTGGGAGGGGGCCAGTCTGGCCCTGGCGGCTACCACCGGCGGGCGGATGCTGCTGCTGGCCTCTCCGGTGCAGGCGCTGGGGCGGCTGCTGGCCCTGGCGGGCACGGCGGCCTTCTGGCAGGCGGTGGCCTTCTCCTCCCTCCGCATCCTGGGGGGCTTTCTCCTGGCCTGCGCGCTGGCGGCGGTGCTGGCACCGCTGGCGGCCCGTTTCCAGTGGGTCCGGGACCTGTTGAGCCCCCTGGTGGCGGTGGTGAAAGCGGTGCCGGTGGTGTCCTTCATCATCCTGGCGCTGATCTTCTTCTCGTCGGAGAACCTGTCTTTGCTGATCTCCGCCCTGATGGTGTTCCCGCCGGTGTATCTGAACGTGCTGGAGGGCATCGGGCACACGGACCGGCAGCTGCTGGAGATGGCCCGGGTGTTCCGGGTGCCGGTCTCCCGGCAGCTGCGGGGCATCTACCTGCCGGCGGTGCTGCCCTATTTCCGCTCCGCCGTGTCATTGGGGCTGGGCCTGTGCTGGAAGTCCGGCGCGGCGGCGGAGGTCATCGGCCTGCCTGCCGGGTCTATCGGCGAGGCGCTGTACACCGCCAAGGTGTACTTCCAGACCGGAGACCTCTTCGCCTGGACGGCGGTGATCGTGACGGTATCGGTGATATTCGAGCGGCTGTTCCTCCGCCTGGTGGACGCCGCAGTGAGAAAGGCGGGCAGCTGATGGAGATTGCGGTGAAGCACCTGTGCAAATCCTTCGGGGGCCGGACGGTGCTGCGGGACTTGACCTTTACTGCGGGACCCGGCATTACGGCCGTCATGGCGCCCTCCGGGACCGGCAAGACCACCCTGCTGCGCATCCTGCTGGGGCTGGAGCGGCCGGACAGCGGCACGGTGGAGGGGCTTGCGGGAAAGCGGCTCACCGCCGTGTTCCAGGAGGACCGGCTGCTGGAGCACCTCTCCGCTGAGGGCAATCTCCGGTTTGTGCTGGGCCGGGTTTATGACCCCGCCGCGGCCCGGGCCCTGCTGGACCGGCTGGGCCTGCCGGACACGGGCGCGCAGCCGGTGCGGGAGTTCTCCGGCGGCATGAAGCGGCGGCTGGCCCTGGCACGGGCGCTGCTGGCGCCCTTTGACGCGCTGGCGCTGGACGAGCCCTTCACCGGCCTGGACCGGGAGAACCGGGACCTGGCCCTGGCCTGCATCCGGGAGACGGCGGGGGATCGGCCGGTACTGCTGGTGACCCACGATGCAAAGCGGCGGGAGGGCGCCTGCCATGGCTGGGACCACGCCCGGCCTCCTGCGGGACAGCCGCCCGGAGCACCAGATCCCCGCGGGGGGTGGCGCAGCAGCCGCAGCGTCAGCGCACCGCTCCCGTGGGGGGGCCGACCATCCAACAACCTCAACCCCGGACGGCCGTCCGGGGATGCGACCAAAAGGAGCTGTCTGTATGATTAAGATCACCACCGACTCCACCTGCGACCTGCCGCGGGAGCTGCTGGAGCGATACAATATCACCGTGACCCCGCTGGGGATCATCAAGGCGGGGAAGCTGTACCAGGACGGGGTGGACATCCGCACCGGGGACATCGCCGCCCATGTGGACGCCGGCGGCGAGATCACCACCACCAACGCCGTCAATGTGGCGGACTATGAGGAGCTGTTCCGCCGTCTGATGGAGGAGTATGACGCGGTCATCCACCTGAACATCGGCATGGGCTTTTCCAGCTGCCACCAGAACGCCCGCCTGGCGGCGGAGGAGGTGGACGGCGTGTATGTGGTGGACTCCGCCAACCTGACGGTGGGCCATGGGATGCTGGTGCTGGCCGCCGCAGAGGCCGCGGAGGCCGGGAAGTCTGTGACGGAGATCCTGGCGATGCTGGAGGAGATGATTCCCCGGGTGGAGACCAGCTTTGTGCTGGACCGGCTGGATTACATGAAAAAGGGCGGTCGCTGCTCCACCGCCACGGCCCTGGGTGCCAGCCTGCTGAAGCTCCACCCCTGCCTGGACGTAGTGGACGGCAAGCTGCCGGTGACGAAGAAGTACCGGGGCTCCATCGAGAAGGTGGTGGAGGAGTACGTCCGGGACCGGCTGCGGGACCGCGCGGACCTGGACACCCACCGGGCCTTTCTGGTGGACACCTGCCCGGACGACCACCTGGCCTCCATCGCCCGGGAGGTCCTGCGTCAGGACGGGCGGTTCCAGGAGATCATCGAGGCCAAGGCGGGGTGCACCATCTTCTGTCACTGCGGCCCCGGCACCCTGGGCGTGATCTTCCTGCGGAAGGCGTGAGACCGTGCGCGCTGCGGGCGGCAGGCCCGGCGGCCCGCTTCCCGCGCCCTGGCATCAAACAGAAGAGCCGGCCCCTCTGGGGACCGGCTCTCTTTGCTGGAAATCAGATTTACTTGACGGCGATGGCCTCGATCTCGCAGAGCACGCCCTTGGGCAGCTCTCGCACGGCCACGCAGCTGCGGGCGGGCTTGGAGGTGAAATACTTGGCGTACACCTCGTTGAAGGCGGCGAAGTCGCCCATGTCCGCCAGGAAACAGGTGGTCTTCACCACGCTCTCTAGAGTGACGCCGGCGGCCTCCAGAATGGCGCCCACGTTCTTGCAGCTCTGCTCCGCCTGTGCGGCGATGCCCTCGGGGATAGCGCCGGTGGCGGGGTCCACGGGAATCTGGCCGGAGGTGATGACCAGGTCGCCGAAGGCGTAGCCCTGGGAGTAAGGGCCGATGGCGCCCGGAGCGTTGGGGGTGGAAATCACGGTTTTCATGGGAAAACCCTCCTTTGATCGATTTGGATACCTTCATCATAACATCCGCCGCAGAAAAGTCAACTACCGGCGCTTGTGAAAAAGGGAAAATCGTGGTATACTTTTTTGGAATGTCTTACAGGAAGGGCGGACGGCCCGCCGGAAGGAGAAGA
>ENA-UENY01001870-UENY01001870.1-human-gut-metagenome-genome-assembly--contig:-NODE-1870-length-10912-cov-4.590678_pt1 | contig 10912 bp, 10 predicted proteins | sample MGYA00242886_ERZ507888 | MGnify/ENA primary metagenome ERZ507888 (study PRJEB26167, sample SAMN06115543) | human gut metagenome | host: Homo sapiens | place: China:Chongqing | collected 2014-11-10... | reverse complement strand
CAGCAAACGGCGATGACACCACCCCAGACTGGCTGCAATCAAGAGCACAGCCACAGGCAATACCGAAATATAACAAGCTATGACATTGTCAAACCATACACCCTTGACAAACGCCATTACCCTACTCGACTCTACATCTACAATCATGCCATGCAGGGCGATGAATTCTACCAATCTGAACAGAGTCATCACCAGCAATGCCAATACATGCACCGAAAGGAGATACCCAAAAGCCTTAAAATATCGTTTCATTTTTATTTGTACTTTAGAAATCGGGTGCAAAGTTAATAATTATATCCCAATAAAAGCAAAATTTCTAGCCTTATTCTGTCTATAAACAAATAATTATATGTAACTTTGCAGCCCGTACGGCGCGGATTCCGCCGCTGACGGAGCCGCCGGCCGGTTCGAAAGAACGGTCCCGGCGGCAGGCGCCGCAGCGCTGCAAGCCAACGTCCGGATTCCGGCAGGCGCGTTTTTTGCCGTATGCGGAAGTAACCGCATGCAGAAAACAAGCCGTGCAGAAGCGGACAAGCCCCCAAAGGCAGGCGGAGCGCGGAAACGCTCCGCGAGCCAAGCCCCGCCGGAGGGAAATGCCGGGCGGGAACGCAGACCGGGAATAACAGGCGGTAGCGCAGACCCAAACGCCGGGCGGAAATGCCGGACGGAAACGCGGAGAAGGGCCGCAAGGCAGAAACGCCGGCAAAAACGGACAAGCCCCCAAAGGCAGACGGAGCGCGGAAACGTTCCGCGAGCCAAGCACCGCCGGAGGGAATGCCGGGCGGAAATCCGGGCGGCAACGCAGACCGGGAACAACGGGCGGAAATACCCGGCGGGAACAACGAAAACGAAAAAAACATTTTTTAACGAATTATTATGAAAGTAGAACAGAACAAAATGGTCGGCGTGGACTACAAGCTCACCGTCGACGGACAGATCGCAGACCAGTCGCGTCCGGGCCAGCCGCTCGAATTTATCTTCGGAACAGGCATGCTGCTCCCCAAATTCGAAGAGGCGATTCTGGGCAAGGAGGTCGGCGAAGCCGTCTCGTTTACCCTTGAGCCGAAGGACGGTTACGGCGAACTGATCGCCGACGCCGTGGTAGACCTGCCCAAAAACATATTCATGGTGGACGGCAAACTCGCCGAGGACATCCTCTTCGTGGGTTCGCAGGTTCCGATGAGCGACAATCAGGGCAACCGCATGATGGGCATCGTCAAGGAGGTCGGCGAGGAGACCGTGAAAATGGACTTCAACCACCCGATGGCCGGCAAGACGCTCAACTTCGACGTCGAGATCGTATCGGTGCGCGACGTAACGCCCGAAGACCTGCAGGGCGGCTGCTCGTGCGGAGAGTGCGGAGACGACTGCGGCGGCGGTTGCGACCACGAAAAAGGGCACTGCGACTGCCACTGACAGAAAAGCGGGACTTGCAGAAGCCCCGCTTTTTTAAAACCCCGAAACCGACTCTGCCATGACCCAGACCGAACTGCTGAAAATGATCGGCAGCGGCGCCGTACGGGACCTCGACCTGACGGGCCGCGAATTGAAGAACATCGATTTCAAAGGCTGCCGTGTGGAAAACGTGACATTCGACGAATGCACGCTCACGGAGTGCAATTTCGACGGCTGCGGGATGGAGCGCGTCTCCTTCCGCAAGGCCGCGCTGCGCAACTGCCGCTTCCGCAGGGCGAAGATCGCATGGAGCGACTTCCGCTACTGCGAGATCGAAAGGGCCACTTTCGAAGAGGCCGAAATCCGGTTCTGCGACCTTTACCGCGCCATGCTCACCGGAATCGTCATCATGCGCAAGGCTCGGATCGGAGAGACGAGCCTCTACTACGCCTACTTCGGCGAAGGGGTGAACATACGCCGCGAAAACATCGCCGGCGGCAGGCTGCTCCAGCAGGACCTCGACGCCTACAGACGGTTTCTGATCGAATGGAACACCTCCGGCACGGGAGTCCGCCGGAACGACCGCGCCGAGCAGTCGGCGTGGAGCCCCGATGCGGCGCTGCACGCCCGCTGGGCCGACGCCGAGGAGATATACAAGAACTTCAACGGCTTGTGGACGGGCATGGGATTCCTGCGCGACGCGAACTGGGCCTACGTGAAGGGCCGCCGCATGGAACGCCGGCGCATGCTGGCCGACTGGCGCGGCACACCGCTCTCGCGCAAACCGCAACTGGCATGGAAGATAGCGACCAATACGTTGATGGACATCATGTTCGGCTATGGCGAGAGTCTCTTCCGCATGGTCACGACCTATGCGGTGCTGGTGCTCTTCTTCGCCTACGTCTTTCAGGGAAACGCTTCGCTGCCCTCCTACCTGCAGGCCTTCTGGATCAGTCTGAAGAACATGGCGGGCGTCGGTTCGGAGCAGCTCAGCGGCATATCCCCGCTGGTGGACATGCTCAACGTCGTCCAGACGACGATCGGCATCCTGCTCACCGGTATCTTCGGCTTCATCCTCGGCAACAAGATACGCAATCAGTAAAGCCGTGTTCACACTGCGCCAATACCTGACCACGCTGGCCGATACGCACGGCCTCACCCGGACGCTGGGCGAGATCGAGGTGTGCCGCGACGGAAAGGGGCGCATATGCTACTCGGCAGGCAACAGCGCCGTCGTATTCCGCATCCGCTGCGAAGGCCGCGTCCGCTCACTGCGCTGTTACATGCACCATCCGCGCCATCTGGCGGAAATCTACGGCGAGAAGCTGCTGCCGCAGGAGCTTTTCATCTACACCTCGCCCGCAGGCGGCGTCTGGGTGGATGTGGTGCTGAGCGACTGGATCGAAGGCGTGACGCTTCACGAAGCGGTCGCCGCAGCCGCCGAGACGGGCGACACGGCGCGGCTGAGGAGATTTGCCGCCGCATTCGACCGCATGGCCGCGGCGCTCACGGCGGACGACTGGGCGCACGGCGACCTGAAACCCGAAAACATCGTCGCGGACAACCGGGGACGGCTCCACCTGATCGATTTCGACGCCATGTTTCTGCCCGCCTTCGCAGGCCGGCACAGCCCGGAGCTGGGCACGGCGGCTTTCCAGCATCCCGCGCGCACGGTGCGGGATTTCGACGCTTCGCTCGACGACTATCCGGCGGCCCTGATCTCCACGGCGCTGCATGCGCTGGCGCTCGACCCGACGCTGTACGCCCGCTATTCCGAGGCCGACGGGCTGCTCTTCACGCCGCAGAAGATCGGAACCGACGCGGCGCTCTGCGAGGTGCTCGCACTCTTCGAGCGCAGGGGACTCGCGGCGCAGTACCGGATTGCACGGCTGCTCCGCTCGCCTTCGCTCCGGCTGCCGGGACTGCCGCAACTGCTGGCACTGGCGGCGGAAACAACGGAAACGGATGAAAGAACGGGACCTGAGGAAACGAAGAATACAGTGAATACGGCAACAACAGGGACAACCGAAGCCAAGGAAACAGCCGGATCAACAGGACCAAAGCGGGCAATGGGAGCGGAAGAAACGGCAGGCGGAAATTCCGGCCCAACAGACGCCCCTGCAGACAGCTCAGCGGACGGCTCGGCAGACGGCACAACAGAGGACCCAACAGAGGACCCAGCGGGCGACTCGGCAGAAGGCACAACAGGCGCCCCAACAGAGGACCCAACGGACGGCGCCGTCGCCGAAGCGGCCGAACTCTTCGTCGAAAACGGCCTATGGGGCTACCGCACGCCGGAACAGGTCGTCGTGCCGCCGCTCTACGACTGCGGATTCGACTTCACCGAAGGGCTGGCGGCGGTGCGGCTCGGAGCGACATGGCACTATATCGACGGCGCGGGCCGGACCCGGATCAGCTGTCCGGGATGCGAAGCCGTGAAGCCGTTCCGCAACGGACGCGCCCCGGTCGTCCGCGGCGGAAGGCGGCTGGAGATCGACCGGGAGGGCCGCGAGTTTGATATTTAGCCTTAAATCGTTATATTTGCATCTGCTTAATACGACACCGATGCCTCAACTCAGATATATGACTCCGGCGGAGATTTCCGCCGCCGAATCCCTCGGATCTTCGGCCGAAGCATGGTCGCAGGTGAGGGTCTCCGAAGATTTCACGCCCTTCCAGCTGCTGCAAAGCCATCTGGAGGGGACGGTCGAGATCGGCTCCGGCGCGCGCATCATCCGTTCGCGCGTATGCAACTACCGGATCGGCGAGGACGCGCTCATAGAGGGCGTCACGGCTCTCGAATGCCGCCGCCGGAGCACGTTCGGCAACGGCGTGGGCGTAGCGACGATGAACGAGTGCGGGGGCCGCACGGTCAGGATATTCGACCGGATGTCGGCGCAGATAGCCTATCTGATGGCCGTCTACCGCCACCGGCCGCAGACCGTTACGGCGCTGGAGCGCATGGTGGAGGCCTATGCCGAAGCGGGTGCGTCGGAGATGGGCAGCGTAGGCCGCAACACCCGCATCGTAGGCGCGAAATTCATCCGCGAAGTCCGCATCGGCGACGAAGTGTGCATCGACGGGGCGTCGATGCTCGAAAACGGCACCGTCTGCGACGGGGCGCATATCGGCGTGGACGTCAAGGCCTATGACTTCATCGCCGCCGAGAAGGCGCACATCGACAACGGGTCGATCGTCGAACGCTGCTTCGTGGGCGAGAGCTGCCGGCTGGACAAGGCCTTCACGGCGGCCGAGTCGCTCTTTTTCGCAAACTCGCACTGCGAAAACGGGGAGGCGGCCTCGATCTTCGCGGGTCCCTACACCGTCTCGCACCACAAGTCGTCGCTCCTGATCGCCGGCATGTTCTCGTTCTTCAACGCCGGGAGCGGCTCCAACCAGAGCAACCACCTCTTCAAGAGCGGCGCCGTACACCAGTCGGTGCATCTGCGCGGCTGCAAGTTCGCCAGCGGGGCCTACATCATGTCGCCGGCGCTCGAAGGGGCCTTCACGATGATCATGGGGCACCACTCGTACCACCACGACACGTCGGCGTTTCCCTACTCCTACCTGATCGAGAAGGAGGGCCGCACGACGCTCATGCCGGGGGCGAACCTCACCAGCTACGGCGCCGTGCGCGACATCGAGAAGTGGCCGGCGCGCGACCGCCGCGAACGCAAACGCGACGTCATTAACTTCGAAGAATACAACCCCTACATAACCGAAGCGATGCTCAGGGCCGTGGACACGCTCCACACGCTGGCCGAAGAGGACCCCGACGCGCCGTCGTACGTCTACCGCAAGGCGGTCATCCGCGCCGCGGCCCTCAAACGGGGCATCGGCCTTTACAACAAATTCGTCGTCGCGGCGCTGGGCGCCATGCTCGACCGCGGCGAATCGGCCGCACGCTACGACGGCAGCGGCCGCTGGCTCGACGTGGCGGGGCAGTACGTCACCAAACGCGAGGTCGAAGCGATCCTCGACGCCGTGGACCGCGGAGAGCTGACAACGCCCGAAGAGGTGGACAACCGTTTCAGGGTCTTTTTCGTGCATTACGACGACTACGCCCACAGCTGGGCCGAAGGGATTTACGCCTCGCTGCTGGGGCGCGTGCCCACCGCGGCAGAGATCGGCGACGCGATCGAGGCGGGACGCAACGCAAGGGAGGCGATGCGCCGCACGACCGACGCCGACCGCGAGCGCGACTGTTCGCTCGACATGGCCGTCAGCTACGGTCTGGACAGCGACGACGAGCGCGAAGTACGCGACGACTATTACTCGGTCCGGGGATTAAAATAGACGCAACATGTATACACAAAGCATCACACGCAACCACCGCACGGCATTCATACTGGCCATAGACTGTTCGGGATCGATGGCCGAAAGCATCCTCTTCCGGGGACGCAGACTCACCAAGGCCGAGGCGGTGGCAGGCATCACCAACGACCTGCTGTTCGAGCTGGTAGAACGCGCCCGCCGCAGCGACGGCATACGCGACTATTACGACATCGCCGTGATCGGCTATTCGGGCGACGACGAGGTGCGCTCGCTGCTGCCCGACGGCGAAGAGCTGGTGCCGGTGAGCGCCCTCGCGGCGCGGGAGATGCCGGTGCGTACGGAGGTGATCGAACACCGTCTTCCCGACGGCAGCATCGCCCTGCGCGAGATTCCCGCACCGTCGTGGATCGAACCGCAGGCGGCCGGACAGACGCCCATGTGCGAAGCGCTGCGCCGGGTGCGCGACATCGCCGCCGAATGGACCGCACGCGCGGCCAACGCCGAGAGTTTCCCGCCCGTGGTGTTCAACATCACCGACGGCGAGGCGACCGACTGCGACGACGAGGAGCTGCGTGCGGTATGCAACCAGATCAAGGCGCTGGAGACAGCCGACGGCAACGTGCTGCTGATAAACATCCACATCGCCGCAGGCGACGCCGGGCGGCACGTATTCTTTCCCGAAGCCCACGAAGCCAACTACACGAACCGCTATGCGGCGCTGCTGTACGACTGTTCGAGCGAAATGCCGGCGGTATTCAACGAAGCCATACGCGAAGCCAAAGGCCCCGGTGCGGTGCCCCCGTTCCGGGGCATGAGCTACAACGCATCGGCGGCCCAGCTGGTCACCATGCTCAACATAGGTTCCATCAGCGTCAAAACCGAATAGCCATGACAGCGACCATCCAACACTTCACCCGTGCGCTGCTGACGCCCGACCTGTCGCTGGCGACGCTCTCCGACGCCCGCGCCGTCACCGACCGCAACGGCATGCCGCGCATGGTACGCACCACGCGGTTCGCCGAAGCCGAAATCGAATGGCGCGGCGAGCGGTGGCTCGCCGCCATGCCCCTGACGCCCGCAGCACTGCCCCGCATCGAACGCACGGCTTCGGTCCTGCGGCGCATGAACACCGAACACCTGACGCAATTCCGCATCCTGCCGGAGGAAATGCGCTGGACCGACGCGCTGGGCAATGAGCGGCGCACGGGACTCGTCCTGCAGCAGCTTCCGGGCCGGGAATTCGCCGAGGCACTGCTCACGGAGGACAAAACGGTTCTGCTCGCGGCGCTCGACACGCTGCGCGAAGCCCTGCGGGAGCTGGAATTCACGCACAACAACCTCCGGGAAAGCAACCTCCGCTGGCACCGGGGACGAATCATACCGATCCGTTATTACGACGCCCGCATAGGCGCGGCGGAAAACGGCGGGGCCGATGCGGAGGCGTTCGAGGCCCTGAAGCGCCGGATCGCCGAGGCGCCCATGCCCCGGCAGTCGGTAAACGACGTCGAAGCGGTCTACAATCCGGTGCGGAAGCTGACCGGGCACCGCTGGACGAGCCATGTATTCGAAGGGCTGGTATGCGTCGAGGACGAAGGCGGATTCGGATTCGTCGATACGGACAACAACCCGGTGATTCCGTCGCAGTTCCTCTGGGCGGGCGACTTCCACGAAGGCCGCGCCGAGGTTCAGACGCGGACCGGCATGGGGCTGATCGACCGCGAGGGAGGCTACGTCATCCCGCCCGAATACGAAATCGTCGATTACGACCCGGCGGTCAGCATCGTGCACGTCCGCCACGGCGGACGCTGGGCGCTGTTCGACTATCTGGGCCGCCGTCTGACGGAGTTCGGCCGGGAGGATATGCAGGAGCCTGTCCGGCAGGAACCGTGCAGGTCCGAAATTTGCAGATAACAACGTCACAAAACATACGACAATGGAAGAAACGATCAAATGCCTGATTATCGGCAGCGGCCCCGCAGGGTACACCGCAGCTATCTATACTTCGCGCGCCAACCTCCGGCCCGTACTCTACGAGGGTATCGAGCCGGGCGGGCAGCTCACGACCACGACCGACGTGGAGAATTTTCCGGGCTATCCCGACGGCGTCAGCGGCCAGCAGATGATGGCCGACATCCGCCGTCAGGCCGAACGCTTCGGAGCCGACATCCGCATCGGAACCGTGACGAGCGTGGACCTCTCGTCGCGTCCGTTCCACGTGGTGATCGACGGCACGACGCAGATCAAGGCCGAGACGCTCATCATCGCCACGGGAGCATCGGCAAAATACCTCGGCCTGCCTTCGGAAACGAAATTCCGCGGCATGGGCGTCAGCGCGTGCGCTACGTGCGACGGATTCTTCTACCGCAAGAAGGACGTGGCCGTGGTCGGCGGCGGCGACACGGCCTGCGAGGAGGCCACCTATCTGGCCTCGATCTGCCGCAAGGTCTACATGATCGTGCGCAAGCCCCACCTGCGCGCTTCGAAGGCCATGCAGGAGCGGGTGTTCAACACCACCAATATCGAAGTGATGTTCAACCACAACACCGCCGAGGTGCTGGGCGACGAATCGGGCGTGACGGGCGCGCTGCTGCGCTGCAACGACGGCAAGGAGGTCAGGATCGACATAGCGGGATTCTTCCTCGCCATCGGCCACCATCCCAATACGGAGCTTTTCGCCGATCAGCTGACGCTCGACGCGGAAGGGTACATCAAAACGGAAGCGGGCACCTCGAAGACCAATATCGAAGGGGTCTTCGCCGCGGGCGACGTGCGCGACCCGCATTACCGGCAGGCCATAACGGCCGCGGCGTCGGGCTGCATCGCGGCGATCGACTGCGAACGCTTCATCCTGAGCCGCGCAGAGTAAACCGAATCACGCAGAGCGAACAAAAACAGGCACCCCGCATGAGTTTCAGCGTCACCATACTCGGATCGTCCTCCGCCAAGCCCACCCTGAGCCGCCATCCGTCGGCCCAAGCGGTCAATGTGCACGAGCAGTACTATCTGGTCGATGCGGGCGAGGGGGTGCAGCAGCAGCTGATCCGCTGCGGGATCAACCCGCTGAAACTGCGCGCCGTGTTCATCTCGCACCTGCACGGCGACCATGTCTTCGGACTCTTTCCGCTGATCTCGACGCTGGCGCTCTACGGGCGCAAAACCCCGCTGCGGGTATTCGCCCCGGCGCCTTTCGGCGAGATACTGGCCTGCCACCTGCGGTTTTTTGACAGCGAGCTGCCCTATCCGGTGGTCTGGACCGAGGTGGACACGACCAAGCACGCGCTGCTGCTGGAAAACCGCACGCTCGAAGTGTGGAGCATTCCGCTGCGCCACCGGGTGCCGACGGCGGGATTCCTCTTCCGCGAGAAGGAGCCGCCGCTGAACGTCGAGAAGTTCAAGATCGCGAAATACGGCCTTACGGTCGCGCAGATCACCGCCGCCAAGCGGGGCGAGGAGATCGCGCTCCCGACGGGCGAGGTCATACCCAACGCGGAGCTGACCTACCGCCCCTATGCGCCCCGGTCGTACGCCTACCTCTCGGACACCAACTTCTCGGCGAAGGCCGCGACGCTGGCCAAGGGCGCGGACCTGATGTACCACGAGGCGACCTACGCCGCCGCCGAGCAGAAAACGGCCAAGGAGCGGGGCCACTCGACAAGCGCCGACGCGGCCAAAGCCGCCCTAAAGGCCGGAGCCAAGCGGCTGATAATCGGACACTATTCGTCCCGCTACAAGAACGAAAACATATTGGTCGAAGAGGCCCGCGCGATCTTCCCGGAGACCTATCCGGCCACCGAAGGCGTCACCTTCACCATAGAGAAACAACGATGACGAAAGCCGAAATACAACTCGTCCGCACGCTGGCCGACAAACGCGGACGCACGGAACACGGACTGTTCGTGGCCGAAGGGGAGAAACTCATCGGCGAACTGCGCGGCTCGCACCTGAAGGTCCGCAAGATCTTCGCGCTGGAGGGCGTGTTCGCAGGGCCGGAGGTCGAGACCGTCGCCCCGCGCGACATGGAGCGGCTGTCGCTGCTCAAAACCGCCGCCAACTCGCTGGCGATCGTCGAGACGCCCCGCTACGGGCTGGACATGCGGTCGCTCGCGGGGCGGCTGACGCTGGCGCTCGACGACGTGCAGAACCCCGGCAACCTCGGCACGATCGTCCGGCTGGCCGACTGGTTCGGCATCGCCGACATCGTCTGCTCGGAGGCTTCGGCCGACTGCTTCAACCCGAAGGTCGTGCAGGCCACGATGGGCGCGATCCTGCGGGTGCGGGTTCACTACACCGATCTGGGAGCGTTTCTGCACGACGCGGGAGCCGCCGGGCTGCCCGTTTACGGCACGTTTCTGGAAGGGGAGAATATCTACGGCACGACGCTTACGGAAGAGGGCGTCGTCATCATGGGCAACGAAGGCCGCGGCATCTCGCAGGCCGCGGCGCGCGCCGTGACGCACAAGCTCTTCATCCCGCCCTACCCGACCGACCGCCGCGGGTCGGAGTCGCTCAACGTGGCGATGGCCACGGGCATCGTATGCTCGGAATTCCGGCGTCGGGCAGGCATGGGAAGCGGGAAATAGACCGCCGCACCACAAACAAAAGACTGCCGGGATTACTCCCGGCAGTTATTTTTTGCGACATCCGGCAAGGCCCGCGGCGCGGGAACCAACTGCGGCACGCCGCAAGAGAGGCAGCGGCACAAGGGAGGTTCGGCAAAGGCAGGCTCAACGCAAAGCAGATTCAGCACAAGGCAGGTCGGCACAAGGCAGATTCGACGCAAGGCCGGCGCGACGCAAAACCGATTCAGCGCATACCGCCCGGCGGCAAACCGATAACAAACCGGCAACAGACCGGCAAAACCCCGCAACAGACCGGCGCCGGCAAAAGGCTCAGCCCACGGCAACGGCAGCGTGCTCCTGCACGATGGCGGCGATCCGCCGCACCTGCGCCAGCGCTTCGGCACACTGCCAGCGGGAGAAAAGCGCCTCCGATTCGAGCCGGCCGATGGTCTGCACGAGCCGGTCGACGGCCTGCAAGAGCGTCTGCAGTTCGCCGGGCGAGGCCGAGCGCAAGTCGGTGGCGGCCAGCAGCACGGCAGTCTCCCGGCTGCAGCGTTCGAATCCCGAAAGCGCCGCATTGCTCCGGCGCCGGTCGTAGGGAGCCACCCATAATATTTCGAACATCAGCCGGAAAACCGTATCTACCAGTTCCGGATTGTGTTTTTTAGTCGTCTTTTGTGCGC
>ENA-UENY01001854-UENY01001854.1-human-gut-metagenome-genome-assembly--contig:-NODE-1854-length-10974-cov-15.455997_pt1 | contig 10974 bp, 9 predicted proteins | sample MGYA00242886_ERZ507888 | MGnify/ENA primary metagenome ERZ507888 (study PRJEB26167, sample SAMN06115543) | human gut metagenome | host: Homo sapiens | place: China:Chongqing | collected 2014-11-10... | reverse complement strand
AGCCGTAACTCCGAGAAAGGAGAACGCACAGTATCTGAAAAGCTGGCTGTCAAATTTGACTTTTGAAAAAAGCTCCCTCCCCCGGTCTTCCCTCCCCAGCGAGGGAACCCGTGCACGAAGCATCCATCGTCGCAGGCATGATGCATATCCTCGAAGACGAGGCCAGACGCCACAACGTGAGCAGGATCACGCGGGTGCGGCTTTCGGTGGGGCTGTTCACGGCGGTGGAGCCCAAAACGCTGGAAGCGTGCTTCGAGCTGTACGCGGAAGGCACAGTGGCGGAAGGGGCCGAACTGGACATCACGACCGTCCCCGCCGAAGGGCGCTGCCTTGAGTGCGGGCACGGATTTCCCATGACCTCGCCGCGCTGCCGCTGCCCGGAATGCGGAAGCCTGCGGCTGGAAGGCAAGGGCGGCCGGGACTTCCTCATCACCGGCATCGACGCCTGCTGACACCCCAGATTGACTGCGAAAGTTCGTAAGGAATATGCCATGAGCCGTTACATGATCGAATCGGTCCCGGAAAAGTGCAAGGCGTGCCGCCGCTGCGAAATCGCCTGCATCGCCGCCCACCACGGCCTGACCTTTAAAGAGGCCCTGAAAAAGCGCGACGAACTCGTCGCCCGCGTCCATGTCGTCAAGAGCGGCTCGGTGAAGTCGCCCATCTCCTGCCGCCAGTGCGAAAACGCCCCCTGCGCCCGCATCTGCCCCACCGGGGCGCTCCAGCAGGACGACGGCATCGTGACCATGAACGCCCAGATCTGTTCGGGCTGCCAGCTCTGTATCATGGCCTGCCCCTACGGCGCGATCTCGCTGGAATCCATCGGCCTGCCCTCCGCCACGTCGGAAACGATGGCCCAAAAGAGTATGCGCTCCGTGGCCGTGCGCTGCGACCTGTGCAAGGACTGGATGAAGCGCGAGGGCAAATCCGTGCCCGCCTGCGTCGAAGCCTGCCCCGTCCACGCCCGAAGCGTGGTGCAGATAGGCTGATCCCAGCGCAATCATTGATGGTGTAAGCGTGCCGGGGCGGGGCTCCGGCACGCTTTTATTCACCGGGCATTTATGGTACAGGGCACGGATTATGAGCGAATCCATCGGCATTATTGCAGGAAGCGGACAATTCCCGCGCCTCGTGGCGGAAGACGCCAAGGCGGCGGGTTATGGCGTTGTGGTCTGCGCCTTCCACGGCTTCACCGATCCCGGCCTTGAAGCGCTGGCCGACGCGTACACGACCGTCTATCTGGGCCAGTTCGACAAGGTGATCGACTACTTCCGCAAGCACGGCGTCCGCAGGCTGTGCATGGCCGGAGCGATCAACAAGCCGCGCGCGCTGGACTTGCGCCCGGACTTCCGGGCGGCGCGCATCCTCTTCTCCCTCAGGGGCAAAGGCGACGACGCGCTGCTCCGGGCCATCATGGCGGATCTGGAAAAGGAAGGCTTCACGCTCATCCAGGCGGCGGAACTCTCCACCTCCCTGCTCTGCCCCGAAGGCGTCCTGACCCGGCGCGGCCCCTCAGCCGAGGAGATTGCGGAAATCGACTACGGCTGGCCCATCGCCGAAGCGCTCGGCCGGTTTGACATCGGCCAATGCATCGTGGTCAAACAGGGCATGGTGGTGGCCGTGGAATGCCTCGAAGGCACGGATGCCGCCCTGCGGCGCGGCGGCGAACTGCGCGGCGAAGGTTGCGTGGCGATCAAACGCTTCAAGCCCAAACAGGACGAACGCGTGGACTTGCCGTCCATCGGGCTGCAGACCGTGCGCCTCCTCATCGAACAACACTACCGCTGTCTTGCCGTGGACGCGGGCAAAACACTCTTTTTCGACAGGGCCGAAGCGCTGGCCCTTGCCGACAAACATAACTTCTGCATCGTCGCGCTGACCGAAGACTCGTTCGGGAAGCTGCGCCTTCAGGCGAAAGCCGACTAGACACACGAAACCCGAGAGGAAACCAAGTATGGGCAAGGCCGACCGTTATCAGAAACTGTACCCCGTCACATGGGATCAACTCCACCGCGACGCTAAAGCGCTGGCATGGCGCCTTCTGGAACAGGGACCGTTCAAGGGCATCATCGGCGTCGCGCGCGGCGGGCTTGTCCCGGCCGCCATCGTGGCCCGTGAGCTCAACATCCGTCTGGTCGACACCCTGTGCATCTGTACCTATCAGGGCCGCGAACAGACCGGCGGCGAAGAAGTCCTCAAGGCCATCGAAGGCGACGGCGACGGCTGGCTCGTCGTCGACGACCTCGTGGACACCGGCAACACCGCCACCATCATCCGCAACATGCTCCCCAAGGCCCATTTCGCCACCCTGTACTCCAAGCCCGCCGGAAAGCCCCTCGTGGACACCTTCATCACCGAAGTCAGCCAAGATACGTGGATTCTTTTCCCGTGGGACTCCGAAGTGCAGTATACCGCCCCGCTGGTGGAACAGAACTAGGCGTTAAGACGGGAAGCCCCCGGCAGACGGCATTATAAAAAAAAGAAAACCGGGACAGCCTCGCGCAACAGGCTGCCCCGGTTTTCCGCATAGGAGAGAAGGAAGGATGGCCGTCGGCTTCGTTGCTGTCGGACACCGAAAGCCTTCGGGAAATGTCTCCGGATCGGCAGCCCGTGACTGCCGCCAATCCGGGGCTCCGCCCTTCCCGCCGGGTGGCCGGAAGGGCGAAGCGGTTTGGGAGGGAAGGATGCCAAAAGGCAATCCGTGCGGAGGAGCTTCAGCCGCGCGGCGCGAAACGCATCCTTGGTTTCCCCTCCCGGTTCAGCAAAGCCTGTTCTTAGAAAGCGTACCGCATGTTGACGGAAGCCTTGTAGGCGTTGCGGTTGGTGTTGTCGAGGACGTTGCCCCAAACGCCGTCGTTGAGGCTCAGGTGGATGTACCCGAGTTCCACGGCGAGGGTCAGATCCTTGTAGATCTGGTAGTCGGTGTCGAAGGTGGCTTCCCACGCGCCGTCCTTGGTGGTCAGGTAGGTGGAACCCACCATGCTGCCGGTGGCATCAGGATAGCTGGCATGGAAGGTGGTCATACCGGCGTTCGCGGGCATGTTCTTGTTGTTGGTACCCCGATAGTAGCCGACCTGAATGGCGTGAGTCAGGTTTTCCATGAAGGAGATGTCCTTCATGCGGAGCGCGACGCCCCACGTGCCCACGGGGCTGGTGCCGAGGATGGTATCGCTGGAAATGCCGTAACCGCCGTCAAAGCCGAAGGAAGAACCGGACCAGCCGGCGTCCACGGTGGGCATACGTTCGGAGCCGTCATACGGATTGGAGTTGTCACCGGAGCCGTACCACAGGAGCAGGCCGGGAACGCCGAAATCAAGCTTGTATTCCGCAATGGCGGAAGCCAGCCAGCCGCTGCGCTTCAGGTCGATGGTCTTGCTGGTCGCGCCGTCGTATCCGCTGAGCGAACGGACCGTGCCCATATCCACGGAGCCGTAGTTGAAGTCACCCGCGAGGCGGAAGGGGCTGAACGTGGTCATTTCACCCGTGATGCCAACCCACCATGCGTTGCCTTCGCTGCGGTTGCCTTCAAGCGTGGTCAGATCGCTGCCGCTGGGGAGCACGGGGAGCATCCCGGCGCGCATGTCATCGATGTCACCCTGGGCGTCGCCACCAAGGCTGCGGCTGCCCACGAAACCATACATGCCCCAAGGCGTGATCTTCACACCGTCAAAGGTCAACGGCAAGGTCAGGCCAACGAAATCCATGGCGTTGTTCTGATCGTCATGCCACTTGCCATAAGTGTTGTCGTTTTCAGCGCGCAGCCAGAAGAGGTTCGCGCCGACGTTTTCGGTGAAGTTTCCGCCGATGGTGATGCCCGCGCCGTCGCCGTCGAGCACGGCGGAACCGGCCACGAAGCCAGGCATCACGAAGGGCTGCAAGCCCATGCGGACCAGCACGTCGGTTTCGGGGATGGCCCAGTCGATGTAGGAGTAGCGCACTTCAACGGTCCTGCCGTCCGTGCCGAGGGAAGCGCCGTCCTTGGCATGGCCCCAATGCGTGTCGCCGATTTCAAAATAAACGACGCCCTTCAAGCTTTCAGACGCGATCACGTCGATCTGGGTGCGCAGGCGCTGCGCCGCGCCGAAGCGGTCGCTGCTGTTGTGCTTGTCGAACGAATCGTTCGTATACTCAAAACTGAAGTCCCACATGCCCTTAGCCTTGATGTCGGCTGCATTGGCGGCGGAGAATGCGGAGCAGATAAGCCCGGCCGCAAGCAGAAGCGTGGTGAGTCTCTTCATGACGAAAATCTCCTTTCTTCATGGTGAAGGTTGGGGTATTTCCGACCTCTTCCTCTCAGAGCCGGAAACACCAAAAGCTTCAGGATCCGAGGTGAAGCTTTCAAGGGCATTTTCTCTCACCGAAATAAATATTCAATTATTTGTACGATCTTTATAACAAGCCTCTAACGAAGGCTCTCTCGGCCCCGCTTGCAAAAAGAAAAAAGAGGGGCTCCGCGACACGCCCCCTTCCCGCTTTTCCTTGCCCCCCAAGGCAAAACCGAAAGGCCCTTTCCACCGGGACCACCCCCTCTCTATTAGACCTATCCCTTGCCTGGAGATGACGGTTCCACTCCGGCGGATGCAGAAGCGCATCCCTAAGCCCGCCTCCCCGCACGATGCCGGAACAGGGCCAGCCCGAGGAACAGGTTCAAAAGCAGGCTCACACCAAGCACCGCCCGGAAAAGGACCGGCAAGGCCAACAGCGATTCGCTGAATCCGGACGGGGCGACCTCGCGTTCCACCGTACCTTCATCGGAAAGCGTGATTGTCATGGGATGGGAAACCTTATGCCCCATGTTGTCCGCAACCACGATGGTCCATGTGCCGGGCTTGTCCGGAAGGAACGCGAATCTTCCCTGAGCGTCCGTACGCCCGTTCTGAAATTCCACATCCGCGCTGTCCGGGCCGTACAGCTTCGCTTCGGCATACGCCGCCACGTCGCCCGTGGAATACGAGAACGCCACCACACGGGCATCTCCGGACGCCAGCTCCTTCGCCAGCAGCGCGTGAGCCTGCGCGTCCGCGGAAAACCAGCCCAGAACCAACAGGGCGGCCAACACTACACGTCTCAACATATCTTCTCCTTGGAAAGGGAACACCGGAAACGGAGCCTCCGGGCACTCCACTTTCATCTCACACTCAATCCGCATCGGGCTTTCCCCATCCAGCCGGGACACCCGCGCATCCTTCCCACGAACAATGCCGCCGGGCCGCGCCCCGACACAACAGAAACGCTCTTTCCTAGCGCCCCGCCGGGAGACGTATTCCCAACGGAAACATTTCCATGCCGCCCCACCCTCCATCGGCCCTTATGGAAATTTTTGGAGGGGGTTGGGGAGGGGCGAGGGAACTGGGGGTGCTCCCCCTTCTTCAGAAAGGTTCCCTCGCCCCTCCCCAGCCTTTCTTTTCCCTGCTCCCTACTTCATCACCGGGAAAACATAGGTAGCGCGCATGTTGCGCTTGTCGGCGCTGCCGTCGGTGAGCTTTTCGGTAACTTCGGTACGCAGCATCCACAGGCCGGGCTTGGTCACCTTGAACGACGCCGTGCCGTCCGCGCCGGTTTCAGCCTTGGCCATGTAGGCATCCTGCTCGGCGCTGTACCCGTCGTAGGTCAGGCCAATCGGGGCCTTTACCGGCTTGCCGTTCAGCAGCACTTCCGCCTTGATGTCGTCACCGGCCTTGATGTCGGCGGGATTCGTCAACAGCACGATCTCAAGATCGTGCCCCAAAACCTTCTTGTACAATCCGTCATTCGCGGCGGGATTGAGCATGGTCTTGGCGAACTTCTCATACTTGCCGACCTTGAGGACCTTCTTGCCCTTGGCTTCGAGATCCTTGCGGCCGCCCTCCAGCACGCCTTCGGTCGTGTCGCTCCAGGTCTGCGGCAGACGATGCCCGACGATCATGGCGGGGCCGTCCGCAGGGAGGGCCGCCTTGCCCACAAGCGCCTTCACCTTGGCGTCTTCGGCAAGCTTCACGGGCTCCTTGGCGTTGCCCTGAATGAGTTCGACCACCACGGTCTCCACCGGCTCGGCCTCTTCGCTGATCATGAATACGTGCGCCGCCTGCGCCTGCACGCCCACGCTTTCGCCCTTGGCGGCCTGCGTTTTGTCGGGTTTGACGATGAATTCATGCGCGGAGGCAAGAGTGGCGGTCCCAACGAGGCAGAGTGAACACATCCCAGCAAGCAACACTTTGAAAAGCATGGCGAACTCCTTGTTTTGAATAACACGGCACAATATTGTGTTATCTTTTTTAAAAATGTATTACCCAGAAAAATGATTTTCCGTCAATTCAATTTTTATTTTATTTCCGCATGTTATAATCATTTACCCAACAATTCCGACACTGTTCGTACTTTTTTTTAAAAAAATAACACGCATACTCGGCGACACACACCCGTGCCCTGAAAAAACAGGTTCCTCCTTCCAAAAGCCATCATCGGCGCGGGGTTGCAAAATGGCAAAAAGGCAACTGCTTGCCTTTGTTCAGCTATCCGCGTAGATTATCTCCTTTCGCGCCAGCCGGCCCGGTTGGGGTGCGCCCCTCGGCTTCAACGCAGTCCAGACAAAAGGGAAGCATATGAACCTCACACAGAAAATCATCGGCAGTCACCTTGTTTCCGGCACCATGACGCCCGGAAGCGAAATCGGTCTGCGCATCGACCAGACCCTGACCCAAGACGCCACCGGGACCATGGCGTGGCTCCAGTTCGAAGCCTTGGGCATCCCCCGGGTCAAGACCGATATTTCCCTGAGCTACGTGGACCACAACACGCTCCAGATGAACTTCCGCAACCCTGACGACCACCGCTTCCTGCGCACCGTGGCGGCCAAATTCGGCGGCGTGTACTCCGGGCCCGGCACCGGCATCTGCCACCAGCTCCACCTCGAAAACTTCGCCAAGCCCGGCGCGACCCTCGTGGGCTCCGACAGCCACACCCCCACCGCGGGCGGCATCTGCTCGCTCGCCATGGGCGCGGGCGGGCTTTCCGTCGCGCTGGCGATGGCGGGCGAACCCTACTATATCCCCATGCCCAAGGTCGTGCGCGTCTTCCTGACCGGGGCGCTCACCGGATGGGCCTCCGCCAAGGACGTCATCCTCGAACTGCTCCGCCGCCGCACCGTCAAGGGCGGCGTGGGCCGCGTGTTCGAGTACGCCGGGCCCGGCGTCGCCACCCTCTCCGTGCCGGAACGCGCCACCATTGCCAACATGGGCGCGGAACTCGGCGCCACGGGCACCCTCTTCCCCTCCGACGGCGTGACCCGCGCCTTCCTCAAGGCCATGGGCCGCGAAGCCGACTGGCGGGAACTCGGCCCTGACGCCGATGCCGCGTATGATGAAGAGGAAGCCATCGATCTTTCCGCGCTGGTCCCGCTGGCCGCGCAGCCGCACATGCCCGACCGCGTGGTGCCCGTAGCCGAACTCGACGGCCTGCCCGTCGAGCAGGTCTGCATCGGTTCCTGTACGAACTCCTCCTACGCGGACCTCAAGCTGGTCGCGCAGATCCTCGACGGGCACCGCATCAATCCCGGCACCGACGCCATGATTTCCCCCGGCTCCAAGCAGGTGCTCACCATGCTGGCGCAGGAAGGGCTCCTTGAGCCGCTCATCAGCTCCGGCGCACGCCTGCTCGAATGTTCCTGCGGCCCGTGCATCGGTTCCGGCGGCGCACCCGTCACCTCCGGCGTAAGCGCCCGTACCTTCAACCGCAACTTCGAGGGGCGCAGCGGCACCAAGGACGCCAAGGTCTATCTGGTCAGCCCCCTGACCGCCGCCCAAGCCGCCCTGAACGGCAAGTTCACCGATCCCGCCACATGGGGGACCCCGCCCGCCAAGCCGGAACTGCCCGCCGATCCGCCGTCCATCCGGCACCTGTTCGTGTTCCCGCCGGAAAACGGTGACGGCGTCGAAGTCCTGCGCGGCCCGAACATCGTGGCGCTGGAGAAATTTCCCCGCCTCGACGCGTCCGGAGACGTGCTCGAAGCCAACGTCGTGATCCGCCTCGGCGACAACATCACCACCGACCACATCATGCCCGCGGGCGCGGAAATCCTCGCCCTGCGCTCCAATATCCCGGCCATCTCCGAGCACGTGTTCGTGCGCGTGGACCCCGATTTCGTGAAGCGCGCCCGCGCCGTCTCCGAAGCGGGAGGCAACGGCGTCATCGTGGCTGGCGAAAACTATGGTCAGGGCTCCAGCCGCGAACACGCGGCGCTGGCCCCGCGCCATCTCGGCATCAGAGCCGTCATCGCCCTGTCGATGGCCCGCATCCACCGCGCCAATCTCGTGAATTTCGGCATTCTGCCTCTGGTCTTCGTGAACAGGGAAGATTATGCTAAGGTCGCTCAAGGTGCGGATATCCGCATCCCGCTCACGGAAATCACGCCCGGCGGCGTGACGAACATTGAGATTGCGGGCGTGGGCGTTCTTCCTGTAAGGAATGATCTCTCGGCGGCCGAACTGGACATCATCCGGTCCGGCGGCCTGTTGAACGCCGTAAAAGAAAAAATGTAAGCCGGATCCCGGGAAGCCGTGCGGGGCGCCGTACGGCTTCCCGGGGCCCGTAACCTTTGAACTGGAGCTGTCATGCTGGATCTCATTCGAGCCAACGCCCAATCGTGGGGCGTCAAAATCGCCTTTGGCATCATCATTCTGGTCTTCGTCTTCTGGGGCGTCGGCGGCCTGACGGGCGGCCCTTCCACGGTCATCCTCACCGTGAACGGGGAACCCATCACCATTCAGGAGTTCCAGCGGAAATACGAACAGCTTGAGCAGCAGGTGCGCGCCCAGTATCCCGATCTCGATGCGGCCGGCCTCAAGGCGATGCAGCTCAAGCAGCAGCTCATCCAGAACCTCATTCTCGAAAACCTCATCATGCAGGAAGCCAAGCGCGTCGGCATCGTCGTGACGCCCGTGGAGCTGCGCAAGCTCATCGAAAGCTTCCCCGCCTTCCACAACGCCGAAGGCAAGTTCGATCCCGACGCCTATGTCCGCGTGATCAAGGCCCAGCGCAACACCCCCGGCAACTTCGAAGCCGAGCTCCGCAACAACATGCTGATGAACAAGCTCCGCGCGGACGTCACCGCCGGGGCCTTCGTTCCCGAAGCCGAAGTGCGCGATCTCTTCCGCTATGAAGGCGAACGCCGCATTCTGGAGTATGTTTTCTACCCGCTGGAAGACTATACCTCCAAGGTTACCGTCGACGACGCGCAGATCAAGGACTATTACGAAGCCAATCAGGCATCCTTCACCGTGCCCCCGCAGGCCGACGTGGAATACCTGCTCATCGGCGCGGAAGCGCTGGCCGCCGCCCAGAACATCAGCGACGCCGCCGTATCCGAGTACTATGAAAAGAACGCCGCCCAGTTCGCCACCCCCGAAATGGTGCGCGCCCGCCACATCCTCATCCTGAGCGACGCCAAGGCTTCCGCCGAGGATCAGGCCAAGGCGAAGGCCAAGATCGAAGAAATCGCCCAGCGCATCAAGGCCGGCGAAGATTTCGGCACCGTGGCCAAGGAAGTTTCCGAAGATCCGGGCAGCGCTCCGCAGGGCGGCGAACTCGGCTGGTTCGCGCACGGCCAGATGGTTCCCGAATTCGACAAGGCTTCTTTCGCCCTCAACCCCGGCGAGCTTTCCGAGCCCGTCAAGACGCAGTTCGGCTGGCACCTCATCCAGCTTGAAGAAAAGAAGGCCGCCGGGCAGAAGCCGTTGGATGAAGTGAAGGATCAGATCCGCACCCGTCTGGCGCAGGATGAAGCCTCCGGCAAGGTACAGGAAGCGCTGGAACAGGTTCAGCTCGCGGTCATCGGCGGCAAGTCGCTGAAGGAAGCCGGGGAACCGCTCAAGCTGGCCCCGCAGGAAACCGGCCTCGTCAACACGACCGAATTGACCGAAAAGATGGGCATCAAGCCTGAAAACCTGCCCGCGCTGCTGGCCGCCAAGCCCGGCACCGTGCTGGACACGCCTTTCGTGACCAAGACCGGCTATGTCATCGCCAAGGTGAACGAATCCAAGCCTCAGACCGTGAAGCCGCTTGACGCCGTGAAGGACGACATCAAGGCCCGCCTCCAGCAGGACAAGGCCCGCACGCTCGCCTTCGAAGCCGCCAATGCCGAACGCAAGACCTTTACCGCCGATCTGCCCAAGGAACTTCAGGGCAAGCTCAAGAAGACCGAGCCGGTCGGCCGTCAGGGCTACATGGGCGAGCTGGGCATGAACGCCGAACTGGCCAAAGCCGCCTTCGCCGCCAAGGTGAACGAATGGTTCCCCGTGGCCTACACGCTCGACGGCGGCGCGGTCATCGCCCGCGTGGCCGAAGTCGTGACGCCGAGCGACGAAGACTGGAAGACCGCCGCTCCGCAGATCACCGACGCCGTGCTCAACGCCAAGCGTGAGCAGATGTTCCGCGGCTTCCTCAGCCTGCTCCGTTCCAATGCCAAGATCGAACTGAAGAACGAGACGATTCTGGCGGATTAACAAAGAAAACATCGGGGAGGGGGAGGGGATACGGTATTCCGTTTCGGAGGCATCCGTCTCCCGGCTCCACTGAAAAAAGCCATAAGAAAGCGCCCGAACTTCTATTCGGGCGCTTTCTTTATTTCCATGACAAACCCAGCCTAAGCAAAAGGCTGTGGCACAGCAGACGATTAATGTTCTCTTTCTTGAAGTTCCAAGGAGATAACCAATAATTCCTCAGCTATAGAACCCGTTAACGGAAAACTGGAGGAAAAGACTGTATTTTTACCATACCGTTGAGATGAAACAATCATACCCTATGGCAGAGCCAAGCAACAAGCTGTAACACTCCATATAATGCTCGAAACATCCCCAACGCCCCTGCTTTTCCACAGAGTCGGGAGACGTCCGTATCCGAAATGAGCCTGCATATCACCTCACCTACCATAATGCCGGATTTGGCAACAGTGCCGCTTTCGGATATCTGCCGCAATACTTCAAGACTTGTTTCATAATG
>ENA-UENY01001817-UENY01001817.1-human-gut-metagenome-genome-assembly--contig:-NODE-1817-length-11146-cov-5.413226_pt1 | contig 11146 bp, 6 predicted proteins | sample MGYA00242886_ERZ507888 | MGnify/ENA primary metagenome ERZ507888 (study PRJEB26167, sample SAMN06115543) | human gut metagenome | host: Homo sapiens | place: China:Chongqing | collected 2014-11-10... | reverse complement strand
TTGGAGATGCAACCGACTTTTTAGTCACTCCCCAGTTATCGGCAGTCAAATGAAAGCGTTTGCTTATTTCATGATATGTTTGCCATAATTCCATCCTTTGAGGTCGTATAGCTCTGCATCCTTACGAATCCTTTCTTTAAAGTCTTCATAATTCCTTTTTTCTTGTGGTGTCCATCCGGCTTCGGCAACGGCGGCAAGACGTGGCAACATCAGGTATTCGAGAACGGAAGGTTCGGTCACCCATTCGGTCCAAAAGTTGGCTTGTACACCTTTATAATAAGGTTGCAAGGCAGCATCCACGTCTTTAAGCGGCTGATAGTTATAAACGGCCTCCACAGTTTCCGTTCCATGTCCCTGCGACATCGGTTCCGTGGGAAGTTTCGACTGTTTTCTGTTGATATAATAAGGTATTTGCGGGCTCAGTATGGTGTTCATTCCTTGCTTGGCAGCCTGTTTTGCGGCGGCATTAGCTCCGATCCATGCCATAATGGTGATGTCATTGCCAAGGATACTGGTATTTCCGTGAAGCACTTCGTTCCAGAATATAAGTTGGCGTTGTTGATCGGCAGGTTTGGTGGCAATGTAATCTTTTAGTTGTTTGTAGAAATAAATCTGCAAGTCTCTGAAGTTGGAAGAACCTATTTCACTCAGCAGCTTCTTGCATTCGTCATTCTTTTGCCATTTATTAGTGGGGCATTCGTCACCGCCTAAATGAATATAATTGAATGGAAACAATTCAGTGAGTTCATCAATTACCTCTTTGGCAAACTGCATCGCTTTCGGGTTGGCTACGTTGATTACATCAGTAGAAATCCCTTGTTGTAGCCATACTTCATGTTTATTCTCCGGGTCGCACGCCAAGAACTCCGGATAAGCTGCAACGGCTGCCTGTGAATGTCCCGGAATGTCTATTTCGGGAATGATTTCTATAAATTTCTTCTTTGCATACGCTACGATTTCTTTGATATCTTTCTGAGTATAAAAGCCGCCATAACGCTCACCGTCTGGTTTCACGTCACCGTATGCAAGTACTTTGCTGTTTCTCCATGCGCCTGTCTCCGTCAGTTTGGGGTATTTCTTTATTTCGATTCTCCAGCCTTGATCTTCTGTCAGATGCCAGTGGAAACGATTCATTTTGTAGATGGCCATCATGTCGATCACTCGTTTTATCTCATCTTTACCGAAGAAATGTCTGCCTTCGTCCAGCATAAAACCTCTCCATTCGAAACGGGGAGCATCTTCAATCTCGACAGATGGGAGACTCCATTGTGAATGGTCGGACGTTGCTACGCCTGCCATTACGTTGCGGGGCATCAGTTGCTTTAGCGTTTGTAGCGCATAATAGAAACCTGCCGGACGGGAGGCTTCGATCCGGACTTGTTTTTTCGAGACGTTCAGCTTATAAGCTTCAGCGGGAAGTTGTGGATTCAAATCTAAGATAATCCTTGCTTTAGCTTCTTTTTGAGTAGATGAAACCTTGATGCCGGTTGCTTCTTGCAATTCCTTTTTGAATGATTCAAAGACCATACGGATGCTGTCTCCCTGATAAGGAGTGACTTTGGCTTTAAGTTGGTTGCCAAACTCAAAGCGGCCGTCTTTTACGGTAAGGTGAGCCGGTTGTGGGGTGAGAGCGATTTCTTGTGCTGTAAGCATCTCATTGCTACCGAGTAGCAATAGCAGGGGTAGAAAATGTTTGATTTTCATGGTAATTGGGGGTATTTAAATAAAAAGTATAACAGCGGACGAAGATAGAAATAATAAATCAGAAAAGTATGTCTTTATGATTATTTTGTTTGCTCTTTTTGATTTGTTTGATCTAGGTTCCTCATAAATTTGCTTAATTTGATAAATTAGTGTTTCTTTGCACCATGATATAAGTCATGATAACTAACCCCCATTATTACAACTTATGAAAAACAACAAGATTTATCTGTTGGGAGCCTGCCTCCTGTGTGCTGTTACTACCTTTGCGCAGAATGTTAGTCTGCAACCTCCTCCTCAACAACTCATTGTTCAAAACAAGACCATCGATCTGCCTGCTGTCTATCAGCTGAATGGCGGGGAAGAAGCCAATCCGCATGCTGTAAAGGTACTGAAAGAACTGCTTTCCGGTAAGCAAAGCAGCAAGAAAGGGATGCTTATTTCTATTGGTGAGAAAGGTGACAAGAGTGTGCGTAAATATAGCCGCCAGATTCCTGACCACAAAGAAGGCTATTACCTGTCTGTGAATGAGAAGGAAATCGTACTGGCCGGAAACGACGAACGAGGTACTTATTACGCTCTGCAAACTTTTGCGCAATTGCTGAAAGACGGGAAGCTGCCCGAAGTAGAAATCAAAGATTACCCTTCTGTACGGTATCGGGGAGTGGTAGAAGGGTTTTACGGAACTCCCTGGAGCCATCAGGCACGCCTCAGCCAACTGAAGTTTTACGGTAAAAACAAGATGAACACTTATATATACGGTCCGAAAGATGATCCGTATCATAGTGCTCCCAACTGGCGTTTGCCTTATCCCGACAAAGAAGCTGCCCAGTTGCAGGAATTGGTGGCGGTAGCCAACGAGAACGAAGTTGACTTTGTATGGGCGATCCATCCGGGACAGGATATCAAATGGAATCAGGAAGACCGTGATCTTCTGCTCGCTAAGTTTGAGAAGATGTATCAGCTCGGTGTCCGTTCGTTCGCCGTATTCTTTGATGATATCTCCGGTGAAGGTACTAATCCGCAGAAACAAGCGGAACTACTGAACTACATTGATGAGAAATTCGCACAGGTAAAACCGGATATAAACCAACTGGTGATGTGCCCTACGGAATATAATAAAAGCTGGTCGAACCCTAATGGCAATTATCTGACTACGCTGGGCGAAAAACTCAATCCTTCCATTCAGATCATGTGGACGGGAGACCGTGTCATTTCCGATATTACCCGTGACGGCATTTCATGGATTAACGAACGAATCAAGCGTCCGGCTTATATCTGGTGGAACTTCCCGGTGTCCGATTATGTGCGCGATCATCTGCTTCTCGGTCCTGTGTATGGCAACGATACTACGATTGCCAAAGAGATGTCGGGCTTTGTAACCAATCCGATGGAACATGCCGAATCGTCAAAGATAGCGATTTATAGTGTGGCAAGTTATGCCTGGAATCCTGCCAAGTATGATACATGGCAGACGTGGAAGGATGCGATCCGTACCATTCTGCCAAGTGCAGCGGAAGAACTTGAATGCTTTGCAATGCACAATTCCGACTTGGGACCTAACGGACATGGATACCGCCGCGAAGAATCTATGGATATCCAACCGGCTGCCGAACGTTTCCTGAAAGCGTTCAAAGAAGGCAAAAATTACGATAAGGCAGATTTCGAGACTCTTCAATATACGTTCGAACGTATGAAAGAATCCGCCGATATCCTGTTGATGAATACGGAGAACAAACCGTTGATTGTGGAAATCACTCCTTGGGTGCATCAGTTTAAACTGACGGCTGAAATGGGAGAAGAAGTGCTGAAGATGGTAGAAGGCCGGAATGAATCTTATTTTCTGCGGAAATACAATCATGTGAAGGCTTTGCAGCAACAGATGTTCTATATCGATCAGACGAGTAATCAGAATCCTTATCAACCGGGAGTAAAGACAGCTACGCGAGTGATAAAACCATTAATTGACCGGACTTTTGCCACAGTTGTGAAATTCTTCAATCAAAAGTTTAATGCTCATCTGGATGCCACTACCGATTATATGCCGCATAAGATGATCAGTAATGTGGAGCAGATCAAGAACCTGCCGTTGCAGGTGAAAGCGAACCGTGTACTCATTTCTCCTGCCAATGAAGTTGTGAAATGGGCGGCTGGAAACAGTGTTGAAATAGAACTGGATGCTATCTATCCGGGAGAGAATATTCAGATAAACTTTGGTAAGGATGCTCCTTGTACATGGGGACGCCTTGAAATCTCTACGGACGGCAAGGAATGGAAAACGGTGGATCTGAAGCAGAAAGAAAGCAGATTGTCGGCCGGTTTGCAGAAAGCTCCTGTGAAGTTTGTCCGCTTCACGAATGTGAGTGATGAAGAACAGCAGGTCTATTTGCGCCAGTTTGTTCTGACTATAGAGAAGAAATAAGAATGATTATATAGGCTGACTAAAAAGTCTGAACTACCCACAATTCCCCTCCTTCCCGAAGGAGGAGAGTTGGAAGTTACCACCGACTTTTTAGTCAGCCTTTTTTTGATTTACGATATTCCCGCGGTGACATTCCCATGATCTTACTGAATAGGCGGGAAAAATAATAAGTATCTTCAATGCCTATTTTATAGCATATCTGATTTATCTTCATATCGGTGGTATCCAGCAACAGGCAGGCCTGCTGCATCTTTAGCAGATTAAAGTAAGTAAGCGGACTGTGTCCCGTTTGCTTTTTGAACAACATGGAGAAGTGCGACGGAGAATATCCGATTTGTGTTGATATCTCTTCCAGACTCAGATGTTTCTCCATATTCTCTTTCATGTAGTGGATGGCAACGTTCACTATTCCCTCGTCTTCTGCCTCATTGGTGCCTGCATTACGATATTGCTGGACATAGCGTAACGTTCCCAAATAAAAGTGAAACATAGAAAACGCATAACGCAGGTTCTCGTTGCTATAACCATTTTTGAGTGTATTGAATATCTCTTCAAACAGGTTGATCCGCGTACTGATGCGGGAGTGTTGTTCGGGCTGAATATCCATCGGACGGTTGGCGTCTTTGGCATAGAACGGAGCAAGAATACCTTTGAAGTGAATCCAGTAAATAGTCCATGGCGTCGATTTGTTGGAAGCATAAGAATGCGGGACTCCTGCCGGAAGAATAAAATACTGATTGGCGGAGACGGTATATTCCTGGTCTCCGATCCGGTAAGATCCGGCGCCATCAATACAATAGATGAAGACATATTGATTGATGGGCTCTTTCCGTTCCCGAAAATGGTGCTTGGCTTTGGGATAATATCCGATGTCAGTGATATGCAGCATGGAGGTCAGCGGGTCCTCTTCCAGTTTATCAACGATGATGCGGGGCAATACTAAGGCTCTTTCCCCGGTAAATCCATCTTTTAGTTTTACCATAGTACATAATTGGTTATTCTGCGCAAATATATAATAATGTATGCGATCTGTCAAATAATACATTAAAAATAAGATTGTCCATCTTTATAAAATGAAATTCTATTTTTTGTGCTTTGGATACGCTCTATCTTTGCAACATCAATTAATCAATCTTCTAATGGTATGAAAAGTTATAATAAAAAGTTTGTCTATTCCATTTGTTTGGTTTCTGCGATGGGCGGTCTGCTCTTTGGGTATGACTGGGTGGTAATCGGAGGAGCGAAACCTTTCTATGAACTCTATTTCGGTATTGCCGATTCGCCGACGATGCAGGGACTGGCTATGAGTGTAGCCTTGCTTGGCTGTCTGATCGGTGCTATGGTAGCCGGTATGATGGCTGACCGCTATGGCAGGAAACCTCTCTTGCTGATTTCCGCATTTATCTTTTTATCTTCCGCATACGCTACCGGTGCATTTTCCGTATTCAGCTGGTTTTTGGCAGCACGCTTTTTGGGAGGTATCGGCATCGGTATCGCTTCGGGGCTGTCTCCGATGTACATTGCCGAAGTAGCTCCTACTTCCATCCGGGGGAAACTGGTATCCCTCAATCAACTGACTATTGTATTAGGAATCCTTGGCGCACAAATAGCCAACTGGCTGATAGCCGAGCCTATACCTGCCGACTTTACGCCTGCCGATATCTGTGCTTCATGGAACGGGCAGATGGGATGGCGCTGGATGTTTTGGGGAGCAGCATTTCCGGCAGCGGTATTCTTGCTGCTAGCCTGTTTTATTCCCGAAAGTCCCCGTTGGCTGGCAATGAAAGGCAAGAGAGAGAAAGCATGGAGTGTACTTAGCCGGATAGGAGGAAACCGCTATGCGGAGCAGGAACTTCAGATGGTGGAACAAACTTCTGCTTCCAAGTCGGAAGGAGGATTGAAATTATTGTTCAGTCGCCCGTTCCGTAAGGTACTCGTACTGGGTGTTATCGTGGCTGTGTTCCAGCAATGGTGCGGTACGAATGTGATTTTCAATTACGCACAGGAAATATTCCAGTCGGCGGGTTATTCGCTGGGTGATGTACTTTTTAATATTGTAGTGACCGGTGTAGCGAATGTGATCTTTACGTTTGTGGCTATCTATACGGTCGAACGTTTGGGGCGCCGTGCTTTGATGCTTTTGGGGGCTGGAGGACTGGCAGGTATTTATCTGGTTCTCGGCACGTGTTACTTTTTTCAGGTCAGCGGTTTCTTTATGGTAGTGCTGGTAGTGTTGGCGATAGCTTGTTATGCCATGTCTTTGGGGCCTATCACGTGGGTACTGCTTGCTGAGATATTCCCCAACCGCGTGCGTGGTGTCGCTATGGCAACCTGTACTTTCGCTTTGTGGGTCGGTAGTTTCACGCTTACCTACACATTTCCGTTGCTGAATACTGCATTGGGCAGTTACGGCACATTCTGGATTTATTCGGCTATCTGCGTCTTCGGCTTCCTTTTCTTCCTGCGTGCATTGCCTGAGACAAAAGGGAAATCGCTGGAGACATTGGAGAAAGATCTGATAAAATAAAAAGATATAATTAATAATATCATGGTAAAAGCATGGAGAGAAAAGGTTGTAATTCCTACTTATGAAGTAGGTAAACCGGAAAAGAATCCTATTTTCCTGGAGAAACGTGTCTACCAGGGCAGTAGTGGGGTAGTTTATCCTTATCCTGTCATCGAATCGATGTCCGATGAAAAAGTAGATAAGGAATACGAAGCTATCTTTATTGAAAACGAATACATCAAGGTGATGATTCTGCCCGAGTTAGGCGGTCGTGTACAAATGGCTTATGATAAGATCAGGGAACGTCATTTTATTTATTACAATCACGTGATTAAACCTGCATTGGTGGGGCTGGCAGGTCCGTGGATTTCGGGAGGTATTGAGTTTAACTGGCCTCAGCATCATCGTCCCAGTACTTATATGCCTGTAGATACGACGATTGAAGAAAATGCTGACGGCAGCGTCACTGTATGGGTGAACGAAATGGAACGGATGTTTCATCAGAAAGGGATGGCGGGCTTCACGCTTCGTCCGGGACATGCTTTTCTCGAAATAAAAGGGGTGCTCTACAACCGTACCGAAGTGCCGCAAACCTTCCTGTGGTGGGCGAATCCTGCCGTAGCGGTGAACGACTACTATCAGAGTGTATTTCCGCCCGACATCAATGCGGTGTTCGATCATGGGAAGCGTGCCGTATCCAGCTTCCCTATAGCAACGGGTACTTATTATAAGATGGACTATTCTGCCGGAGTAGACATTTCGAACTATAAGAATATCAAAGTTCCTACTTCGTATATGGCTGTCAACTCCCGTTACAACTTTGAGGGTGGCTACGAAAACGACACTTGTGCAGGTATGCTTCATGTGGCAAATCATCATATTTCTCCGGGTAAAAAGCAATGGACATGGGGGAACGGTGATTTCGGCCGTGCATGGGACCGTAATCTGACTGACGAGGACGGACCTTACATCGAACTGATGGCTGGTGTCTATACCGAGAACCAACCGGACTTTACATGGCTGCAACCTTACGAAGAAAAGAGCTTCGTACAGTACTTCCTGCCTTACCGTGAACTGGGAGTGGTGAAGAATGCAAGCAAAGATTTGTTGATGAACATAGAACCGGAAGGTGAAAAGGAGGTACGTTTCAAGATATTCGCAACGTCTAAGCAGGTGGTTAATGTAGTGCTGAAAAGTGACGATGGAAAAGTGTATTATAGCAGGCAAGTGACCATTACTCCGGAAGAACTATTGAATGAAACGGTAGACGTAGCAGGGGAGAAGTTGAACAAACTGAATCTTGAAATCACCGCAAACGGCAAGGAACTGCTTTACTGGCATGCCGAACCGGACGAAGTAAAACCGATTCCGGATGCTGCCGAAGCTGCTTTGTTGCCGGAAGAAATAAAAACAACCGAGCAACTCTATCTGACAGGTTTACATCTGGAACAATACAGACACGCCACCTATAATCCGGTAGACTATTACGAAGAAGCCTTGCGCCGTGACCCGATCGATGTACGTAGCAATAATGCACTCGGATTATGGTATATCCGTAAAGGCCGTTTCCGGAAAGCTGAACAATACTTGCTTACGGCAGTGAAGACCTTGCAGAAGCGCAACCCGAATCCGTATGATGGAGAACCTATCTATAATCTCGGACTTGCCTTGAAATATCAGGGACGCTATAATGAGGCTTACGACCGTTTCTATAAATCATGCTGGAATGCAGCCTGGCAGGATGCCGGTTATTTTGCCTGTGCTCAGATTGCTACGATGCAAGGACGTCTGGAAGACGCTTTGGATGAAGTGGACCGTTCGCTTATCCGCAACTGGCATAATCATAAAGCGCGTGCTCTGAAAACGACCATTCTCCGTCAGATGGGGAAAGCGGAAGAAGCCTTGCAAGTGATTGAAGATTCATTGGCTATTGATAAATTCAACTTCGGTTGCCGTTATGAGAAATATCTGATAACCAATGCTGCCGAAGACCTGCTTACTTTAAAAACGATGATGCGTGGCGAAGCTCACAACTATGATGAAATCGCACTCGATTATTGTGCTGCCGGTTGCTGGACAGAAGCCGCTTCTTTGTGGAATGTAGCTATCGCTGAGGACAGTGTAACACCGATGACTTATTATTACTTGGGTTGGTGTCTTGTTCAGGGTAAGTTATCCGGTGCGGAACAGGCATTTGCCGATGCCGCCGGCGCTTGTCCGGACTATTGTTTCCCTAACCGCCTGGAAGCCATTCTTGCTTTGCAATGTGCTATGGAACAAAACCCGAATGATGCGAAAGCACCTTATTATCTGGGTAATTTGTACTACGACAAACGTCAGTACGATTTGGCACTCGAAGCATGGGAAACTTCCGCCGGACTGGATGACAAGTTCCCTACGATATGGCGTAATCTGGCTTTGGCTAACTTTAACAAAAAGGATGACGAAGCAACAGCCATCGAATATATGGAACGTGCTTTCCAACTCGATACGACCGATGCGCGTGTGTTGATGGAATTGGATCAGCTCTATAAACGTGTCCGTCGTCCGCATTCCGAACGTCTGGTGTTCTTGCAGCAATACCCCGAATTGATAGCGCAACGTGACGACCTCGTACTGGAAGAAATCACTTTGCTGAATCAGACAGGCGAGTATGAAAAGGCTAAAACGTTACTTGATGCGCATATCTTCCATCCGTGGGAAGGCGGCGAAGGAAAAGTACCGGGACAATATCAGTTTGCCCGTGTGGAACTGGCGAAGAAAGCACTTGAAGCCGGGAATTACAGTGAAGCTGTCTCGTTGCTGGCAGAGTGTCTTGAATATCCGCATCACTTGGGTGAAGGTAAGTTGCACGGTGCACAGGAAAATGATTTCTATTATTTCATGGGTTGCACTTATGAAGGTCTGGGGCAGAATGATAAAGCGGTAGAATGCTGGGAACAAGCGATTGTCGGTCCTACCGAACCGGCTGCTGCCATGTACTACAATGATGCAAAACCGGATAAGATTTTCTATCAGGGACTGGCATTGTTGAAACTGAACCGCATGGATGAGGCTAACGGACGCTTCCATAAACTGACAACTTACGGAGAGAAACATCTTTTTGACAAGGTTAAAATGGATTATTTTGCAGTGTCACTACCCGATTTGTTAATATGGGAAGATGACCTGACCATACGAAACGTCATTCACTGCAAATATATGATGGCATTGGGATATTGGGGATTGAACGAAAAAGAGAAATCTGTTCGGTTGCTGAGTGAGGTAGAAAGATTGGATATCAATCATCAGGGTATTCAGGCTTTTCGTAGTCTGATTGGGTAGGAAGTATTGGTTCTTGGTTAGGACCGGCGTACTCTTGTTTCAGTCCGGTGCTAACCAAGTACTTCTTCCTGTTTACGGTACAAATTTGATGCAGACAGGCTTGTCCACCTTTATATCTTTACGTATATCCGTCAGTAATCCTGTATCTGTATCCCTTTCATAAATCTGTATCACATTACTATCCCGACAAGCCACCAGCAAATACTTGCCGTTAGGCGTGATAATGAAATTGCGCGGGTGAATGCCTGTCAGTTGATAACCAACTTTCGTCAGCATACCGTTTTCCGGATGGATACTGAAGATCGCCAGCCCGTCAGCCTTTAGCCGGTTACTTGCATACAGGAATTTGCCGTCCGGGCTGATATGAATATCACCACTTCCTTTGGCTCCCACAGTGTCGGCAGCAATTGTCTGAATTTCTTTTAACTCTCCATCGCTATATTCAAACGCAATGACTGTTCCCGATAGTTCATTGATGAGATACGCATAGCTTCCATTCGGTGCAAATGTCAGATGGCGGGGACCCGAACCGGCTTCTACTTTATAAGAGGCGGGACTTCCTTCTTTCAGAAAAACATCTTCATTGTCTGCCTTTGCATTCGGATTAACAATAAATTTGTGTATCTGGTCCGTGCCCAGATCGTCTGCAAATAAGTATTTGCCATCCGGCGTGATGCGGACACAATGCAGATGCGGTTTCTCCTGACGTTCCTTGTCGGCTCCCGAACCTTTGAACTTCACCACCTCAGAAGCGGGGAGAAGTGAACCGTCCTTATCGATCGGGAAGACAGAAATGCTTCCTCCGCTGTAATTGGCAGTAACCACATTACTTCCGTTGGTAATGATGTAGCAAGGATCTTCGCCTCCGGTTTTCTGCGTATTCAGCAGTCGGAAAGTTCCTTCCTCCTTATTGAAAGCAAATGCGTTGGCAGCAGCTTGTTCGTTGCTGAATTCGCTGACTGCATAGATGAATTTGCCGTCGGCAGAAGGTACGAGATAAGATGGGTTTTCCACTTCCGCTTCACTGAGTGCGGTTGCGGTTCCGTTTTCTTCATTGAATCGGAAACTATAGAGACCTTTACTGTCTCCCGAAGTGTAAGTACCGACAATCATTGTCAGTGGAGCCATAGAGGAAGTAGTTTCGACAACACTATCCAAGCACAGAAAGCAGTCACATTAGGGGATTATATTTA
>ENA-UENY01001794-UENY01001794.1-human-gut-metagenome-genome-assembly--contig:-NODE-1794-length-11243-cov-6.437578_pt1 | contig 11243 bp, 10 predicted proteins | sample MGYA00242886_ERZ507888 | MGnify/ENA primary metagenome ERZ507888 (study PRJEB26167, sample SAMN06115543) | human gut metagenome | host: Homo sapiens | place: China:Chongqing | collected 2014-11-10... | reverse complement strand
CCGGATCCAAACATGGGAGCTGGATGATCCCAGAAACACGTTGAAGGAGGCTGGTACTCTGGAGCACATCGATGACGAGGGCCGGTTCCATGCCCGGCAGAGCGATGGAGGTGAACGTATCCTGACCCTTGGGGAGGAGATGTTCTCTGTCCACCCGCCGGAACCAAGTCTGCTCAAGCTGTACATGCCAATGACGGTCGGCTTTTATGAGCCGGATGGCTGGGGGAACTGGGACGAGAGAGAACGGTTCCTGGACAGCCAGGAAGCGGCCGGCTATGCAGATGCAATTGCCGGGGCGCTCCACCGGGCAGAACTGCCGGAGGAGGAGGCACGCGGCCTCATGCACTACTATGACAGGGAGGATGGCGTAAACCGCAAGGTGCTGTCCTGCCGTTTTACCGCGGAGGCCAGAGACGGCAGACTGTGGGGAGTGGCGGAATGCCTGGTATCGGGCTCTCTTACAGAGGGGGAATTGACCACGCTGAAGGAGATGGCTGCCGGACAGGCCAGTGACGGCTTTGGAGAGGGGTTTGAGCAACGCCCCATTGATGCGGGCGGCCGGGAGCTGTTCGCCCACCTGTGGCAGTGTGAGAACTGGGAGATTCAGACGGAGCAGGAGTGGTTCGGGCAGACGCAGGCCCAGGAATCCCACGATAACGGGGCCCCCGCCGAAGCCCAGCGCAGCGGGTTCGGTGGGGAGAGGAGTTCCGGCGAAATGAGTGAGCATTGCCCGCAGGGCGAGGCGAGGGATATGAAGCACGGAACGACGATGACGATGGGGGGTATGAGCCGTGGATAAGGCCTTTACAGTATCCCTGTGTAATCCGGACAAGGATACTTATGTGACACTGGAGCTTCCAGCAGACCCGTATACAATCTTGGATGCCTGGGAACGGCTGCGGCCCGCACCGGACACCAGAGTGGAATGGGAGATAGAGGACTATGGGGAATTCCCCGTCCTGTTCCCTGGCCTGCAATCTGGCGAGGGCTTCCCCGCGCTCAATGCCCTGGCGGAGCGGCTGGTCAGCCTAAGTGAACAGCAGCGCACTGCCTTCGAGGGGCTGGTCAGGCTGGAAAGCAGCCGGAGCGGTATCATCCCTTTGCGCACGTTTGCCGCATTGGCGGAACAGGCGGAGCACTGCCAGGTGGTGCCCGAGGCCACGGATGACGCCTCGTTGGGCCGGGTTTACGCGGCAAACGGTTCCATCCCCGAGGTGAAGGATGTGCCGGACAAGGTATTTGAACTGCTGGACTTCCAGCTCCTGGGCCGCCGGATCCGTCAGTCGGCGGGCGGGGTCTTCACCAAGCAGGGGTATGTGGTACCGGATGGGAACTGGAAGCCCACAGAGGGCCAGGAACCCCGCATCGCGCCGGAGGCCCCAACTGGCTTCTTTCGGCTGGAGCTCCAGCTCGGGGAGGAACGGGCGGAGCTCACCCTCCCCGCCGGACAGGAGCTGGTGGAGGTGCGGGAGCGGATGGAGGCCGTGGGCCTCCCCAACTGCGCCGTCACCGCCTTCCACAGCCGGGTACCCCAGCTTCCGGCAGCGTGGGCCACGCCGGAGCGGCTGGATACCCTGAACTGCCTGGCCATCCGGCTGATGGTGCTGGCGGAGCGGGACTCTCTGGCCCTGATCAAGTACAAGGCGGTGCTGGAGGTGTCGTCCATTTCGAGCCTGGAGGATGCCATGGCGTTGACGGAACGGCTGGACGCCTACAATCTGAATTGGGCAGCCGCCTCTCCAGAGGACGTGGCCCGCGGGGAGCTGCGCCGCTCCATGGGGGAGGAGAATGCCGACCTGCTGTGCTGGTACCTGAACCTCTACGGCTACGGCGAGGCGCTGATCCAGCAGTACGGGGGCGAGCTGACAGACTACGGTCTGCTGACCCGGGCGGATGGCCAGCCGGTGCAGAAACCGCTGCCGCCCCAGCCCACCCGGGGCGGCGTACAGATGGAAATGAGGTGAAACGCCCATGGATAAAGCAGGACTTTTACAGCTCCCCGGCAGGCCGGAGGAGCAGGCATGGCTGCGGGAACGGCTGGAGGTGCTGACCGTGCGGGAGGGGATCGCCCTGGACGCGGCCATCCAGCGCCATCCCGCCCAGGACAGTACAGAGGTGGTCAGCCTGCTGGCCAACTTGGACGAGTATGAGGTGTTGGGCGGCATCCAGAGTTATGAGGATCTGGGCCTGTATTACCTGGAGGAGACCAACGCCAGGCTCCTGGCGCTGCGGGACTATATCGACCTGGACAAGCTGGGCAGGCAGTATGAGGAACAGCACCCCGGCCGGTTCGCAGGGGGCTGCTATGTGGTATATCCGCGGAAGGGGGTGACGGGCTTCTATGACGGGGTCAACCTGCCCGGGCCGGACTACAGCTGGAGCCTGCGGCTGAAGCTGGCCTCCTCCGCGGTGCCGGAGGGGGTGTGGCTGGCGCTGCCGGACTACAACGACATCATGGATGTGAGGCCGGGGGAGATCCGGCTGGCCCTGGACGCTCTGGATGTGCAGACCATCCGGGAGTGCACCCTGCTGGAGGCCCGGTGCAGCCTGCCGGGCATCACCGGGCTGGAGGACGCCTATGCCGGCCGGCTGGAGGATCTGATCTACGACGGCCAGAACCTGGGGTTCATTCTCCAGGAACAGAACCAGGGGCAGAAGGATTTCCTCCAGACCTACCTCTGGGCCCTGGAGCATGAGGACTGCACCACCCTGCCCGCCGCCCTGGAGATTGCCCAGCACCTGAACCGCTACCATGTGGTATATACAGACCAGCTTCAGGACGTTGCGAAAGCGGAGTTGCGGTCGGCAGGGAGTACGCTGGACCCAGCAGTTGCCGGCTGCTTCAACCTGGAACGGTACGGGCTGGATTTGCTGCGGAACAAGGGCTATATCCAGACAGCGGACGGCAGGGCTTACATTCTCGGCCCGCATGCTCAGATTCGGGCGCCTATGCAGATGCAGCAGATGTAACCCCAGATCAAATCTATATCAACACGAAACAGGGGCCGTTTTCCCGAAGAGGACAGCGGCCCCTGTTTTTTGTGCCCTTTTTCGGGAGGACGGCCCAGAGGAGGACGTCATGAAAGCAAAAGAAAAGGAGCTCCTGGAGTATCTGCAGCGCTACTGCCCCGGCCGGGAAAACGCCATCAGCGGCAAACAACTGAAAAAGAGGTTCCGCGTCCATGAGGCAGAGCTGCGGAAGCTGGTCCATAACCTGCGGGTGGACGGGGCGCCTATCTGCAGTGACCGCACCGGCTACTTCTACCCCGCCAACGCCTGGGAGGTGATTGCCACAATCGGGCATCTCCGGCGAATGCGGGACGGCGTGGAGAAGGCCATCCGCAGCTTGGAGAGGTCCACGGGGGACTTCCGCCTGCCTGGGGGAGGTGAGGCGGATCGCTAAGCCCTTCTTTCCCTGGGTAGGCGGGAAGCTGTTCCTGCTCCCCTACATCTTCCAGCTGCTCCCCAGGAGGGCGCCCCGCCTGCTGGAGGTCTGCGGCGGCAGCGGCGCGGTGACCCTGGGCCTGGGCGCCGGGTACGCCCCCCTGCGGGTGTACAACGATATCGACACGGATCTGGCCAACCTGTTCCGCTGTGCCCGGGACCGGCCCCTGGCGCTGCTCAGGGAGCTGGACTTCCTGCCCCTCCACGCCCGGGCGGACTTCGAGGTGGTGCTCCGCTTCCTCAACCACGAGTATGACCCCATGGACCACATGGAGGACGAGTTTCAAACCGCAGAGGACTACTTCCCGCCCATGGACAGGCAGGAGGTGAAGAAGCTCCTGGTGGGCCGGGCCAACCTGCCGGACGTACAGCGGGCTGCGGCCTATTATCTGAGTATTCGGTACAGCTACAGTGCCACCGGAAACAGCTTCGGCGGGCGCAGCGTGGAGCTGCGCCGCTTCCTCGGACTGCTCCGACGCGCCTCGGACGCCCTGCAGGGTGTGGTGGTGGAGAACAAGGACTGCTGCGACGTGGTCCGGCAGTACGCCCGGCCCGGCGCGGTGATCTACGCAGACCCGCCCTATCTGGAGGCGGAGAGGATGTACGCCCCCTCCTTCGACCTCCGGGACCACGTCCGGTTCCACGACTGCCTGTGCGCCCCGGCGGCGCGGGACAGCCACATCGTTCTGTCCTATAACAGCCATCCGGACATTCTGGCCCTCTTCGCCCCGGACTTTTACATTGTGGGCTTTGACCGCCCCAACCCCATGGCCCGGCAGGAGGACGCCAGGTACCACGAGCTGCTCATGACCAACTTTGACCCCGGCCCCATGCTTAACCGCCAGCTCTCCCTGCTGGATAACCCCGGACTGGTATCCAGCGATCGTCCAGAGCTGCGGATCTTGTCCGCCCCCACCGGGCGGCTGCCCCGGGTGTGGGACTGGCCGCAGGACTAAGAATACGAGGTGAAAACAGAAGATGAAATTTACCATCTGCCATGACACAAGCAAGAAGACCCTGGCCATCCCCCGGGCCGCCCTCCAGCTCTCCGGACTGGAGGACGCGGAGCGGCTGACTCTCCGTGCAGGACATGGCTGCGTGGTGCTCACCCGGCAGGAGGGTGCTGCAAGGGAGCGGCTGGAGACCATCCGGCTGCTCCACGATCTGAACGTCGGCATGGTTGTCCGTCTGGCACTGGACAGCCGTCCGTCCAGCGGCATGCCGTGCAAAAGGGCGTCCGAGGTATTCCGATCCTATGACGCGGAGTTCCTGGACATGCTGGAGCACTGCGGCGTGGATTTGTTCGGGTTGGGCGCCCTGCTGGCCCGGGAGGAGGACGCCCAATGAACCTGCATTACTACACCATGGACGACCTGCGGCTGGGCCGGAGCGGCTTCCTACAGAAAGGCTGGACGGTCCGGCAGCGCCCGGAGCTGGGGGAGGCCCTGGCGCACTACCGGGGCATCCCCATTACCAAGCGGAAGGTGCTGGGCCTGACGGACGGATTCCACGTGCTGGAGCTGGTAAAGAATGTGCCCCTCTTCCCGGACGACCCGGAGGGGGAGGACGTGCTGGCTTCGGAGCTGGGAGAGCCGCTGCCCCAATGGGCGAACACCCCAGAGGCCCGCCAAGCTGTCCGCACCTGTGTGGAGGCCCTGGGTCTCCGCTACCAGATAGAGGGCAAGATCCTGGCACCCATCCCCGTCAACAAAAAGCAGCGACGCAAGAAGCTGGCGGGGAAATACCTCTGGCCCGACGTCCCTGGTAATCCTGCCTCCGCCCTCCGGTGGGTGTACCTGGCCGGGAAGGGCTGGCTGGCCCCCACGGTGCTCAAGGAATCTGCCGCCGTCCTGCCCTTGGTGCTCAAGGTGCGGGCGGACGGCATCACGGACAAAGGGGACTACCGCCCCCTGGAGCTGGAGCCCTGGGAGTTCCGCCTCCTGGCCCGGCGCACCCTGGAGCGGCTGGAGCAGAATATGACAAAATGTGAAGTCTGCAAATAAAAAGTCAATAGGGAAATGAAGAAAAATTGAGAGGAGGGGAAAAGGACATGCCAAAAGCAGCCAGCAGGTAAAGGACGCTGGCCGGATTAGCAGGTATGTAGCAGTAAGGATTATTTCTGAGGCAGGATAATCGTTGCTTTGGAGAAACCTTTCCAATCCAAGCATTGCCCGCAGCGGTCACAGTAAGGCTGGTATTCCCGTTCGAGAGTTCTCCCACATTGGGGGCAAACTGGGAAACCAGTCAGGCCGTGAAAGAAGTGAAAGCAGCGGATATGTGTAACCGGCATTGGTTCGCGGAAGGCCATCTCTCGCCAGAGTTCTGAGGGGATCAACAGGTCATTTGGCGTCAGATCAAAACCAACGCAGAGCTTTTCCAGCGTCAGGATCGTAGGCGCAGTCTTGCCCCGGGCAATGTCAGCGAAGTATCTGGAGCTGAGGTCGCATCGTTCCGAGGCGGCTTCATAGCTGAGTCTTCGAGTATCACATAATTTGAGGACGGAGGTGGATAAATTGTCTAAAAACATCTTAATCGCTCTCTTTCTGTCATAAGATGTTTTTAGCGTAAATGCAGTATCGTTCCCCAACAAGGAAGGATGCTTCCTTAATTTCCCTCCAAGGATGCCAGATATTCTTTTACTCTGCCATAGTAGATGCGCAGGAACTTGTTGGCGCCGGCTGTCATGTAAACCAGATAGGGTTTGCCCTCGGCTCGTTTCTTGTCCATGAAACGGTACACTGGATCATCCTGGGGCTGTGTTTTCAGTAGGCAGTCCATAACCAGGAATAAGGCGCGGCGCAGCTCCGGCGCCCCGCTTTTGGAAACCCTCGTACTTTTGGCCTCGTGAGTGCCGGACTGGTCAGCGCCAGGGTCAACACCCGCGAAAGCGGTAATGGCGTTTCGGTGGGTAAACCGGGTCACATCCCCGAGCTCCGCCATGAGCTGAGGGCCAAGAGAATCGCCTACGCCGTGCATGGCCATGACGACGGGATATTCCGGGAGCTGCGCTGCCAGGGCCTGCATTTCAGCCTTGAGCCGTTCCATAGAGGCAGAGATAGCGTTCAGCGCATCAATGGCCTGCCGGACCATGGTTTTGGTCAGGGCGTCCCTGGGGAGCATGGCGATCAGGTCCTGTGCTCCGGCGTGGACCTCAACGGCTTTGCTCTGGCTGAAGTTGTAGCCATGCCGTTTACACCACTTGCGGTAACGCTCGGCAAAGGCAGTGAGGCTCATGTTCCGCACACAGTCCACATGCCAAAAGGTCGTGGCAAAGTCCACCCACTTCTGGCTGCCGTCCTCACGGACAGGGCTGTCAAATAGGGCGTTGACACCGGGATAGGTCTGGTCAAGAAGGGCGATGAGGTTATTTTTCATCATCGTCTTAGTCTTGGTGTATAGACTCTGCTGCCGGTTCAGTGTTTTCAGTTGCATTCGAATCGTATCCATGGGTGTATGTTGGCGCAATTCTGCCCAGTTGTCAATACCGTACCGGGCAATCTTGCGGGAATCCGCCTTGTCTGTTTTCACTTTGCGCAGGGTGTTATTTCCGTAGTCCTTGATGAGCTTCGGATTGACTGCACTGACGAAGACGCCCTCATCATGAAGAAAGCGGGCTACTGGCTCATAGTACCGTCCGGTGTGCTCCATGACTACCCGTGTCTCACCGTCCAGGCTTTTCAAGTAGTCTGCCAGCTCCTTGAGTTCGCTGCCGGTGTGACCAATAGAAAATGGTTTTGCTACCACTTCTCCAAAAGGACGGAGGACAGACACCATGCTCTTTCCTTTGGAAACATCGATCCCTGCAACATTGTTCATATTGATCGCTCCTCATCATGGATTTGTTTTGGCGACCAGCCATTCCACCATTGCCGATCCAATCTATTTGATGACACGGGCGCACCAAGGAGGTGGCTCAACCTGCATAAATCGAACGCTGCGAATGAGAGGCTGGCTGACGGACTTCACTACGGACGCTATGGTCCTTGGAGGAACACATCAGGCCAAGACTCTCTCATTCTAACAGCTTTGGCAACGATGCGGAAAAAGACACGGCTGGCTGCCGTGCCTTAGACCGTAAATACATTGTAATAGGAGGCCGGAGAGGAGCGTGACCGCCAGGCAGGCCGCATCGAGTTTCCACACAAACCGCCCCCGGGCTGCCGTGGACAAGTCCCCTTCCGCCTCCAACCGTCTGGCGGTCTTGGTGCAGACCAGGTAGACCACCGCGAATTCGAGGATATAACCGAGCAGATCCGGGACCCCGATCAACCTGCACAGCAGCCCCGACACCCGGGCCACAACAGAGAGCACAAAGGCCGTGTGATAGCCCTTATCCACCCGGCCCGCCTGATACAGCCCCATCATGGGCAGAACCAGCGCCGCCACAACCGCAAACAGTCCGGCCGGGGGAATTGTGGCCACAATCATGGCCACAATCACAAGAAGCTGCCCGATAAAAATTCGGTTTAAACCGCGGCCGACCTCCACATTATCGCTCACGGCTCGCTCCTCTCCCGCTCCATCAGGTGGACATTCAGATGGTTGTAGGTCATCTCAATGCCGTTCTGGTCAAAAGCCTCTTTAACCTGCTCCAACAGGTCGTAGTACAGCGTCCAGTAATCCCCCGTGGCGCACCACACCCGGACCACATACTCAATGCTGCTGTCCCGGTAGGCGTTGACCCGCACAAAGGGCTCCGGCTCGGCCAGGGCCATGGGGTGCGCGGCCACGACTGCCCGCAGAACGCCGGTCACCTGCTGAAGCGGGCTGTCATAAGAGGCGTTGAAGGTGAGATCTACTCTCCTCCGCTCTTCCGTGCTGTAGTTGATGATCTTTTCCCCGGAAATCTGTCCGTTGGGCACGGAGATCACCTTGTTGTCCACGGTACACAGCTTGGTGTAGGCCAGTCCCACCTCCTGCACCGTACCGGAGATGCCGCCGGCCTCCACGTAGTCCCCCGCCTTGAAGGGCTTGGAGAGCAGCACCTGGATGCCGCCGGCCAGGTTGGACAGAGTACCCTGGATGGCCAGAGACACCGCCAGTCCAATGACGCTGAGCACCGCCACCAGGCTAGTCATGGGCACTCCCACGTAGTCCAGAACGATACACAGGGTAATCATCCACAAAATAACCCGCAGGGCCGCATGGATGAAGGTATGCAGGCTCCGCTCCAGCTCCAGGCGGAGGAAGGCCCGGTCGGTCAGCCGGAGAACCAGCTTCATGACCACCAGGCAGCCTGCCAGAAGGAGCAGCAGGGTGATGAGCTTCTCCAGATTCAGCCCTTTCAGAAAGTCGGTCACCGTCTGTAAGGTCTCCTCTGCCTCGTCCGGGGTGACGGTTCCCAGGTTGGTCAGTGTAATCTGCATGTCTGATACGCCCCCTCACTCTCTTTTCCTCTGTTGTATCATAAATTCAGGGGCCTGTCCAGTAGACAGGCCCCTTCAGCCTGTCGAAAAATCGTTCCGACAGGCTGCGGAACTTTTTGTACCTTCAAACAGATACAAAACGTGGTTTGAGCCAACGCGAATGGCCCAGATCGGCCTTCTTAATAGCTGATACATCGGTTTGCTAACGGAGAAACGGCGTAGCCAAAGCTACGCCGTTTCCCGAAAACAATCTTATGCTGTCTTATGAGTGCCGGCCCAAAGGCCAGCTCTTTCTAACGGAGTGGTAATTACTCCTCGATGTCGATGACGACGCCGGAACCCACGGTACGGCCACCCTCACGGATAGCAAAACGCAGGCCCTTCTCGATGGCGATGGGGGTGATCAGCTCCACCTTCATGTCAACGTTATCGCCGGGCATACACATCTCGGTGCCCTCGGGCAGGGTGATGACGCCGGTAACGTCAGTGGTACGGAAGTAGAACTGAGGACGGTAGTTGTTAAAGAAGGGGGTGTGACGGCCGCCCTCGTCCTTGCTCAGAACGTACACCTGGCCCACAAACTTGGTGTGGGGGTGAATGGAGCCGGGCTTACACAGAACCTGGCCACGCTCGATGTCGGTCTTGGCGACGCCGCGCAGCAGGGTGCCGATGTTGTCGCCGGCCTCAGCAAAGTCCAGCAGCTTGCGGAACATCTCGATGCCGGTGACGACGGTCTTCTTCTTCTCGTCGGTCAGGCCAACGATCTCGACTTCCTCGTTCATCTTGATGGTACCGCGCTCCACACGGCCGGTAGCGACGGTGCCGCGGCCAGTGATGGTGAACACGTCCTCGACGGGCATCAGGAAGGGCTGATCCGCCTTACGGTCAGGAGTGGGGATATAGCTGTCGACAGCATCCATCAGCTCCTTGATGCAGGCGAAGTCGGGATCGTCCACACCGCCCTCGCAGGTCAGGGCGTTCAGAGCGGAGCCCTTGATGATGGGGATATCGTCGCCGGGGAACTCGTACTTGGACAGGGTCTCGCGGACCTCCATCTCGACCAGCTCCAGCAGCTCCTCGTCGTCCACCTGATCGCACTTGTTCAGGAACACGACGATGGCGGGCACGCCCACCTGACGGGCCAGCAGGATGTGCTCCTTGGTCTGAGCCATGGGGCCATCGGTGGCGGCGATAACCAGGATGGCGCCGTCCATCTGAGCAGCACCGGTGATCATGTTCTTGATATAGTCGGCGTGGCCCGGGCAGTCAACGTGGGCATAGTGACGGGCATCGGTCTCGTACTCCACGTGGGCGGTGTTGATGGTGATGCCGCGCTCACGCTCCTCGGGAGCCTTGTCGATGCTGGAGTAATCCTCGTACTGAGCCTGGCCCTTCAGAGCCAGATACTTGGTGATAGCGGCGGTCAGAGTGGTCTTGCCGTGGTCAACGTGGCCGATGGTGCCGATGTTGACATGGGGCTTGGTACGCTCAAATTTAGCCTTAGCCATTTGGATGTTCCTCCTTAAATTCTGATAGTAAGATGGTTCTTATTTCCACAATAATGCGAAAATATTGTATAGCATTGCAGAATAAAATGCAATACCCTTGTTGCGAGAAATGCCAAAGGACAGAAATTAATCGTCCTTGCGGCCCCGCTCCGCGATAATCTTCTCGGCGATGCTCTTGGGGATCTCCACATAGCTGTGGGGCTCCATGGAGTACTGGCCGCGGCCCTGGGTGGAGGAGCGTAGGTCAGTGGCGTAGCCGAACATGCTGGCCAGGGGCACCAGGGCATCCACCTGAGTGGCGCCGGGACGGCTCTCCTGGCCCTGAATCATGCCGCGGCGGCTGGTCAGATCGCCGATGACGTTGCCCAGATACTCGTCGGGCACGATGACAGAAACCTTCATCACGGGCTCCAGCAGGATGGCGTCTGCCTTGCGGCAGGCCTCCTTGAACGCCATGGAGCCGGCGATCTTGAACGCCATTTCGGAGGAGTCGACCTCGTGGTAGGAGCCGAAGGTCAGGTGGACCTTCACATCCACAACAGGGTAACCGGCCAGAACACCCGCCTGCATGGCGCCCTGGATACCGGCGTCCACCGCAGGGATATACTCCTTGGGGATAACGCCGCCGGTAATCTCGTTGAGGAACTCATAGCCCTTGCCGGGCTCATTGGGCTCCACGGTGATGCGGACGTGGCCGTACTGGCCCTTACCGCCAGACTGGCGGGCATACTTGGTATCCTGCTCGACCGACTTCTTGATGGTCTCCTTGTAGGCGACCTGGGGTGCGCCCACGTTGGCCTCCACCTTGAACTCGCGGAGCAGACGGTCGACGATGATCTCCAGGTGGAGCTCGCCCATGCCGGCGATAATGGTCTGACCGGTCTCCTCGTCGGTCCAGGTACGGAAGGTGGGGTCCTCTTCAGCC
>ENA-UENY01001790-UENY01001790.1-human-gut-metagenome-genome-assembly--contig:-NODE-1790-length-11260-cov-4.315568_pt1 | contig 11260 bp, 8 predicted proteins | sample MGYA00242886_ERZ507888 | MGnify/ENA primary metagenome ERZ507888 (study PRJEB26167, sample SAMN06115543) | human gut metagenome | host: Homo sapiens | place: China:Chongqing | collected 2014-11-10... | reverse complement strand
GTTAGATTTGGTTGCGGAGTCACCACCACCGGCAATGGTCCCGCCGGTTGCTAAAATGGTGATATTGGGTAATGCCAATGCTGCACCACTAAAACCCATAACCAGTGCGGCAAGTGCCGTCTTTTTGAAAAACTCCATTTCATTCCTCCAGTTACGTGAACGCTACGCATTATCCCTTAGCTTTGTATGGGAAATTTGACGTTAAACAATTTACAACGTGAATATATTTTGGAGATCTACAAAGTTAGAGGCAGGTAACAAAACGAAGAATTAAACGGCATAAAAAAGTATTATGCCGTCTTAAAATAGAGGATTATTTTAAATTCCCGACCAGGGCTTTGCGACTATCTTCCAGAGTCACAACGCGGCTACAAACATCTTTGCCAAACTGTTGGAAATCTTTTTCCTGCTTTTTCCATTCGGTTTGGATTGAGGATTGCAGACCGCCCAGGCTTCCCAGCACATTCTGTAATGGGTTACCACCGCTTTTCAGCACCGCTTTCGCACCCATTTCATTAATGCTGTCCTGTAAAATTCCGCCCATTGCCTGATTCACTAATTGCTGGCCTTCGGCGCGAACCTGATCAATGGCTTTATAGTGGAACGTCAGGCCATCGCTGCGCGTTTCGATAATGCGGTTCATCTGCTCTTTCAGCTGCGCATCAAGTTTGGTCAGACGGCTGCGCATTTTGCTGCTTTCGCCCATCTCCTGAACGATAATTTTATCCAGCGCAATACGGGCTTTTTCGACGCGGCTTTTCGCGCCTTCATCAATCCACGGCAGGGTGCTACGGAGTTCAGCCTGATAATCCTTCGCCTGCTCGCGCTGGGCGGCATTCAGGGAATATTGCTTACCGTTATACATCACGTTGCCGTCTGGCGTGATCACCAGATTGCCGTTTTCGCCCTTCACCTGCACGGTTTGCGGGCTGACAATCACATCGTCACGCGGCGTGACGCTGCACTGGTAGTCGGCGTGAGCGGTCATTGCCGTCACTGAAAGTGCTGCCGCCAGCAGCATTTTGCGCATCATAGTCTTCCCTCAAGAACAAATCAGGCCAGCATTTGCTGGCCCCAGATTGATAACAAAGTGCGCGTTTTCCATGCCGGATGCGGCGTAAACGCCTTATCCAGCCTACTCGATCGTGCATCTTTATAGGCCTGATAAGCGTAGCACATCAGGCAGTTTTGCATTTGTCATCGCCCGTATGTTTTCTTAGTCCCACCAAACGTCGAAAAGTTCGCTGGTGCGTACCTCGCCCAGTTTGCGCTCTTCCAGCCACTTACGCACAATCGCCTGATGTTCTTCGGTGCATTTGCCGATTTCCTGCATGCAGATCAGACCTTCCCAGGCCAGATAACCGCTGCCGTCAAAGGCCAGTTTGTTCGGTTCGATAACCTCGTTAATAAAGTCATCAACGGTTTTATCAATCTGTTCTTCCGATGTACCTTCCGGGAATCGCCATGCCACCGAAAATCCTAATTCCTGGAATTCGTCGATGTGCATTTTTTTACGCAGACGACGGCTACGGTTCTTTGCCATTATTTCACCCTCTCGAACATTAAGTCCCATACTCCGTGACCAAGACGATGACCACGTTGTTCAAATTTCGTCACCGGACGTGATGCCGGACGCGGTACGTAATCATTGCTCTCTGACAGGTTTTTATAACCGTCAATAGAAGACATCACTTCAAGCATATGTTCCGCATAAGGTTCCCAGTCGGTCGCCATATGGAATACGCCCCCCAGTTGCAGTTTGCTTTTTACCAGTTCGGCAAACGGCACCTGAACGATACGGCGTTTATTATGGCGCGCTTTGTGCCACGGGTCAGGGAAAAAGAGCTGCACCATGCGCAATGAATTGTCAGGAATCATTTTATGCAGCACTTCAACCGCATCGTGACACATCACGCGCAGGTTGCTTAAGCCCTCTTCATGCGCAGAAGCCAGGCACGCACCAACGCCCGGTGAATGCACTTCAATGCCGAGGAAGTCCTGCTCGGGGCGATCTTTAGCCATTGCCACCAGCGACGCCCCCATGCCGAAACCAATCTCAAGCGTCACCGGCGCTTCACGGCCAAAAAGCGCAGGGAAATCCAGCATATCTTCGCTGAACTCAACGCCCATCACCGGCCAGTAGTTTTCCAGCGCATGTTCCTGGCCTTTGGTCAGTCGCCCCTGGCGGCGCACAAAACTACGGATACGGCGCAGCGGGCGGCCGTTTTCATCAAATTCCGGTGAGATGACGTCGTTTTTCATAAAGATTTAGTCGCTTGTGAAAGTGTTCTGAAAACGGGCATTATCCAAAGTTAGTTGCCGGATGCAAGCATGATAAGGCCGTGGCTGCGGAAAGTTCCGGTTTACACCCTGCCGTCGCTGTGCTGCAATCTTGCCCCCAACAACAGTGAATTCGGTGACCATGCAAGCGTCGCAATTTTCAGCCCAGGTTCTGGACTGGTACGATAAATACGGGCGGAAAACGCTGCCCTGGCAAATTGACAAGACGCCCTACAAAGTATGGCTCTCAGAAGTGATGTTGCAACAAACTCAGGTTGCGACCGTTATCCCCTATTTTGAACGCTTTATGGCGCGCTTCCCAACGGTGACCGATCTCGCCAATGCGCCGCTCGACGAAGTTCTCCACTTGTGGACCGGGCTTGGCTATTACGCCCGCGCGCGCAACCTACATAAAGCGGCACAACAAGTGGCGGCCTTACACGGCGGTAAATTCCCGGAAACTTTTGAGGAAGTTGCAGCACTGCCAGGCGTCGGGCGTTCCACCGCAGGCGCGATTCTCTCGCTTTCTCTGGGTAAGCACTTTCCGATTCTCGACGGTAACGTCAAACGCGTGCTGGCGCGCTGCTATGCTGTAAGCGGCTGGCCTGGGAAAAAAGAGGTCGAGAATAAACTATGGAGTTTGAGCGAGCAGGTGACGCCCGCGGTCGGCGTGGAGCGGTTTAATCAGGCGATGATGGATTTGGGCGCGATGATTTGCACGCGCTCGAAGCCGAAATGCTCGCTCTGTCCGCTACAAAACGGGTGTATTGCCGCCGCCAACAATAGCTGGTCGCTTTATCCGGGCAAAAAACCAAAGCAGACGCTACCGGAGCGCACGGGTTACTTTTTACTGTTACAGCATGATGATGAGGTATTGCTGGCGCAACGCCCGCCGAGTGGATTGTGGGGCGGTTTATACTGTTTCCCACAGTTTGCCGACGAAGAAAGTTTGCGGCAGTGGCTGGCGCAACGGCAGATTGCTGCCGATAACCTGACGCAACTGACCGCGTTTCGGCATACCTTCAGCCATTTCCACTTAGATATTGTGCCTATGTGGCTTCCCGTGTCGTCATTCACCGGCTGCATGGATGAAGGCAATGCGCTCTGGTATAACTTAGCGCAACCGCCGTCAGTTGGCCTGGCGGCTCCCGTGGAGCGTTTGTTACAGCAGTTACGCACTGGCGCGCCGGTTTAGCGCGTGAGTCGATAAAGAGGATGATTTATGAGCAGAACGATTTTTTGTACTTTCCTGCAACGTGAAGCAGAAGGTCAGGATTTTCAGCTGTACCCCGGCGAGCTGGGAAAACGCATCTATAACGAGATCTCCAAAGAAGCCTGGGCGCAGTGGCAGCACAAACAAACCATGCTGATTAATGAAAAGAAACTCAACATGATGAATGCCGAGCACCGCAAGCTGCTGGAACAGGAGATGGTCAACTTCCTGTTCGAGGGTAAAGAGGTGCATATCGAGGGCTATACGCCGGAAGATAAAAAATAAAAACAGTGCCGGAGCACGCCTCCGGCAACTTGCATAAAAACAAACACAACACGCACCCGGAATGATGAAAAAATATCTCGCGCTGGCTTTGATTGCGCCGTTGCTCATCTCCTGTTCGACGACCAAAAAAGGCGATACCTATAACGAAGCCTGGGTCAAAGACACCAACGGTTTTGATATTCTGATGGGGCAATTTGCCCACAATATTGAGAACATCTGGGGATTCAAAGAGGTAGTGATCGCCGGTCCTAAGGACTACGTGAAATACACCGATCAATATCAGACCCGCAGCCACATCAACTTCGATGACGGTACGATTACTATCGAAACCATCGCCGGGACAGAACCTGCCGCGCACCTGCGCCGGGCAATTATCAAAACGTTGCTGATGGGCGACGATCCGAGTTCGGTCGATCTCTATTCCGACGTTGATGATATTACGATTTCGAAAGAACCTTTCCTTTACGGTCAGGTGGTGGACAACACCGGGCAGCCGATTCGCTGGGAAGGTCGCGCAAGCAACTTCGCGGATTATCTGCTGAAAAACCGTCTGAAGAGCCGCAGCAACGGGCTGCGTATCATCTACAGCGTCACCATTAACATGGTGCCGAACCACCTTGATAAACGTGCGCACAAATATCTCGGCATGGTCCGCCAGGCGTCACGGAAATATGGCGTTGATGAGTCGCTGATTCTGGCGATTATGCAGACTGAATCTTCCTTTAACCCGTATGCGGTCAGCCGTTCCGATGCGCTGGGGTTAATGCAGGTGGTACAACATACTGCCGGGAAAGATGTGTTCCGTTCGCAGGGGAAATCCGGCACGCCGAGCCGCAGTTTCTTGTTTGATCCTGCCAGCAATATTGATACCGGCACCGCGTATCTCGCGATGCTGAACAACGTTTATCTCGGCGGAATTGATAACCCTACATCCCGGCGTTATGCCGTCATCACCGCCTATAACGGCGGCGCAGGCAGCGTGCTGCGAGTCTTTTCGAATGACAAGATTCAGGCGGCCAATATTATTAACACCATGACGCCGGGCGATGTTTATCAAACGCTGACGACCCGCCATCCCTCTGCGGAATCTCGCCGTTATCTTTATAAAGTGAATACCGCGCAAAAATCTTACCGCCGCCGATAATTCCACTAACCGCCCCTGACGATGCTCAGGGGTAAAAATGTTATCCACATCACAATTTCGTTTTGCAAATTGGGAATGTTTGCAATTATTTGCCACAGGTAACAAAAAACCAGTCCGCGAAGTTGATAGAATCGCATCATCTCGCACGGTCAAATGTGCTTTTTCAAACACTCATCCGCATCACGATGTGAGGAAATTAACATGAATCTTAAGCTGCAGCTGAAAATCCTCTCTTTTCTGCAGTTCTGTCTGTGGGGAAGTTGGCTGACGACCCTCGGCTCCTATATGTTTGTTACCCTGAAGTTTGACGGTGCTTCTATTGGCGCAGTTTATAGTTCACTGGGTATCGCCGCGGTCTTTATGCCTGCGCTGCTGGGGATTGTGGCCGACAAATGGTTAAGTGCGAAATGGGTATATGCCATTTGCCACACCATTGGCGCTATCACGCTGTTCATGGCGGCACAGGTCACGACGCCGGAAGCGATGTTCCTTGTGATATTGATTAACTCGTTTGCTTATATGCCAACGCTTGGGTTAATCAACACCATCTCTTACTATCGCCTGCAAAATGCCGGGATGGATATCGTTACTGACTTCCCGCCAATCCGTATCTGGGGCACCATCGGCTTTATCATGGCAATGTGGGTGGTGAGCCTGTCTGGCTTCGAATTAAGCCACATGCAGCTGTATATTGGCGCAGCACTTTCCGCCATTCTGGTTCTGTTTACCCTGACTCTGCCGCATATTCCAGTTGCTAAACAGCAAGCGAATCAGAGCTGGACAACCCTGCTGGGCCTCGATGCATTCGCGCTGTTTAAAAACAAGCGTATGGCAATCTTCTTCATCTTCTCAATGCTGCTGGGCGCGGAACTGCAGATTACCAACATGTTCGGTAATACCTTCCTGCACAGCTTCGACAAAGATCCGATGTTTGCCAGCAGCTTCATCGTGCAGCATGCGTCAATCATCATGTCGATTTCGCAGATCTCTGAAACCCTGTTCATTCTGACCATCCCGTTCTTCTTAAGCCGCTACGGTATTAAGAACGTAATGATGATCAGTATTGTGGCGTGGATCCTGCGTTTTGCTCTGTTTGCTTACGGCGACCCGACTCCGTTCGGTACTGTACTGCTGGTACTGTCGATGATCGTTTACGGTTGCGCATTCGACTTCTTCAACATCTCTGGTTCGGTGTTTGTCGAAAAAGAAGTTAGCCCGGCAATTCGCGCCAGCGCGCAGGGGATGTTCCTGATGATGACCAACGGCTTCGGCTGTATCCTCGGCGGCATCGTGAGCGGTAAAGTGGTTGAGATGTACACCCAAAACGGCATTACCGACTGGCAGACCGTATGGCTGATTTTCGCAGGTTACTCCGTGGTTCTGGCCTTCGCGTTCATGGCGATGTTCAAATATAAACACGTTCGTGTCCCGACAGGTACACAGACGGTTAGCCACTAATTACGCAAAGAAAAACGGGTCGCCAGAAGGTGACCCGTTTTTTTATTCTTACTTCAACACATAACCGTACAACCGTTTCATGCCATCCGCATCGGTTTCGCTATAGACACCTTGCAGCTCCGGCGAAAATCCCGGCAACAAATTCACCCCTTCTTCCAGTGCAAGGAAATAACGTTGAACCGCCCCACCCCAGACTTCCCCGGGTACCACGCAAAGCACGCCAGGTGGATAAGGTAACGCCCCTTCTGCCGCAATTCGCCCTTCGGCATCACGAATCCGCACCAACCCCACTTCACCGCGAATATAAGCGCTATGCGCATCCTGGGGATTCATCACCACTGACGGGAAACTCTGCTGGCGGAACATCGCTTTTTGTAGGTCTTTGACGTCGAAACTGACATACAGATCGTGCATCTCCTGACACAACTGGCGCAGGGTGTAGTCGCGATAACGCACCGGATATTTGTTATAAACGCTCGGCAACACCTCAACCAGCGGCGAGTCATCCTCAATATGCTGTTCAAACTGCGCCAGCATCGCCACCAGTTGTGCCAGCTTCTCGTGGCTTTCCGCCGGAGTTAATAAGAACAGAATGGAATTGAGATCGCACTTCTCCGGCACAATGCCGTTCTCACGCAGATAGTGCGCCAGAATCGTCGCCGGAACGCCAAAGTCGCTATATTCGCCAGTTTCGGCATTGATACCTGGTGTAGTGAGTAACAGCTTGCACGGATCAACAAAATACTGATCCGCGGCATATCCTTCAAAGCCGTGCCACTTCGCCCCCGGCTCAAAACTGAAAAAACGGCGGTCGCTGGCTAACACTGACGTCGGATAATCCTGCCACAATTTGCCATCAACAACGGGCGGGATAAACGGGCGGAACAGCTTACAGCGCGCAAGAATCGCCTTCCGGGCTTCAATCCCCAACGCAACGCACTCCGCCCACAGCCGACGCCCACTCTCCCCTTCATGAATTTTGGCGTTAACGTCCAGCGCGGCGAACAGCGGATAGAACGGGCTGGTAGAAGCATGGAGCATAAAGGCATTATTCAACCGCTTATGCGGGCAAAAACGCGCCTGTCCACGGATATGGTTATCTTTTTTATGGATCTGCGACGTCTGTGAGAATCCCGCCTGCTGTTTGTGCACCGACTGGGTCACAAAGATCCCCGGATCGTTTTCGTTAAGTTCTAACAGCAGCGGCGAGCTATCCGCCATCATCGGGATAAACTGTTCGTAACCGACCCACGCGGAATCAAACAGAATGTAATCACACAGATGCCCAACGGTATCGATCACCTGACGGGCGTTATAGACAGTGCCGTCATAGGTTCCCAGCTGAATAATCGCCAGGCGAAACGGGCGCGGCAGGTCGGCTTTTTCTGGCGCAACGTCGCGAATTTGCTGGCGCAGATACTCTTCATTAAAACAGTGTGCATCAATACCGCCAATGAAACCAAACGGGTTACGTGAAGCTTCCAGATAGACCGGCGTCGCCCCCGCCTGAATCAGCGCGCCGTGATGATTCGACTTATGGTTGTTACGGTCGAAGAGCACCAGATCGCCACGCGTTAACAGCGCATTCGTCACCACTTTATTCGCTGCCGATGTGCCGTTCAGTACAAAATAGGTTTTATCGGCATGAAAGACTTTGGCTGCGAATTTCTGCGCATCCTTCGCCGATCCTTCATGAATAAGCAGATCGCCCAATTTTACGTCAGCGTTACACATATCGGCGCGAAAGATGTTCTCGCCAAAGAAATCGTAAAAATGGCGTCCGGCAGGATGCTTTTTAAAGAACGCACCATGTTGATGTCCAGGGCAAGCAAAGGTGCTATTGCCCATCTCAACGTACTGCGTCAGCGTGTCATAAAACGGTGGCAGCAAATTCTCTTCATACTGACAGGCTGCGGATTCCAGCTCCAGCCACTGCTGCTCGTTGCCGTTGATTACCGCCGTAACGCCCGCAGGTAATTCAACAGCATGTTCGGAATACAAAAACACCGGTAGATGAAAACCGGTACGCTTAAGCAACGCAAGAATGCCACTGCGGCTATCCGCAGCGGTAATGACGACTGCCGCGACGTCCGTAAAATCAGTATCTCCCAACGCCACCACGCGGCGATGAGTAGAAAGTCGGGATACCAGTTCACTACTGGCGGCAATATTCATTGATTTCATAAGCGCAAAACCCGTTTCGGGGAAGTAAGAATACCGGACAAGGTGAAAAACCCTGCCCCACGAGATATGGGTCAAACTGGTCACCAGCTCCGACCGCCAGACATCAGTAAAAGCAGAAACGCTCTGATTTTACTGTTGTCCTGCAGTGAGCGTGCGTTAACCTCACCGCATGAGCAGAAAAAGGGAGGAGTTTCGCGCGAAACGGCGATAAGCGAGAGAATGTAAGGAGGTGGCGTGCATCGGGCAAACTCCGTACAGAGAGGAGAAAATTCGCGCAATCATGGCACCTTTCACCAGAGCGTGCAAGCCAGGACTTTGCGAACAAACAAGCCATCGAAGGAGCCAAACGGTCATAATAAGAAAATCAGACAATGCAGCTAACAGGAACTCTTGTGGTCATCGGTCCTTTTATCAACGCAAGTGCAGTATTACTGGGTGGCGTTCTCGGTGCACTCCTTAGTCAACGCTTACCGGAACGTATCCGCGTCTCCATGACATCAATTTTTGGTCTGGCATCGCTGGGGATTGGTATTTTACTGGTGGTGAAATGCGCCAACCTTCCGGCGATGGTTTTAGCAACCTTACTCGGTGCATTAATCGGCGAAATGTGTCTGCTGGAAAAAGGGGTCAATACCGCGGTCACCAAAGCACAAAATCTGTTTCGCCACTCACGTAAGAAGCCAGCGCATGAATCTTTTATTCAGAATTATGTCGCGATTATTGTCCTGTTTTGCGCCAGCGGCACCGGGATCTTCGGGGCGATGAACGAAGGGATGACCGGCGATCCGAGTATTTTAATCGCCAAGTCATTTCTCGATTTCTTTACGGCGATGATCTTCGCCTGCTCGCTGGGTATTGCGGTGTCGGTGATTAGCATTCCATTACTGATCATCCAGTTAACACTGGCGTGGGCTGCCGCGCTGATATTACCGCTGACCACACCGTCGATGATGGCAGACTTCAGCGCCGTAGGCGGTTTATTGCTGCTGGCAACCGGATTACGCATCTGTGGCATTAAAATGTTCCCGGTGGTCAACATGCTTCCAGCACTCCTTCTGGCAATGCCGCTTTCCGCCGCCTGGACCGCCTGGTTTGCCTGACAATGCGTGCAATAGCGGCAAAGTGATGATAGATTGTGCAGTCTGCAGTAAATTGAAGAAATTTGATTGACGAGACGAGGCGAATCAGGTTTAATGCGCCCCGTTGCCCGGATAGCTCAGTCGGTAGAGCAGGGGATTGAAAATCCCCGTGTCCTTGGTTCGATTCCGAGTCCGGGCACCAAGTTCATATCAACGGACCTCCACGGAGGTCCGTTTTTCGTTTCAGAACGCCACAATTTAAGCGTTCTGCCTCCAAATCAATTCTACCGAACTCAACCAGATTCCCCCCACATCAACCCCATTGTGTGGGTATAATTGCGGGTATACCCCAGTTCGACAGAATTTGTACCCTCTTTAACGCATTCAGAAGGCTGAACTATGGCACTGACTGACGCAAAAATCCGGGCTGCAAAGCCCACTGACAAGGCTTATAAACTCACTGACGGGGCTGGCATGTTCCTGCTGGTACATCCTAATGGTTCCCGTTACTGGCGTCTCCGTTATCGTATTCTGGGTAAGGAGAAAACCCTGGCACTTGGTGTGTATCCGGAAGTTTCTCTCTCCGAAGCTCGTACAAAACGGGATGAGGCCCGAAAACTGATTTCGGAGGGGGTTGACCCTTGCGAACAGAAAAGAGCTAAAAAAGTAGTCCCTGATTTACAGCTCTCTTTTGAACATATTGCACGACGCTGGCATGCCAGTAATAAACAATGGGCACAATCACACAGCGATAAAGTACTCAAAAGCCTCGAGACTCACGTTTTCCCCTTTATCGGCAACCGGGATATCACAACACTCAGTACCCCGGATCTGCTTATCCCTGTTCGTGCTGCAGAAGTTAAACAAATTTATGAAATCGCCAGTCGTCTGCAGCAAAGAATATCTGCTGTAATGCGTTATGCCGTACAGTCTGGCATCATCAGATATAACCCGGCTCTGGATATGGCTGGTGCATTGACCACGGTAAAACGCCAGCATCGCCCTGCTCTGGATCTTTCACGCCTGCCTGAACTTCTGTCGCGTATTGACGGTTATAAAGGCCAGCCTGTCACCCGACTGGCAGTTATGCTGAATTTACTGGTTTTTATTCGTTCCAGTGAACTCAGATATGCCCGCTGGTCTGAAATTGATATTGACAATGCCATGTGGACTATTCCAGCCGAACGCGAACCTCTGCCAGGCGTAAAATTTTCATACCGGGGCTCCAAGATGCGAACACCACATCTTGTGCCACTCAGCCAACAGGCTGTAGCCATACTGGCAGAACTTCAGACATGGGCAGGTGAAAATGGTCTGATCTTTACGGGAGCACACGACCCACGTAAACCAATCAGTGAAAATACCGTAAATAAGGCCCTCAGAGTGATGGGGTATGACACAACCAAGGAAGTCTGTGGCCATGGATTCCGGGCGATGGCGTGCAGTGCATTGATTGAATCCGGCTTATGGTCAAGAGATGCGGTTGAACGTCAGATGAGTCATCAGGAGCGCAACGGAGTACGTGCCGCGTATATTCATGTCTATTCTACTGTTACCGACTTCGCCAGATTTCGTGGCTGATCCACATTCTTCCCTTTGCAAATGGCTACATGGTAG
>ENA-UENY01001776-UENY01001776.1-human-gut-metagenome-genome-assembly--contig:-NODE-1776-length-11319-cov-6.936577_pt1 | contig 11319 bp, 6 predicted proteins | sample MGYA00242886_ERZ507888 | MGnify/ENA primary metagenome ERZ507888 (study PRJEB26167, sample SAMN06115543) | human gut metagenome | host: Homo sapiens | place: China:Chongqing | collected 2014-11-10... | reverse complement strand
ATTCTACTCTGTATAAGAAAAATGCGATGATTGCAGCGGAATATGATGAGTCAGAGCGTAGTTATCTGCAACAACTGCAAAATTACGAAGGCATGCGGATGTCGCTTTCTCAGATTGAGATGCAAATAGAGCAGGGGAAGGAAAGTTTGCTTGACGTCCGACACCAGGCACTAACAGAGGAACAGAAACATATCGTGAATCTTAAAAATGCAGTTGAGCAATTGCAGGTGAGTATCACAACTTGGGAGCAAAATTATTTGTTAATGGCGCCCATATCAGGAAAACTGACTTTCATGAGTGTATGGAGTAATAATCAGAATGTGGCTTCCGGTGAAAGTGTTTTTGTGATTGCACCCGACGAAGGAGCTTTACCAATGGGGAAGGCATTGCTTCCGGTTCAAGGCTCCGGTAAAGTGAAATCGGGGCAAGAGGTTAACATCCGTTTGAATAACTATCCTGATCAGGAGTTTGGCTATGTTAAGGGGCGGGTCTGTAGTGTTTCTCCTGTTCCTACTGCCGAGAATATGTATGTGGTGGATATAGAACTTCCGGATGGAATGCGGACTAATTATGGTAAGGATTTGCCCTTAACCCGTGAGATGAAAGGGATTGCCGAGATTGTGACGGAGGATATGAGGCTGATTGAAAGACTGCTGGCCCCGTTGAGAAAGTTGAAGGACAAGATGGGAGGATAACTTTTATACATACGGGGACAGAAAGCATGGTTTGCATAATATGATTATAGTAATCGTTCTATCGCTTCCGCAACCCCATCTTCGTCATTAGTCAGTGTAATGTAGTCGGCAGCCTTCTTCACAGGCTCCTGCGCGTTGCCCATCGCTATGCCCATACCAGCGAATTTGATCATCGACAGGTCATTGTAGCCATCGCCTATAGCTATCACTTCCTCGCATGTCATTCCTATATTTTCCAACAGGACGCTGAGGGATAAAGCCTTGTCGATACCTTGCGGAACCAACTCCAGGAAATAAGGTTCCGAACGGAAGACATTGATCTTTCCTTGCAGGCGGATGCAAAGCTCGGATTCTACAGGAATCAGCTTGCCGGCATCCCCGACGATGAGGCACTTGGCTACCGGGAGGGTGATGTCAGTCAGGAAGTCGTTTGTTTCCCGTATCGCCATTTTATTGAGAAAGGCTTCTTTTTGTACGTACGGATCTTGTGAGTTTTCGGTCACTATTTCTGCTCCGTCGTAAGTCAGTATGCTTAGATGATTGGTGCGGGCACATTCGTAGAGTACCGGAACGACTTCATTGGGCAGTACATTCTCGTACATCATTTCTTTGGTTTCCCAGTTGATGATCTCTCCACCGTTATAGGACAGGATAAATCCGCCGAACTCATTCATGCGTAACTCGTTGGCGAGCGGTACGATGCCGTAAGTCGGTCGCCCTGATGCAAGTACCAGACGGATACCTTGTTCTTGTATGCGTATCAGCGTTTCCCGGTTGCGGGAAGAGATTTCCTTTTTAGAATTGGTGAGTGTGCCGTCGAGGTCGAGCACTATGAGTTTGTATTTCATGTCGCATTGTTTTGGGTTGCAAAGATAGGAGAAAATGGATGACTACAAAGTGCGTGGTAATTAAAATATGCTTAGATTATGCACTTTTATGGTGCAATAGTGAGATGTTTGATTGTTATTTCAGCAAATCCGCCCACTGCTCATTGCTCAGTGCAGGCAGTGCCTCACTATCCGTAATAAATGTTTCTGCCAGCCTCCTCTTGTCCTCCTGTAGTTGGAGAATCTTTTCTTCGATACTGTTCTGAGTAATAAAACGATAGGCGATAACCTGTTTATCCTGACCGATACGATGTGCACGGGCGATGGCTTGTGACTCGGCAGCAGGATTCCACCAGGGATCAATGATAAATACATAATCGGCTTGTGTAAGGTTAAGACCGACTCCTCCTGCTTTCAAAGAAATAAGGAATGCTTGCACATCCTTTTGCTCGGTGAAATGGGCGATTTCGGAAGGTCGGTTGTTGGTGGAACCGGTCAGCAGAGCATACTTCCAGCCCCGTTGGCGGAATACCTCGGCAAGTATCTCCAGATGCCGGACAAAGGAAGAAAAAATAAGTACCTTATGTCCTTCACTTCTTAGTGTGTCAAAGGTATCGATGATTTGTTCCGTTTTTCCCGATATCCCGTCGAAGTCGGGAAAGATAAGCTGCGGATGGCAAGCCAGTTGACGGAGACGCAGGATACCGTTCAGGATGCTGAACATATGGTATCTGTCTCTGTTTTCGGGTTGCTGGAGTAATATGTTGCGGAGGCTGTTTTTCTCCTGTTCGTAGCTCTCACTCTGCTTTTCGGACATGGCGCAATAGATCGTTTCTTCAGTAAGCGGGGGAAGTTCCGGCGCTACCTCGCTCTTGCTTCTGCGAAGGATAAACGGAGCGATGATCTGTTGCAGCCTTTTCTCCATACGGACGTTTCCTTGCCGGATCGGAATGATAAATTGCTTATGAAAAGCGCTTTCTTCTCCTAATAGGTCCGGTTGCAGGAAACGGAACTGTGCCCACAAATCTTTGAGAGAGTTCTCGATAGGCGTACCGGTAAGTGCAATCCGGTGCTTGCCCTGCAACTGGATGACCGAACGGAAAGTAAGGGAATCATTGTTCTTGATATTCTGACTCTCATCAAGTACGATGTATTCGAATGTGTAGGAGTGGAGAATATCAATGTTATTCCTCATCATCCCATAAGTCGTGAATATCAGATGGAAATGATTGAAGAACTTTTCCGGATGTCCTTTGGGAAACGTGGTGTTGCTGTTATATTCCGCTATCGCAAGAGTCGTGAAGCGTTTAGCCTCTCTTCGCCAGTTGTGGAGCAGGGAAGTGGGGACAACGATCAAAGTGGCAGGCTTACGGGAGTTCTTTCCGTGTTCCTGTCTGTGACCATCTTCTTTCGGTTTATTTTTCTCTCTGATTTCCCGTGCGTCCGGCAGCAGCTCATCTTCGGAGGAAAACGAGAATAAGGAGAATTGTCCTTCGGCATCTGCTATCTGCTCTTTGGTGGGAGGAGTGTTGGCAGTACATTCTTTGTCCGGCTGATTGTCGGAAGCTGTGCTTTCTGTAAATACGGGCTTTGTAGGAGCAGTGACCGCATCGGGAGAAAGCGGTTTGTATATATATTGCAGCAGCGTCAGCGTCTGAAGTGTCTTTCCAAGTCCCATATCATCTGCCAGGCAGCCGCCGAATCCTTGCTTGTTCAGCTGCACCATCCATGAGAATCCCTTCTGCTGATAGGGTCGTAGTTCCGCTTTCAGTCCTTGGGGAACAGGAACATTACGTATCTCTCTCTTGAAAGGCAGGTTTTTAGGTCCGTTCTCTTCTAAAGCCGATTGTACGGCACCGACAAAGGTCGGTTTCAGACGAATCCCCGTCTCCGTCTGGGTGCCCAGTTCCAACAGGTTTCCGTATTTGCTGAACCATTCTTCCGGTAAAAGAATCATGCGTCCGTCCGGTAACAGAAATTCTCTTTTCTCTTCAAGGATGTGCTTGCGGAAGCGTGAGAAAGGGATACGCAGATTGCCGATGACTACCGTGATATGTAGCTCAAACCAGTCGGGCTCATCATCACAACTCTGTTCGATGCGGATTTCGTCCAGACAGTAAGGAGTATTCCCCATGTTTCCTGTCAGCAGAAAAGACTGTTGGAGCATCTTCCGATATGTACTGATCCATTCGGTAATTGTCTTTTCGGGTGCATCGGGCGACAGCTTGAAATGAACGTCGCTGACTCGTTGCAAGCCGGAATCTGTTAACATCCGGAGCTTCTCTTCTTCGGCATCGCTATCCCGACGGAAAAAGAATATCTCGCCGAAATCGTTCCGGTAAATGATCTTCTTCATTTCGGTCACGGTGTCGGGAGTAAATGACTGGTCACCATAACGGAAGCTAAGCCGCAACATCTGTTCGTCGTAAATGGTATCTTCAAGAGACAGGACAGCTTCGCAGGCATACGTCTCTTCAATGATATTCAGTCCCTGAGTCGTGATTTCATGATAGCGTGCTATTGGAATGACGATGTTATCGATGTATTTCTCGATTTGGGAAGCAGGGACGCTGATTTTCTTTTTCTTGGTAAAGGGCAGAATGCGTACGCTCTCAATATGCGGAAAGAAGTACAGCTCCATTCCCAGTAAGAGGGCAGACGGTGAGGAGGTCAGCACGATAACAGGCTTCTGTTCACTTAATGAGAGCGGCTGCCCGTCATAATAGCATTGCAGCTGGTAGCGGAAATTGGTCTCATCGGCAAGAAACGTAAAACGGATTTCCACGTCATGAGGATGCACATGATAGGCGTGATGCGCATATAGCAGTTTGCTTCCGACCTGTTTCTGATACAGAGGAAGATTATGATGGCGTATCAATGTCAGCATCTCCTGCATTTTTTTCTCGATGAATGGGCGGATATTGTTCTTTACCCGTTCCGGATCTTCGGATAATTTGCGCAGAAAACGGGATACTGTTTTCTCACGCGAATAGATTCCCATCAGATATTTCTCTGTGTAATGTGAGGCGATGTCGATAGCTTGTTGCTCGGCTTCGTTCATTCGGCTGATTGCTTCGGGGGAAGCGTGAAAAGCCTGTTCAATGAGTTGGTATGTACCGTCGTCAGATTTCTCTGCCATATAAGGAATCAGCAGTGTGCCGAACGTCAGATGTTCGGTTAAAACGATGATAACTTGTCCGGTATTTGCTTTCTCTTCCATTCTCTTTAGGCTTTAACAAACAAAGATACGGGAAAATCCTTAATTTTGCAGCATGATGGAAGAAAACAAACGAGTATTGTTAGGAATGAGCGGCGGTACGGACAGTTCCGTAGCTGCCATGCGATTGCTGGAAGCCGGATATGAGGTGACCGGAGTTACTTTCCGTTTCTATGAGTTGAACGACTCGACCGAATATCTGGAAGATGCCCGCCATCTGGCAGAGCGTTTGGGAATCCGTCATATCACGTATGATGCCCGCGAGATATTCCGCGAACAGATCATCGAGTATTTTGTGCAGGAATATATGGTGGGGCATACTCCTGTGCCCTGCACATTGTGCAATAACTATCTGAAATGGCCCCTTCTTTCCAAAATTGCCGATGAAATGGGGATTTTTTATATTGCTACAGGGCATTATGTCCGGAAAGTAAAGGTGGATGATACCTGTTATATAACTTACGCTGCCGATTCGGACAAGGATCAGACCTTTTTCTTATGGGGACTCAAACAGGATATTCTTCGGAGAATGTTGCTTCCGATGGGAGATATTACCAAAGTGGAAGCACGTGCCTTTGCTGCTGAACGGGGATTTCAGAAAGTGGCGGTGAAAAGGGACAGTCTGGGCGTTTGCTTTTGCCCGATGGATTATCGAAGCTTTCTGAAAAAGTGGTTGGTCAGCAATTGTCAGCCACAGGTCAGCAATTGTCAGCCGCAGGTCAGCGTAGGTCAGCCCCAGGTCAGTGCAGGTCAGACTTGGTCAGCGGAGGTCAGACGTGGACGATTTGTCGATGAAAAGGGAGATTTTATAGCCTGGCACGAGGGTTATCCTTTTTATACCGTCGGACAACGGCGTGGCTTGGGCATTCATTTGAATCGTGCCGTCTTTGTGAAGGAAATTCGCCCGGAAAAGAATGAAGTAGTACTCGCTTCCCTACAGGCTTTGGAGAAAACGGAGATGTTACTTAAAGATTGGAATATTGTTAATCGGGAACGTTTGTTAGGGCATGCGGATATCATTGTGAAGATTCGCTATCGGAAACAGGAAAATCATTGTACTGTGACAGTTACACCGGATAATTTCCTGCATGTACAACTTCACGAACCGTTGACGGCAATCGCTTCCGGACAGGCTGCTGCCTTCTATAAAGATGGTTTGTTGCTGGGCGGTGGAATCATTGTGGAATAATCATCACTTCCCTCCATTAAGTTTGAAAAAGTAAAAAACATCTGCCATCTGCAACAAAATTGGATTATCTTGTTTGTTTTCAGTTACTTACAGCGTTGCAGATACCTGTTGCAGATGGGTTGCAGATACTTTATCTGCAACACCTAAAGTAGGCCGATAATCTTTATGCTTGCAACTGTAATGAGTATCTGCTGAGGAAATCACAGTTTCTAGGCTGGGAACTGGCGTTCCCAAGGCGGGACACTGGCGTTTCCGAGGCGAGATACTAGAGTTTCCAAGGCGGGATACTGGAATTTCTGACCGTGGATACTGGAGTTTCCTGTATAGGGAACGATTGGAAACTACTGACGATCTAAGGCGAATGTAACTGGAATTATAGTCAAAGCAAGTCGTTTCATGATTTGTTGCATACCGGAAAGATATTTGAAGCAACTTGTATTCTGCCAGCAAGCTGGTAATACAAAAAAAAGTCCCACAGTGCATATTATGTACACCGTAGGACACTTCCTGTCATATAATGATTTAATTTGTTCGGATAACTTTATTCATTGTTCAGCACCAGCATTGTTTCTATATACTCGCGTGTATTGCTTAATCTGGGCACTTTGTGCTGTCCGCCTAATTTCCCCTTCCTTGCCAGCCAGTCATGGAACAATCCCGGACGCGCAACGATGACTTCCAGTGGTTGCAGAGCAATATCTTTCCAACGCTTCGCCTCATAGTCCGAATTTACTTCTTTCAATGTAGCATCAAGTATTGCGGCAAATTTCTCTACGGAATCCGGCATCTTGGCAAATTCTATCAGCCATTGATGACGGCATTTGGCATGTTCGTCCATAAATACCGGTGCGGCAGAGTATTCGCTCACCTGTGCACCTGTCTCGGCACAAGCCTTAGCTAAGCCTTTTTCGGCATTATCTACAATCAGTTCTTCTCCAAAAGCATTGATGAAATGCTTCGTACGTCCTGTGATGACGAACTTATATGGGTTCTTGCTGGTAAACTTCACCGTATCACCGATCATGTATCGCCACAATCCGCAGGACGTAGAAATCACCATTGCGTAATTTTTGTTAAGCTCCACCTCTTCGAGGCAGTAAGCGCGTGGATTTTCCTTATCAACTTCTTCCAATGGAATGAACTCGTAGAAAATACCGTAGTCGATCATCAGCAACATGGCAGGGTCTGAAAGATCGTTCTGCGTACCAAAGTACCCTTCGGAAGCGTTGTAGGTCTCTACATAATGCATCTTCTTTGAGTGAATCACCTGTTTGTACTGCTCACGATAAGGGGTGAAAGCCACTCCGCCGTGGAAGAATACTTCCAGATTCGGCCACACTTCCTCCAGAGTTTGTTTGCCGGTCTTTTCGAGAATACGCTTGATAAGTACCAGCATCCATGAGGGTACACCGGACAAACTGGTCACATTGACCGGAATAGTACTGTTGGCTATTGCTTCTATTTTGGTTTCCCATTCGCTCATCAAAGCGATTTTCTTGCTCGGCACACGAATGAAATTGATTAACGGATTGACGTTCTGAATCAGAATCGCCGACAAGTCTCCCACCAAACTATGGTTGGAGTTGAGGTTCGGACTATGGCTGCCTCCCAGAATCAACCCTTTTCCCGAGAAAAAGTGACTGTCCGGATTGATGCGGAAGTAGAGTGCCGCAGCATCTTTACCGCCTCTATAGTGAATGTCTTCCAGAGCTTCTTTGCTGACAGGCAGGAATTTGCTTTTATCATTGGTCGTTCCGGATGATTTGGCAAACCAGCGTATTTCCGATGGCCAAAGCAGATTCTGTTCCCCCGCCCGCAAGCGTTCTACATAAGGCTTTATTTCCTCATAAGTCTGTATTGGAAGGCGGTTTCTGAAATCCTCATAGCTACGGATGGAGGCGTAGTCGTACTTTTTTCCCCACTCTGTCTGTGCAGCTTGGTTCACTAAGCGACTCAGCACACGGTGCTGTATCTCACTAGCCTGACTAGCATAAAGGTCTATTTGTTTTAAACGGGAATCGAAAGTCTTACTAATAATCTTTGTAATATTCATTTCTGCTTTAACATAATAATGTTTAGTCGTGCAAAAGTAACCTTATTTATCTTTTTTTTCTATCTTTACGACGGAAATAATCGTTAAAATTTGGCGACTTTTCTTGAATCCCGAGTTTCTGACTAAAAAAAACGACAATGAGAATTGGAATCCTGACTTCCGGAGGAGACTGCCCCGGTATAAATGCCACTATTCGTGGCGTGTGCAAAACTGCCATCAATCACTATGGGATGGAAGTAATAGGAATTCATAGTGGTTTTCAAGGTTTGCTGACAAAAGACATCGAATCCTTTACTGATAAATCCTTATCCGGATTGTTGAACCAAGGGGGTACGATGTTGGGTACTTCGCGCGAGAAACCTTTTAAAAAAGGAGGCGTCGTCTCGGATGTCGACAAGCCGGCACTGATTCTTCAGAATATTCAGGAAATGGGACTGGATTGTGTCGTCTGCATCGGAGGAAACGGAACGCAGAAAACTGCCGCTAAATTTGCCGCAATGGGCGTCAACATCGTATCAGTCCCCAAAACCATTGATAATGATATTTGGGGAACGGATATTTCCTTTGGATTTGACTCCGCCGTGAGCATCGCTACGGACGCCATCGACCGCTTGCATTCTACCGCCAGCTCGCACAAAAGAGTGATGGTTATTGAAGTGATGGGGCATAAAGCCGGTTGGATTGCCCTGTATTCGGGCATGGCGGGTGGCGGCGACGTCATTCTTGTCCCCGAAATCCCTTACAACATCAAGAATATAGGAAATACAATCCTCGAAAGACTGAAAAAAGGTAAACCCTATTCTATCGTAGTGGTGGCAGAAGGCATCCTGACGGATGGTCGGAAACGTGCTGCGGAATACATCGCACAGGAAATAGAATATGAAACGGGTATCGAAACACGTGAAACCGTATTGGGATATATTCAGCGTGGCGGTTCGCCTACTCCTTTTGACCGTAATCTGTCTACCCGTATGGGAGGACACGCGACAGAATTGATTGCCAACGGGCAATTCGGGCGTATGATTGCTTTAAAAGGAGATGACATTTCATCCATCCCTCTTGAAGAAGTGGCCGGTAAATTGAAGTTGGTAACTGAAGATCACGATTTAGTAATTCAAGGCCGCCGTATGGGGATTTGTTTCGGTTAACTTATAATTTACTCTTTTATCGTTAGGATGGTAGTTGGAGTTATCATGCCTTTTCAGTTTCTGTTGCTTCGACCTCATTAACAGTCGTTTCGACTTCATTTGCAGCCGTTTCCACTTCCGGTGTTTCGGTCTCCAAGGTATCCGGTTCCATGGCTTCCGACTCAGTCAATTCGGGCTCGACCAATTCTGTGTCCATTTCTGACGGCATCGAATGCTGCAACTTCGCTTCATTGACTGTATCCATAAATGTCTGGTCTTTCACCTTCTTGATAGCCATTTGCGCGGCATTCTGCTGAGACTCTTTCTTGGAATAGCCCGTACCGGTTCCGGCAGGAAGCCCTTCGATACGAACCTCTGTCTGGAAGACGGGATTACTGTCATGGTCGAGGAACTGCTCGATCAACTCAAAGGAAACCTCCATCTTGTTCTTCTGGCTCCATTCGATAAGCTTGGACTTGAAGTTAACTTCTTTGCGGGATATTTTGTCCAGATCAATATAACGGTTGATGATCCGCTGCTCCATAAACTGCTTGCAACGTTCATACCCCTGATCAAGATAAATGGCTCCGATAAATGCTTCGAAAGCATTCCCGTACATATAACTGTTGTGGGAAGAGGAGCGGGTAGAATATTTGATAAGTTTGTCCAGACCGATCTCCACAGCTAACTTGTTCAAAGTCTCCCGTTGTACGATCTTGGAACGTGTGTTTGTCAGGAAACCTTCCCGTTTCCCTTCGAAACGTTTATAGACAATATCTCCTACGATGGCGTCGAGGATGGCGTCACCCAAAAACTCCAGTCGTTCGTTGTTCAGCGGACGTCCCTTCTCGGAGCGGACGGCAGATGACTTGTGCAGGAGCGCTTGTTCGTAGATCTGGATATTGTGCGGATAAAATCCGAGTATCCGGTAAAAACAAAGATAAGACTCTCTGTCTTTGCGGAACAGGAGTCTTATCTTATCTATTTGGTTACGTAACACGATTTTACTCAGCGTATTTCTTGAAGATAACGCACGCATTGTGACCACCGAATCCAAATGTATTGGACAGGGCAACATTAACCTCACGTTTCTGAGCTTTGTTGAACGTGAAATTAAGGTCGTAGTCAATGTTCTCGTCGTTGTCACCTTCTTCGTGGTTGATAGTCGGAGGAACAATGCCGTTCTTGATGGCAAGGATGCTTGCGATAGATTCTACCGCACCGGCAGCTCCCAGCAAGTGACCAGTCATTGATTTTGTAGAACTGATGTTCAGTTCGTATGCGTGATCACCGAATACTTCCTTAATTGCTTTCGCTTCAGAAATATCACCTACCGGAGTAGATGTTCCGTGAACGTTGATGTAATCTACTTCTTTCGGATCCATTTCTGCATCTTCCAGAGCGTTCAGCATTACCAGTTTGGCACCAAGACCTTCCGGATGGGAAGCTGTCAGGTGATGAGCATCTGCAGACATACCTACACCGGCAACTTCTGCATAGATTTTCGCACCACGGGCCTTAGCGTGTTCCAGTTCTTCCAAAATCAGGCAACCGCCACCTTCGCCCATGATGAAGCCGTCACGGCTTGCGCTGAATGGACGTGAAGCCTTGCTAGGCTCATCGTTGCGTGTTGACAGAGCATGCATAGCGTTGAAACCGCCTACGCCTGCAGGGAAGATGGCTGCTTCCGAACCACCGGATACGATTACGTTTGCTTTACCCAGACGAATCAGGTTGAAGGCATCCGCAATGGCATTGGTAGAAGTAGCACATGCTGAACAAGTCGCGTAGTTAGGACCATGGAAGCCATACATGATAGAAATCTGTCCGGCAGCAATATCCGAGATCATCTTCGGGATGAAGAACGGATTGAACTTGGGACCTATTTCCTTGTGAGTGTAGTAGTTGCCTACTTCTTCCTCGAATGTATGTATACCACCGATACCGGCGCCAAAAATAACACCGATTCTGTTCAAATCTTCTTTTTCGACGTCAAGACCGGAGTCCGATACCGCTTCTTTGGCAACAGCGACAGCATACTGAGTGTATAAGTCCATCTTTCTTGCCTCTTTACGGTCGATATATTTAGTTACATCGAAGTTTTTCACTTCGCATGCAAACTGGGTCTTGAATTGCGACGCATCAAAATGAGTAATAGGCCCTGCTCCACTAACCCCGTTCACAATATTCTCCCAAAATTCGGGCACACCA
>ENA-UENY01001757-UENY01001757.1-human-gut-metagenome-genome-assembly--contig:-NODE-1757-length-11408-cov-3.488306_pt1 | contig 11408 bp, 15 predicted proteins | sample MGYA00242886_ERZ507888 | MGnify/ENA primary metagenome ERZ507888 (study PRJEB26167, sample SAMN06115543) | human gut metagenome | host: Homo sapiens | place: China:Chongqing | collected 2014-11-10... | reverse complement strand
AAGCCGCCCCGGAACTCCTTCAGCACCTCGTAGGCGGTGTATTCCGTTTCGCGGTCGATCAGTTTCAGCAACACTTTGCCCTGCGTGCGGGTCATGTGTTTCAGCACCGGCGTATACTCCTCCTTGATTTGGTCGTAAACCTGCCTGATATAGGCTTTCTGCGCCTTCTTCGTCGGCAGGCGGCACAACTCCTCCTCCATGGCAGCCATCTTGGCTTTGGCGATCCGGGCGATGGGGTAGACCTTCTTCACGGCATCGACAAGCTTGCGGTAGCGGCGCAGGTCCACCGGGCGGCTGAATACGTAAACCGGGAGAATGTGCACCAGCGGCACCGAGTCGCCCTTTTCCACGCACCACTCCTGATGCCAGAAGCCGCGGCCTCCCTGCGCCTGCGCTCCGGGGAGTGCGGCGGCCAGCGTTATCAGAAGCAGGAGCCACTTTTTCATGTCCGTAAAAAATTGTTACCTTTGCGAAGGTAATTATTTATCGGTTAAACGTCATACGCCAGAACGATATTATGCTCGAAAAAGGATTGTCGGCTCAGAGCCGCACTACGGTAACGAACGAAAATACGGCCGCCGCGATGGGGTCGGGCGACCTGCCCGTATTCGCCACGCCTTCGATGGTGGCGCTGATGGAAAACGCCGCCATGACAGCCGCGGCGGCCGCATTGCCTGCCGGCTCGACGACCGTGGGCGCGGAGATGAACGTCACCCATATCAAGCCTTCGGGGCTGGGCGCCGAAATCACCGCGACGGCCGTGCTGGCCGAAGTCGAGGGACGCAGGCTGACTTTCAACGTCGGCGCGCGCGACGCCGGGGGGATGATCGGCGAGGGCGTGCATATCCGCTATGTCGTGGACCGCGAGAAGTTCATGGCCAAACTGGGCTGACCGTGGACCGACCAAGTGCCGAACCTCGGCGCCGCAGCCGCTTCCGCCTGTGGTGCGGACGTCTCTGGTACACCTGCCTGCGTTACGGGTTGTGGTACTTCGGCGGCCTGCGTTTCGCCCGTAAATCCGGCTCTCCGAGCTGCGACTATTCGCACTTCCGGCACCGGACGCCCTTGCTGCGCAGGCTGAAGGACGTCGACATGCAGTACCAATACAACAAGATCACCAATCTCCGGCTGGCTGCGGCGCGTCTCGACGGCGTGGTGCTGCGTCCGGGCGAGACGTTCAGCTATTGGCGGCTGATCGGACGTCCCTCCCGCCGCAAGGGCTATCTCGACGGCATCGTTCTCTTCTGCGGCACGTTCCGCCCCGGAGTCGGCGGCGGACTCTGCCAGATGTCCAACCTGATCTTCTGGATGACGCTCCATACGCCGCTGACCGTTGTCGAGCGTTACCGCCATTCGTACGACGTATTTCCCGACTGCGGCCGCACCCAGCCTTTCGGGAGCGGCGCTACATGCGTTTATCCCTACCGCGACCTGATGATCCGCAACGATACGCAGACGACTTTCCGCCTGCATGTCACCGTAGGCGGCGAGTTCCTCGAAGGGGAGTGGCGCGCCGACCGGCGGCCGGAATACTCCTACCGCGTGGTCGAACGGGATCACTGCATGCAGAGCGAATACTGGGGCGGATACAGCCGCCACAACAAGCTCTACCGCGAGGTGTACGACGCTAAAGGCCGCTGCGTCGATGTGCAGTACGTCACCCGCAACGACGCGTTGATGATGTATTCGCCGTTTCTTGCGGAGAACGCTCAGCCCGGAAAACGGCCGGCCGACAATCAGCGGCCCGGCTATGAATAACCGCCTGTAAATGAAAAGGGCGCAGGGGAAAATCCTCCGCGCCCTTTTTTACATCGCTCCTCTCCGGTCATAGTCCGATCAGCAGGTGTTCGAGCAGGATGACCAGAATGCCCGACAGATAGCCGACGAACGCCAGCAGCGTGATTTTCTTGAAGTACCACGCGAAGTTGATCTTTTCCAACCCCATCGCCACGACGCCCGCCGCCGAACCGATAATCAGCAGACTGCCGCCCACGCCTGCGCAGTAGGTCAGCAGGTGCCAGAACAGTCCGTCCTGCACGAACGACTGCATGTAGGCCGGATCGGCGCTGGCCGCAACCGCCGCCGCGTCCATGACCGGATACATGCCCATACATGCGGCCACCAGCGGCACGTTGTCGATCACCGACGAAAGCACGCCGATGACGCCCGCGATCGTGAAGACCTCGTGCACCTGCTTGTCGAGCCAGTTGGCCACGTCGGTCAGCACGCCCGCGCTCTGCAGTGCGGCCACCGACATCAGGATGCCGAGGAAGAAGAGGATCGTCGGCATGTCGATATGCTTGAGCACCTTCGACACGCGGCATTTGATCGACTCCTCGATGCCGCGTTTGCGGTCGTAGATGATCTCCGTCAGCACCCACATCACGCCCAGCGAAACCATCATGCCCATGTAGGGCGGCAAGTGGGTGATGCTCTTGAATACGGGGACGAACAGCAGGCTGAGGACGCCCGTGACGAGGATGAACTTGCTCAACCGCGGACCCACGCCTTTGGGCAGCTCCGCTTCGAACGCGCTTTCGTCCACGGGGGCCGCGTCTTCGTTGCCCACGTAGCGCATCGCGATCGCCGTCGGGATGATTACCGATACGATGCACGGCACGAAAAGCGTTCCCATCAGGGCCGCCGCAGTGACGTTGCCGCGCATCCAGAGCATGATCGTCGTCACGTCGCCGATGGGCGACCACGCGCCGCCGCTGTTGGCCGCGATGACGATCAGGCTGGCGAAAATCCAGCGCTCCTTCTGATCCGCAATGATTCGCCGCAGCAGCATTACCATGATGATCGTCGTGGTCATGTTGTCCAGCGCCGCCGACATGAAAAACGTGATGATGGCCAGCAGCCACATCAGCTTGTGCTTGTTGCGGGTGGTAATGTGGTCGGTGATGACGTTGAAGCCGCCGTGCGTGTCGATCAGATCGACGATGGTCATGGCTCCGATCAGGAAAACCAAGATTTCGCACGTGTCGCCCAGATGGTCTACCATCTCGTGGCTGATGTTGCTGTCGTGTCCCCACAGGCTGAAAACCGTCCATATCGCGCCGCACATAAGCAGTGCGATGGCCGATTTGTCCACTTTTACCTTATGCTCCAGCGCGATGAACGTGTAACCCACCACGAAGAGCAGAATCATTGTCAGAATCATGTTTTATGTATTAAAAATCATATTCTCCGGCGCGGAAGACCTTGATCTCCCCGGTCGGCTGCCGGTTCATCAGCACCTGCGCCGCAATAAGCGAGCCGCTGTCCGTCCGGTAGCAGATGACCTGAGCCGCGGGCTGGTAGCTGCGGGGCAGGTTCTGCAGTACCGCAAAGTTGCCGCATTCGATCGCCGACTGCACTTTGGGCAGGTCGTGCGCCTCGAAGGAGTATTCCGAGCGGTAGAGCCGCTCGCGGCTCCGCTTCTCGACCGGGGCCGACGAATCGCCGAACAGCCGGTAACAGATCATCACGATGCCCGTGCAGAGGATGCAGGAGCTGATCAAAAGGTTCCACTGTGACAGCATGTCGTTCTCGGTAAAGAGACTGACATGGGAGTTGGCCCACAGCAGGGCGATGCTGCCTGCCGTCAGCACGATGCCTAATGACGGGTTGTAACGGCGGCATGTAATTTCGGGCGATGCGGAATAAATCGCATCATCGATCATATTTTTCATTGATGAGTTTTCGTTTGGTGAAAGATTCGTGAAAATATTGTCCGCATGCCGGAGCGTGCGGTTCGAACGTGAATCCTCCGCTAAATGATAATCCTCCTCAAATAATAAATATACCGATCGGCCCTGCGTATGCTGGGCGGGCGTACGCCGCATTTTCCGACAGCCGGTGCGGCCGGGTGCGGATTGCCGGCGCAGGCGTACCCGCGGGTCGCCGCCACGATGAAATTCCCTGCGTGGCGGACGCTTCGTCCTGCGCCCTGTTCCGCTCCCGAAAGCTGGGTGCAGCCCGTGCAGGCGGTAGCCAGCAGGGGTGCGTTGTCGGTCTCGAAACGTTCGCTGTCGGCCTGCGAGAGAACGGCGGCGGTGATTTCGGCCCGGAGCGGATGGGACTGACTCTCCCCGGCGGCGTTTACCGTCGCCGCCGCCCAGCACAAAGCCAATATCATCAACCACTGTTTCATCCTTGCAAAAGTAATAAAATTATACCGAGTATGCACCTTGATTTGCAGCATTTTTCGCTTCCGGAATTGTATTTTGGGAAAATTTGCTTATCTTTGTGCCGCTTTCGAGCAACGGATTGAGCTGTGGTGTAATGGTAACACAGCAGATTTTGGTTCTGTCGTTCCAGGTTCGAGTCCTGGCAGCTCAACTCACACAAAGGGAGACTTTCGAGGTCTCCCTTTGTGTTATCGCGCTGTTCTTCAGCTGTCTACGCCAGTCCAGCACGGCTTTTGCCGGAGGGTTCCGGCGTCATTTCCCGGATTTCTCCGGCTCCGGATTTTCGTCGTCCGTTCCGCCGCACTGCGTTGCATTGTCGAGCATGCCGGTCAACAGTTCCATCGTTTCGATATTTTCCGCCTCTGCGGTGTCGGTCTTGTCGGTTTTCAGTGTGTCCATGATCGAATGATTTAGGTTTATCGGATTTTCTTGCGCGTTATGGCGGCGGCGATCCACAACAGCGCGACGGCGCCGATGACCGAAGTCGCCAGACTGCCGAGCGAACCTATCGGCGCAGGTCCTACGGGCGAGAAGAGCCAGCCTCCCAGCACGCCGCCGACGAGTCCTACGATAAGGTTGATGATGAGTCCAGAGCCGTCGCCCTTGACGATGAGGTTGGCGATCCATCCGGACGCCAGACCTAGCAGGAGGTACCAGACAAAATACATAGATTTCCAGTTTTGATCTTATGTACCTGCCGCGTGCAAAATTCGTTCCCGATGTTGCACCGGGGCGCTAAAGCGCCTGTTTCAGCGCTTTTGCCAACTGGTCGGGGCACGACGTGCCCTTGCCGCGGCAGTCGATGCCTTCGAGCCGCGCGACGGCATCTGCGGCTTTCATGCCGCGTACGAGCGCGGCGATGCCCTGCGTGTTTCCGGAACAGCCGCCCGTGAAGGTTACGCTGCGGATAACGCCCTCTTCCAGTTCGATGTCGATTTGCCGGGAACAGGTCCCGACGGTGGGATAGGATATGTGCTGGGTCATGGTGTCTGATATGAAAATTCGACCGCAAATATAGCAATAAACGGCGAAACGGGAAATCTTTTCTGAATGTAGGGGAGGTGCTTTCGCGGCCGCGGCTGTTGCGGGAATGCGCCGACCTGTCGACCTGCGGATCGTCTGGCTGGCTGGCGCTTGACCGGTGGATCGGCGGCCGAAGGGCCGAAGAGCGGCGTGTCTCTTTGTGTGAAGGGCCTAAAAAAACATTGCCGAAAAGGGGGTAATCTGTAAGAGGCGCTTAAAAGATTCCCCCCCCTCGACAATGTTATTGGGATCGTGCCCGGATTGCTCCGGTTACAAGTGCAAATATAGGGATAAATTCCTAACCGACAAACAAAAAAGCTGCAAAATTTGCAGCTTTTCCTGTTTTCGCGTATCCTGTTTTACTGACGCTGGAGGTCGCTGTTGTCGGCTACGACCATGTTCTTGTCGATGCGCAGCGTTACGTTGCCGTCCACTTCGCTCCACAGGAAATTAAACACTAAAACATACCGCCGGCGGTGATGACCTTGTCGCCCTTTTTCAGCCCGTCGCGGAAAGCCTGCATCTGCTTGCGGCGCTTGGCTTCGGGACGCCACATGAAGAGCCATAAAACCAGCACCATGAGGCCGATCATAATGATGAAACTGTACTGCTGCATGAAACCCGGCTGGGGTTCTACGGGCGGCACCTGAAGAAAATTGATCATACGTCGTTATGTTTTAGTGTTTAATTTCTGTAACGGGACAAATATACGAAATATTGTCGAATACGCAACTATTTATTCCACTTCGGCTTCGATAAACAGCCGGAGGGGACTGCGTGCCCCGGCGAACGAGACGTCGAGCGTCTTGAGCTGCCAGCCCCATTCGCCCCCCGCATCGAAGGTGAGTGATACCTGCTGCGCATCGCCCGGCGTAATGGGCTGTGTGTCATATCCGAGCGTCGTGCACCCGCAGCTGCGGTCGTATCGGGTGATGGCTACGGGCTTCGATGCCCGGTTTTCGATCCAGAGCCTGAGCACGGCCACCTCCCCCGAGTGCATGCGTCCGAAACGCACGGTATCCGTGCCGCCCGTGTCGAGGATCGTGTCCGTGACGGCGATAATCCGGCCTTTCCGCCCGGTCTCGCCCGTGCGTGCCTGCCGGGTGCCGCATGCCGCGGTCGTCACGGCCAGCGCCAGCAACAACACCCCGCGCAGCATCGGGACTCAGATAAGGCCGCGGCCGGCTTTCCTGATGCGGCCTTCGGCGGTGAGCGAATCGACGATCTTGTCCAGCACGCCGTTGATGAAAGTGCTGCTGCCGGGCGTCGAGTAGTATTTCGAAATCTCGATGTACTCGTCGAGCGTCACCTTGACCGGAATCGACGGGAACGAGGTCAGCTCGGCCATCGCCGTGCCGATGATGAGGTTGTCCATGAAGACGATGCGCTCCACGTCCCAGTTGGAGGTGAATTTCTCGATATAATCCTGATAGGAGTCGTAATTGACGAGCGATTTTTCGAACAGCGTCCGGACGAACTGCGGGTCCTCGTCGCTCTTGAATTTCGCGGGAACCTTCAGCTCCGTGTGCGTCGGGCGCAGGTTCGAGAGCGAACGCAGGATCATCATCACGATATAGGGCAGGTCGTCGCTCCATAGGATCGACATCTCCTCCAGCACGTTGTCCAGCGGTTCGCAGCTCTGAAGCTCCTTGAAGAAGTCTTCGAGCAGTTTGCGGTCGTCGGCGAACGAACGCTCCGGACGCGCCATGTAATCCTTGAAGTAGTCGCTTTCGGTCAGCTGGGTGTAGAGCGTGCGTATCAACTCCGGATACCGCGTCCAGTTCAGCTTGCGGGCCGCCGCATAGTCGTTCACCGCGTCGCTGTTGGCGATTACGCGGATGATCTGGTTGTCGACGAATTTGGTGTTGGGGTTGAGGTCTTCGTGTGTCGGCAGTTTTTTCTGCTTGGCCAGCTCCTGACGCTGTTCGGCGTAACGGGCGATTTCCACGGGCAGGATCAGTATCTGGAAGTAGAGGTCGTAGGCCTTGTCGACGGACGTCATCAGCGTTTTCTCGGACGCAATCATGTTGTCTGCACCCGATTTGAGGTGCGCGAACAGCGCTTTGACGACCTTTATACGAAGTAATCTTCTGCTCAACATATCTTTTAGAACGGTTTTAACGGCCGCAAAGATAGAAAAATTTTTCCGTAAAGAAAGAATTATTGCCTATCTTTGCGGTCGTATGGAGCAATTGGAAGAAAAAGAGATCATACCGTACGACGTCATCGTCGTCGGTGCGGGGGCTGCGGGCATGATGGCCGCAGGAACCGCTGCGCGCAATGGAAAACGTGTGCTGCTCATCGAGAAGATGGAGAAATCGGGCCGCAAGGTCCGCATCACGGGCAAGGGCCGCTGCAACGTCACCAACGCCCGCCCTGCCGAGGAGTTCGCCTCGCAGGTGCGGACCAATGCGGAGTTTTTCGCGCCGGCCTTCGCCGAGTTCAACAACCGCGCCGCCATCCGCTTCTTCGAGAGGGCGGGCGTGAAGCTCGAAATCGAGCGCGGCGAACGGGTCTTTCCCCGGAGCGGCAAGGCGTGGGACATCGCTACGGCCCTGCTGGAATATTGCTTCGAGAACGGCGTCAAAATCATATACAATACGCGCGTCACCGGGATTATGACCTTGGGCAGCAAGGTTTTCGGCGTCCGCTATATCAACAAGCGCGGTTTCGAACGCAAGGAGGAGTGCCCGAACGTCATCGTTGCCACGGGAGGGCTTTCCTATCCCGCGACGGGTTCCACGGGCGACGGATACGCCTTCGCATCCGACTTGGGGCACTCCGTAGAGCCGGTGCGCCCTTCGCTGACGCCGCTCGTCTCGTCGCATCCGCAGATCAAATACCTCGACGGCCTTCTGCTGCGCAACGTCCGGGCGACGCTTTGGATTGACGACCAGCCCGTGCGCGAGGAGTTCGGCGAACTGGGATTCTCGCAGCGCGGCATCGAGGGCGCCGTGGCGCTGCGGATGAGCCGCGACGCGGTGGATGCGCTGATCGACCAGCGGCGCGTGAAACTGGTCGTGGACCTCAAACCCGCGCTTACCGAAGAGGTGTTGCGCGAGCGGATCGCGCGCGAGATCGCCGATATGGAGCCGACCGAGTTTTTCACCGAACTGCTGCGTAAGCTGGTTCCGAAGCCGCTCGTCTTGACTCTTGTGCATGAAATGGACGTCAACGGCAAGAATTACGTCAGCAAAATCACCGAAGAGCAGATCGGCCGCCTGATAAAGACGCTCAAGGGATTCACCTTCCCGCTTACGGATTATGCGCCGTTCGAATATGCCGTCGTTACGGCCGGCGGCGTCTGCTGCGACGAGGTGAACCCCTATACGATGGAGTCGCTGAAGGTCCGGGGACTTTACTTTGCGGGCGAGGTGCTGGACCTCGACGCCAATACGGGCGGATACAACCTGCAGATCGCCTTTTCGACCGGCCGTCTGGCGGGCATGCTGAAAAAATAGGGGAGATGAGGATCGGCGGCCGCACTATCGGACTGGGTTTTTACGGACGGATCGCAGAACTGCACAACCGACTTGTCCGCGCCCGTTATTTCCGCGGGCACGGAGTCCATTCGCCGTTCGTATATAATATTGTACGGGAGGTTTTCATGCGCGGCGAGCTGCTGCCGGGCGACCGGCGGCTGTACCGGGCGCTGCGCGGTGCCGGAGTGCCCGAACGCCGGGCGATACAGTTGCAAAACGTGGCGATTCATTGCGGTTACGGTACGTTTGGCCTGAATCGTGCGGATGCCGAATTCTGTATCCTGACGCGGGACCTGCCACGTGCGGAGACGCTGGCACTGGTCGCGGCCGCGGGTGAAGCGGGGCATACCGTCGCCCTGATGTCGCCCTGCGAGGGACAGGATCGCCAGATGTTGTGCCGTCAGATCGTGGCGGCGCATCGTTCGACGACGGTGGACAATAGGGGATACCTGCTGATTTTCAATAATAATTTGCCGAAACAACATTTCCGGATATGAAAATATACACCAAAACGGGCGACAAGGGGACCACGTCTCTGGTCGGCGGCGAGCGGGTTTTCAAGACCGACGAACGGGTCGAAGCGTACGGCTCGGTAGATGAATTGGCGGCTTTTACGGCGTTGTTGTGCGACAATATGCGCTCCGATGCCGCACTGACGCCGTATGTGGACGACCTGAACCGCATCCTTTCGCGGCTGATGACCGTCGAAGCCCTGCTGGCCCGTGGGAAATCGGGCTGCGAGAAGGTCGCTCCGCTGGCGCCCGAAGCCGTCACGTGGCTCGAAGGGCGGATCGACGCCTTGCAGGCTGCCGTACCGCCGATCGACAAGTTTACGATTCCCGGCGGCAACGCCGTCGTTTCGATGTGCCATGTCTGCCGCACGGTTTGCCGCCGCGCCGAACGCGCCGCACTACGCGCCGACGAGAAATACGGCACGGATGCCGAGGCGCTGATGTTCCTGAACCGGCTGTCGGATTACTTCTATGCGCTCGGACGTATGCTTACGGCGCATTACGAGGTCGATGAAACCTTGTGGATTCCGTAATTCGTTGATTGCAAGCGTGTTTATTCTGCACTGGCGATGTTTTATTGTTTTTTCTTTGTTTTTCTCGTTTTTTTTATACTTTTGCAAATCAGTGATGGCGGAACAGTCCCGTTTTCGGTTTGGCTAATCCGCTGATATTTGGGAACTTAAAAACATTGAAATTATTTACTGGACACTTGAATTGGCATCGAAACTCGAAGATGCCCCTTGGCCTGCCACGAAAGACGAACTGATCGACTATGCAGTACGTTCGGGTGCACCTCTCGAAGTGCTTGAAAATCTGCAAGAAATAGAAGACGAAGGCGAGATATACGAATCTATCGAAGACATCTGGCCCGATTACCCCTCGAAAGACGATTTCTTCTTCAACGAGGAGGAATATTAAACATGACGAGCGCTCGAACGAGCCGTTAAAAAGAGCAAGCAGCCCCGCATGAGGCTGCTTGTCTTTTTTTGATAATCCGCTTCAGATGCTCGCCGGCTATTTCTCGGCCACGTAAAACAGGTCGAAACAGTCGTCCGACACCGGGCAGATGCGGTAATCCTCCATACGGATCGAGGACGTGAGGTCGGTATTTGCCTTCAGCAGCTTCCGGCGGTTGATTCGGTTCAGGATGTCGTAGGGTAGCTGGAGCAGGCGGCGGGGCAGGCGGTGCTGGAGATCCAGGATGTCGAAGCGCGTGATGCGTGCCACACTGCGGCGGTTCTGTTCGTAGTAGGCCATGACTTTCCTGTTGCCTGCGACCCCGAGGGTTTCGACCGACCGGAATTCATGCCCCAGCAGGTTTTGCAATTGTTCCGCCGTATATTCCCGTACGTGCCATGGGTTGCGGGTGAGCGACATCGGTGCATTGGGGGTCGTCACGATGAACTTGCCGCCCGGTTTCAGTACCCGTTTCACTTCGCGCACCAACTCGATGTCCTGCTTCACATGCTCGATCACCTGGAACGAGATCACGAAATCGAAACTGTTGGCTGCGAATGCCAGCGGCGGCACTACGGCCTGGTGGAATTCGACATGCGGATGCCGCATAAGCTCCGCTGCCGGGGCGAATTTGTCCACCGTGATGAAACTCCGTGCATGGGGTGCCACTACCTCGATACCGTAACCCGCCCCCGTGCCGATCTCCAATACGTCGCCGCCGATGCGCTGCGCCGCGGCATGGTAAGCCAGCAGCGACCGCTGGAAGACGAAATTGTCGGACATCTCGCGCGAAACCCGTTCCGCCGTGTTCATTTTACCCATTATTGCCATTTGACTTTTATCCCGTCTTCGCCCACTTCGACTGCGCCGCGTTTCATCAGCACGCCCAGCGAGCGTTTAAAGACCTTTTTGCTCATCTCCGTAAGGCGTTTCACCTCCTCCGGGGAACTGTCGTCGTTCAACGGCAAGTGCCCGCCGTTGCCGATCACCAGTTGCAGCAAAACCTCTGCCGAATCCTTGACCTGCGCATATCCTTCCTGTTGGAGGCTTACGTCGATGCGGTTGTCCTCGGTGATTTTGCGGACGTAGCCCTTCATGCGGTCGCCGATGGCTACGGGGCGGAATACCTGGTTGCGGTATAGCATGCCCCAATGGCGGTTATTGACGATCACGCGGTAGCCGATCGGGCTTTCCGAGGCGACCAGCAGGTCTACCTCCTGGCGCGGTTCCACCGTGACCAGGTCGTTGTTGATGAAGCCCTT
>ENA-UENY01001708-UENY01001708.1-human-gut-metagenome-genome-assembly--contig:-NODE-1708-length-11631-cov-11.611390_pt1 | contig 11631 bp, 9 predicted proteins | sample MGYA00242886_ERZ507888 | MGnify/ENA primary metagenome ERZ507888 (study PRJEB26167, sample SAMN06115543) | human gut metagenome | host: Homo sapiens | place: China:Chongqing | collected 2014-11-10... | reverse complement strand
AATCAGCCATCAGCTGTTTGATGAATCCCCCTTCACTGGTAGAGCCGTTGATACCAGAAGAATACTTTTCGGGAACATTGGTTGTACAAACCACAATTCTTCGAGCAAGATAAGAAATTTCTCTTTCTATTTTTGCCTTTAGTTCATTGTATTTTTTATTATTTTCCTGTTTTTCATTCATGAAAACAGCTCTTGCGCAATCGAAGCACATACCTTCTGTATAGCTATCTTTTTGCCTAAGCTTCTCTATTAAATCTTCTGGAGTTTGTTGAGCTCCAAATAGTTTCCCAAATTTTTTTCTACAGATAGGACACTGATCAAATGTTTTCATGATGGTCATCCTCTTCAATTTTCCACACCATAGCTCTTCAATAAAGTCAACTTCCATCCGCGAGAATCGTCATGCCGCATCAGACAGGAAGTGAGGCATGGCAAGAAAAACGCCCGGCATTTATATAGCGATCCGTGGTGATTACTCCACGTTTGCAACCGACTTGAACCACGCCAAAAAAATGGCGCAGGCGCAGGGTGATGCGATTGCGAAAAGTATTGGCAACGCGGTTTCCAAGGCGGATCTCACTGGGGGCATCAACAAGCTGACGCGGGAACTGAAGACGGCGCAGGCGGCCTTGTCTGCCGGTGCATTCAAGGGGCAAGTTTCAGGGCTGGAAGAGATTGCCAAGGCCGCCGGGGTCAGCTCAAAGCAGCTTGAAGGCCTGACCAATTCCATGCTCAAGTCTCAGGCCGCCGCTACCGCGAACCGGGCTTTCGAGTATTTGCAGAAGAACGCCGGGCTATCCACGCTTGAGCTTGCTAAATTGCGGGTGCAGTTGGGCGATACATCCGGGGCTATGTCTACGCTTTGGAGCGGCGCGAAGGCCGCCGCCGTTCCGGTCATGGCCATCGGCGCGGCGGCGATTTATGCCGGAAAAGCTTGTTTTGACGCCTCGCTGCAAATGGACAGGCTAGTCAAATCATACACCACCATTGAAGGCTCCACCTCAGGGGCCGTCTCCCAACTCGATTACATCTATGAGATCAGCAACAAGCTCGGGCTCGAATTCCAGTCGACAGCAGAAGCGGCCAAGGGGTTCTTTGCCGCAGGGAAGGGGAGTGCGCTCCAAAAAGATCTGAACGGCATTTTTGAAGGCGTATCCCAAGCCGGCGCTGCTTTGTCCCTGAGCACAGAACAGATGGACGGCGTATTCCTCGCGTTGGGGCAGATGATCAGCAAAGGGAAGGTGCAGGCGGAAGAGCTGCGCGGGCAGTTGGGTGAACGCCTTCCCGGTGCTTTCAATCTTGCGGCCAGGGCAATGGGCGTCACCACCGCACAGCTCGACGATATGCTCAAGAAAGGGCAGGTCTCTGCGGAAGATATGCTTCCCAAGCTAGCCGCCGTTCTGAAGGATGAGTTCGGGCCAGCGGCGGAACATGCCTCACAAGGTGCACAGGGGGCGGTAAACCGCCTGAGCACGGAATGGAATTTGTTCAAAGCCACGGTGATGGACAATAAAGGCATCATCGCTGCCATCAATGCCATCACCGGAGCATTAGAAAATAGAAACCAAGCAATGATGAAGGCCGCACGCCGTGAAGCTGCCATCAAGAGCTTGGAGGAAGATGGCGTCATCAAACAGGGAGAAAAGCAAGTCACCGATGTGAGTATTGCATCAGGGGCGGTGACAGTACAAAAGATCAAATTTTATACAGAAGAACAGATCAAGGCGCGTATGGGGCTTGAAAAAGCGTGGGAGGCACATAACAAACACTCTAAACAGCTTCAGGAAGAAGAGACAAAAATCATTGCCGATGGCTCGGCAGCGACAAAGAATTTTCTTAAGAATAGTACTGAGGGAAAAAAGTCTGCTCTTCAGGAAGACTACAACAATACGCTCAAAGCTCTGAATGCACAGATTACCGTTTACAAAAAGCAAGGGCAGGACGTTTCCGGTCTTGAACAAGAACGGCTGAAGATTACCGCAGAATATCAACGGCAGCTTGAATCCATCAACAAGAAAGGAACAAAGTCCGCTGAAACAGCCGCCAAGCGTGCCGCCGTATCCGGCATCAATCTTGATGAGCTGCGGAAATCCGTAGAGGCGTTGGAGGCCGCGAATATCCCTGCCGCCAAGTCCTTTGACCAGATGGCGGAGAAAATCCGGGAGCAATCCAAGCAAACTCAAATTGCCATTGAAGCCGATGCCGCCCGCATGGTGGCCACCAAGAAACTCACCGTTGCGCAGGCGGAAGAGTGGAAGGGCCTCAAGTTTCGTGAGGACGCCGCAAAGACGACTCAGAAGCTGGCTGAGGTGGAAGCCAAGCGCGGCGAACAGGATAAAAAATATGCCGATCTCCGTCTCGACTTTGAGAAGCGATATGCCGACATGGTGGGCCTGTCGTCTGAAGCCGTGTCCAAATCCATCTCGAAGCAGGCGGAAGAGTACCGGAAGGCCATAGAAGCCGGAGAGAACGCCGCCGAGGAGCTGGTACGCCTTGAAGAATGGAAGCGTGACCAGATCCAGCGTGCCAGCCGCGAGGCGATGGACGGCGCACGGGTGGCCTTGCGCGACTATCAGGTCGAGGCCTCGAATCAGGCCAAGTCCATGAACGACGCTTTCCGTGGCCTGTTCTCCGGCATGGATTCCGGCTGGAAATCGGCATGGGAGCAGATGATCGAGACGGGCAAGGTGTCCCTGTCTTCATTCCGTTCCGTGTTCGCGTCGTTCCTTGCCGATTTGATGCATATGGCCATCACCCGGCCCATCACGGTTCAGATTGCGGGCGTGGTGTCGGGGATGCTCGGCACGGGCGGGGTGGCGTATGCGGCGGGGGGCTCGGGGAGTAACGGCGGCGGTACTGGCGGACTTCTCGGCAACATACCGTTTTCCAGCATCCTGCCGGACTCGTGGACGTCTGGCGCTGCGGGGCTCTTTTCCGGCATAACCGGGGGGATCAACAGCTTTGGAGCAAGCGCTCTCCCCAGCTTGTTCGCCGCCAATTCCGGGCAGGCCACAGTCAACGCGGCTTTGAACAGTATGGCGGGAACCAGCTTTGCTACTTCTACGCTTCTCGGCACGCTCGGCGCGGCCGGCGCAGGGTTCGGCCTCGGTTCCCTTGCGGGCAGCCTGCTTTTCCCCAACCAGCCAAATATCAGCACAGGCGCGGGGATTGGTGGCGGGCTCGGCGCGGCCATCGGTTCCGTGGTGCCCGGCATCGGTACGCTCCTTGGCGGTACAATCGGCAGCCTGCTCGGTGGGGGGATTGGTTCCCTCTTCGGGGGCGGTCGGCGGACGCACGCCAGCGTATACGGCAAGATGGAGGACGTGGGCTTCTCGCGGGACCAGCAGACCTACATTGACGCCTTCATGGGCGGGGCTTGGTATGATAGGGCCGGGAAGAAAGAAGCCGAGCCGTTCGCGCAGGGTATCGCCCAAGTCGCCAGCCAGACCGCCGGGAGCCTTTTGGGCATTGCCGGGGCATTGCCTGAGCAGATCCGCCAGAACGCGCTGTCCGGTCTAGAGACTTCAACATGGTCCGCCGGGCGGGGCGTTTCCGATGCGTCGTGGAACTTCCAGTGGTGGAAAGAGGGCATGGCCGAGGAACGGCTTGAGGAAGCCGCCAAGGACATGCGCAACCAGATGACCGCCGTGGCGCAAAAGGTGTTTGCGGACGCGGGCATTTCCCAGTTCTTCGATACGTTCGACGTCACCACCGACGAGGGGTTGCAGAAGGCGTCCACGGCGCTTTCCGCAATCAGTGCGGTGAAGAGCGCGACCGACGCCATCAAGAGCCCGCTGTCCGAGATGGAGCAGCAGGCGCAGTCCGCCAAGGCGCAGCTCGATGCATGGACGCAGAGCATGACGGATTCGGGCGTGAACGCACAGTACGCGGCGGGGCTCATCAATGAGTACCGGAACGCCTTCATCAACGACTACATCAAGACGCTGGACGAATCGCTGCACCCGCTTTCGGCCTACGCGCAGGCGGTGAAGGCGGCGAATGAGGCCGTGGACCAGCGCAAGAAGGCGCTTGAGATCATCGGGGCGACGGAAGTGCAGCTTGCGCAGGTCGAGGCCATGCGCGCGGAGGTGGTGAAACAGGCCACGGAGGAAATGCTGCGGTCGTTCGACCAGTCCGTCGCGCAACGGTGGGCGGCGGTGAACGGCAATGCCGATGAGGTGGGCCGGGCTATCTCACAGGCCAACGAGTTGCGGGAGACGATCCAACAGTTCGGGGAAGGCTCCGCGCAGGTGGCGGAACTATTGAAGCTCCACGCGGCGGAAACGGTGAAGGCCGCGCAGGACGCCGCGAAGTCCGAATACGATTCGCTCAAGGCGCAGATGGATGCGCTGGAACAGCAGCGGGTCCAGCTTCAGCAACAGGCGATACAGGAGCAGATCAACGCCATCAACGAACAGCTTTCCGCCGCGAAGACGCTCAAGAGCACATGGGAAGGGCTGGACAAGAGCCTTGGTCAATCCCGCTACAACCTGTTCGCCGGGAGCGCCAACCTCGACGCGGAGAACCGCCTCGGCACGGTGCAGGCCGAGTTCCGGCAGCTGTCCGGGCTGGCGCTTGGCGGCGACTCCGACGCGGCGGGCCAGCTTGCGGGCGTGGGCACTTCCCTGCTCGATCTGGTGAAGCAGACGGTGGGGACGGAAGAGGAATACCTCGACGCTTTCTGGGCGGTGAACGCGCAGTTGAAGTCCGCGCAGGATGCGGCGGGCGCGCAGGTGTCCGCAGCCGACAAGGAGCTTGAAGCGCTGCAAGGCCAGCTTGATGTCCAGAACGCGGCGCTTGCGGAGTTGCAGGGCCAGAGCGCCACGCTTGAGGAGATCGAAAAACAGATTGCGGAATTGAGGCCGCTTTTGGATGCGGCCGGCGACAAGGCCGGAGTGAAGGCGTTCGCCCGGGGCGGGCTTGCCATGCCGGGATGGGCGGTGGTGGGCGAGGAAGGGCCGGAACTGGTGAACTTCTCGCAGCCGGGGCGCGTCTACACGGCGGCGGATACGGCGGCGCTGTTCCGCAGCGCGACGCCCCGGGCGGCTGACACCGATTCGGGAAGCCGCGAGGAAGTCAAGGCGTTGCGGCGGGAGGTCTATGAGCTTCGCCGGGACATGCTCATTTCCATGTCCGAGATCGCCAGATTTTCCCGCCGCACGTCCGACATGGTTGAAGCGTGGGACGCCGAGGGGATGCCGGGGGTGCGGGCATGAAGCTCATAGAGCCGCAGGCCATCCGGTTGCTGTCCAGCACCGTGCCGGAAAACGACGCCCCGGCGTGGAACGCGGGCACAGCCTATGAGATCGGGGATTCCGTCATCCATGAGCACAGGGTCTACAAGGCCGTGACCGCCAGCACGGGCAAGCGGCCTGATCAGAATTGCGAAGGGACGGATGCGGCATGGCGGCTCATGGGGCCGACGAACCGTTACGCAATGCTCGACCAGTACGTGTCCACGCAGACGGTCGCGGCTGAGGACGTCATGACGTTTGCGGCAACCTTCAACCGCTGTACGGCCTTTGCCCTCCTGAACTTCAAGGCTACCAGCATCCGGGCCGAGGTACGGGACGGCGACGGCCTCGTCATGTACGACCGCACGGTGAACACGTTGAAAGACGTGGACGGCTACTGGAACTACTACTTCCTGCCCCTTGAGCGCATCGTGGATCAGGCCGTGACCAACATTCCCATGTCGCCCGTGGCCACGCTTTATGTCTCGCTCACGCAGGAGGGAGGCCCGGCGCTCGGGCAGGTCATCGCGGGGCAGGCGTGGCCCATTGGCACGACGCAGTACAATACCCGGCTCGGCATCCGGGACTATTCCAGAAAGGACACCGACGAGTTCGGCAACACGCGGCTGGTCAAGCGGGCCAACGCCAAGCGCACGAGCCTGCCCTTGTACCTGCACCCGTCCCGGCTTGACAGCGTGCGGGAAATCCTCGCCCGGATGCACGGCCTTCCCGCGCTCTGGCTCGGGGACGACAATGAGGGCATCGGCTCCTACCAGTCGCTGACGGTCTGGGGCTGGCTTGAGGACTGGAACGCGACCGTCATCGGGCCGAACGAAATCAGCATGACCATTGACATACAGGGGTTGAAATAATGGCAGTAAAGCAGCTTCCCAAGATTTCGGATCTCCCGGAACCGCCGGACAGACTGGTGGGCGATCAGGAACGGTTTGACGTGCTGACGTTCAACAGCCTGAAAGCGCAGAAGAAGATGGTCAACGAGGATCTGAACAAGACGCTGATCCCTGCGCTGAACGAATTTGCCGTGGATGTAAACGCTAGCGTCGACGCGGCAAAGGCCAGCGAAACCTCGGCTCTCGCGTCAAAGAACAGCGCGGCCTCGTCCGCGGGCACGGCGACGACGAAGGCCGGGGAAGCCGCCGCATCCGCTAAGGCTGCGAAGACGTCCGAGACGAACGCCCTTGCCTCGAAGATCGCGGCGGGCATCTCCGCGACCGCTGCGGCCAACGCACAGAAGGCGGCGGAAGCGGCCCGCGACGAGGCGCAGGACCTCGCCAATGTCGGGTATGCGTCGGAAGGCCACGCGGGGCTGGCGAAGGTCGACGGGAAGACCACGCAGGCCGATGCGGGCGGCGTGATCACCGTGAAAGACGTGGCGATAGATGGGAACCTTGAGGATCTTGCGAGTGCGCGGGGGCAGATTGGAGAGCTAAAAGGAGCAACGACTACTGAATATCTATCAATCCTAACCATACGCAAATCATGTAGATTATATTTTAATGGAACCGAATGGGCGCAGGTGGCGGATCGTCCTTTTGAGGCTGGATACGGTGCCGTTGTTATCGCAGATGTCTCAAGTGGTGCTCTACGCGGTGAGATATGGGCCTTTTCGCTTTCGGGCAATGACGCATGGAAAGCTCAGTTTAATGAAAAGGGAACGTCTCCATTCGCCCGATTCGTCATGAGCAATGCAATCGGTGACGGCATTCGCGTCACCAACGGGATCATCTCCGTCCCCGAATACGAGGGCGCGACGGCATCGGCAGCCGGGACAAGCGGCCTTGTGCCGCCCGCAACCGCCGGGCAGCAGGAAAGCTTTTTGACCGGAGGCGGTGGATACAAGCCCGCGCTCTCGACTGGCGGCGGCGTCCTGACGGGCAGCATCCAGATCAATGATCTTGAAAATGCGATCGGGGCTGCACCCTCTACCTCTACTGAGCGCGGCCTGTTTCTTGCCGACAAAAACAGCGTGGTCATGGGCGGGTTCGATGTCATACAGCGCGCATCTGATAATGCTAAGTACACGCAATTCTATTCAAAAAATAGCAGAGGAGATATAGCGTCCCTTGCTGCTGTGGCTTATGAAGACGGCACGAGAGAACTTGTGGCGGATAGTCCTCTCCAAATCAACGACATACAAATAAAACAGGTCGTTGACGGCGGAAGAAGGGTAATCGTGCTCTCTGGGGCGCGTGGCAACGAAGGGTATTCGCTGCGGTTCTCTCCAGACACCGGGGAAGTCTACCTCGACGGCAGGGCCATACATGGGAAAGCGGATTCCGCCGGATACGCGGATACCGCCGGAAGTGCTCCTGCGAACGGAGGGACGGCATGGGCCGCGAACCGCCTTCGCTTAACAGAGGGCGGTGAAATAGCATGGAGTTGGACGGGACAAGGAGGTCAACCCCAGTGGCTGTGGGGAGGCAATGACGGCGTCAACATGTACGTCTACAACCCCTCCAATTTCAGCGTGAATTATGCCAACTCCGCCAATTATGCGAACAGCGCGGGCAGTGCTCCGGCGAACGGCGGGACGGCGTGGGCGGCAACGGTGACGCCGAATATCAAGGCAAGTATATCTGCGGCTGGCTCCAGTTTGGCGCCGAGTGGTGGGGGCACATGGGCGTGCCACTCAAGTGGGGATGAGGTCCGTGTTGTCGCCAGCGGTGCAAAAATACCAAATGGTGGTTCCTGTTGCTTTAGGATAGCATAACATAGGAGAAAGATATGACTATCGCATCACACATTTTTACAAGTGAAGGTTCCGGATTGCAGTTTGACCTATCGTCCGTGCTTGTACGCCCTGATGGGAGTTTCGTCATAACATGGATAAATTCCCCTTTTGGGGATGTGCCGTACCACGTCCCCGACAATGAAGAATTTCACGGTATGTATACAGAACTGGCGGAATACAGAAAAGCGCACCCGGAATGTTTCTCCCCTGATCCTGATTTTCAGGAGCCTTCCCTTGACGATTTGAAATCAGCCAGAAAAGCGAATATCGACGCGGAAACGTCCGCCGCCATCCTCGCCGGGTTTGACTATGCCGTGGACGGGGCAACGTATCACTTCAGCTACGCGCTCGACGACCAGCAGAACTTCTCCGATACGGCGAACGTCTGCATCATGAAGCAGGCGGGGATGCCGGGCCTGCCCGACTCCGTAATGTGGAACGCCTACACGGTGCCGGACGATGAGCTGGTGCGCCTGACGTTCGACGCGCCGGGCTTCCTCGCGCTCTACGCTGGCGGTGCCATGAAGCACAAGAACGGGACGATGCAGCGCGGCGGGGAACGCAAGGCGGCGGTCGAGGCCGCGACCACGGCGGAAGAGGTTGAAGCCGCATGACCTACGGTAAACGAACCTTGATCGCCATTGACCAGCTTCTCAATACGCTCCTCGGCGGCTGGCCGGACGAAACCCTGTCCTCGCGCTGTTACCGTTGGGCGCGGGACGGGGTGAGGGCATGGCCCCGCAAGTTCGTGGACGGGCTGTTCTTCTGGCAGAGGGAGCATTGCAAGAGCAGTTATGAGAGCGAGAGGGAAGGGAGGCAGTCTCCGCCGGAATTGCGGCGCGTGACCCCGGAAGCGTAACCCGTTATAATCTTTTCAGGCAGAGGCGGGGGAGATTGGAGCCTCCCCCACCGGCCCGGTGACAAGACGCCGGACCACGGCCCCACACGATGATTACCGCATCGTGCAAGGTTTCCGCCTGCGGTTGAGTGCCCATAGCGAGGGGCGCGCAAAGGCTATCAGGCGATGCTCGGGGGCGCAAGATAGGACTTTCAACGAATGAGAGGGATTGAAAAAGAGATTCGGTGCGGCAACTGCGGGCGGTTGCTGGCGAAAGGAACGGCAATCGCCCTTGAAATCAAATGCCCCCGCTGTGGGGAGCTCAAATACGTGAGGGACATGATCCCCGGCCTTGAGCCGCATGACGGCCGAGATCGCAACAATGCAGACAAAGAAGGACAGCGGGCCTGATACCCGTATTATCGTCGGCCCCTATCGCATTCCCCTTTCCCGCGAACGGTTCCTTTTGCTTGAGAGGGACCTCATGACCACGGCGGGCTTTACGAAAGCCGAGATCCACGCGGAAATCCTGCGGAGGCTTGGCGTATGTGCGGAGTAGAGCTTGTGCCTGTCGAACGCCTGAAGCCCGCTGGCTACAATCCCCGCCGCGCCGATGCGGAACGCCTTGCGCTGGTGAGGCTTTCCCTGTCCCGGCTCGGTTTTCTGCTTCCTATCGTCGCAACGCCGGACGGGGAAATTCTTTCCGGCCATCAACGCCACGCCGTGGCCATGTCCATGGGGGCGCGTCAGGTTCCCGTGATGTTCGTGGACATCCCGCAGGAGCGGCGGCGCGGCCTGAACATCCTTTTCAACCGGGCCACAAACGACATCCCCATGACAGCCGATGAGGTGCAGCTTCGGGTCGACCTTCAGCGTGCCCATGTTCATGAGCTTGCCGAACGTTTGCCCGACCTTGATCCGAACGCGCCGGAGTTTTGGCCGTGCCTGTCTTTGGCCACGCGGAGCGTCCGGCAACTGGCCTGCCGGAATGTGTCCGGCTTTCAGCCGCAATCCGCCAACGTAGGCCGGACTCTGGCGCGGCTTGGTGTCCGGTTGCCCATTGTGCTGACTGAGGACGACGCGGTGGTCAACGGCATCGGGCGGCTTGAGGCTGCGGCGCGGAAGGGCAGGGAAACGATAGAGGCGATCACCGTATCCCCGGTGAAGGCAGAACTTGCGCGGGCAATGCTGAACCTATTGAGTATGGATTTCCATTTTGAGGGGGACAACGCGGACATGCTGCGATATGGGGCCTTCCGCCGCAGCAGGATGAGACGCCGCACGTTGGGGACCGCCTATGTCATCCCTGTTTTCCGCAGCCGCCGCAACGCCGACTTTGACATTGCGGATCCTGAGCACAGGGCGAAGTGGCTGCACGTTTGTGGTGATTCCGTGCTCGATTTCGGTTCGGGGCATGGTGACGAGGCGCGTATGCTCCGTGAAGCGGGGATCGACGTTACGGCGTTCGAGCCTTACGAAAACGATGGGCACGAACGGATTTCCTTTGACCGTGGCAAGCGGTCCGCCGAGGGGTTCATTTACGCGGTACGTTCCGGGAAACGCTTTACCTCCCTCTTTCTGTCGTCCGTCCTTAATTCCGTCCCCTTTGTTTCCGACCGGGAACATATCGTTTGCATTTGCGCCGCACTGTGTGATGGAAATTCCACACTGTACGCTTCGGCGCGCTCCACCAAGGGGGCAAACTGGCAGTGCCACACTCGCGGCCCCGGTTTGAATGAGCATGGCATGTGTGAAGGTACGTTCCGCGTCGCTTGGGAAAGGGGGGTCACGATTGGGGATCTCGGCGTGGCTCCAAAAGTACAGAAATACTATGATCGCGCTGAGTTCAGGGAGCTTTTCCTTCAGTTTTTTGGTGAAGTGGAAATCTGCCCCAAGTCCACGTCAATCGCCGCAATTTGCCGCAAACCCCGCCCTGTGAACCCTGAACGCCTCGCCGCCGCGCTCCGGTTCGAGTTCGATCTGCCGTATCCCGGCGGCCGGAGGCTCGGCATGGCGGAAGAGGCCCTTGCCGCCTTCAGTACCCGTCTGGGGGTGAGCTTATGACGCGGGCGGTGCAGGAGTTGAAGGACTGGACGTTTTGCGGCTTCTCCGGCCAGTTTGACGGGCATGTCCGCGAACAGCTTCCTTGGTACGGCATGGCGACGGCGGCGGTGTCCATGATTGCCCGGCACTACATCCCGCAGGGTGGCAAGGTGTATGATCTGGGGTGCTCCACCGGAAACATCGGGCGCGTGCTGGCGCCGACGCTGCATGAGCGGGAGGCGCGGCTTGTCGCGCTGGACGAGTGCCGGGACATGGTGGCGGCGTACCGGGGGCCGGGGAGGGCGATCACGGCGGACGTGGCACGCTATCCGTACAAGGCTTTCGACGTGGGGATTGCCTTTCTGACGCTCATGTTCCTGCCTGTCCCGGAACGGCGGCGGTTGCTTGCGACGCTGCGGGAGAAGGTGAAGCCGGGCGGGGCGATCATCGTCGTGGACAAGGAAGAATCCCCCGGCGGCTATCCGGCTACGGTGCTGTCCCGGCTGACGTGGGATTGCAAGCTCAGGCAGGGCGCGGAACCGGGGGCGGTGATGCGGAAAGAGCTTTCGCTGTCCGGCGTGCAGCGGCCCCTTTACCGTGGGGAGTTGGGGCCCGACGCCGTGGAGGTGTTTCGGTTCGGGGATTTTGCGGGATGGTTGATTGAGGGAAAGAAGCCGTAGGGCGGTTGTTCCTGTCCAATCCGCCAATGTAGCAGATGCCGATAGACCGATGGTTCCAACCTGTACAATGCGCTCCGTCGAGAG
>ENA-UENY01001702-UENY01001702.1-human-gut-metagenome-genome-assembly--contig:-NODE-1702-length-11661-cov-3.047393_pt1 | contig 11661 bp, 8 predicted proteins | sample MGYA00242886_ERZ507888 | MGnify/ENA primary metagenome ERZ507888 (study PRJEB26167, sample SAMN06115543) | human gut metagenome | host: Homo sapiens | place: China:Chongqing | collected 2014-11-10... | reverse complement strand
GGGCGCCATGTCGCGCCAGGCCCCTTCGGTGTCGTCTTCGGCGTGCTCCACGGCCAGCCCGTGCAGGTGATCAACGCCACGGTCATCGGCCTGGTGCTCGGCTACGTTTACCTGGCGACCGATTCGCTGTGGTCGGTGATGATCCTCCATGCGCTGAACAACGCCGTGGCCTATCTGGCGCTGGCCACCGGGCACGGCAATGCGCTGCTGATCGACCTGGTGGGCAGCCGGACGCTTTACGTGCTGATTTACATCGCGGCGCTGGCGCTCTCCGCCGTGTCGGGCTATATGATGCTGCGCACGCTGCGGCGCATGAAGGAGGCGGAGAAAAATCCGTCTGCGGCGTAATAATCCGGCTCCGCACTGCGTTACTTACAAGTAAAAAACGTATCTTTGCCCTTCGGAATATGAATTTGCGAGCGAAAATAGCGGTCGCGGCGGGTGTGCTGCTGCTGGCGGGATGCCGGGAGCTGCCGCGTTATTTTGCCGGCGACACGACCATTGCGCGGGCCGGCGGCAAGGACCTGCGGCTGGGCGACGTGCGGTCGGTGGTCCCGCAGGGGCTTTCGGGCGACGACAGCGCGGCCTTTATGAAGGTTTACATCGACCGCTGGGTGCTCAAGCAGCTCAAGCTCCAGGAGGCGGAGACGCTCTTTTCCTCTTCGGCGGGCGACATCGACAAGATGGTGGAGGAGTACCGCCAGGCGCTGCTGATCCGCCAGCTGGACCAGCATTACGTCGACCGTTCGATCGACACGGTGTTCACCGCCGACGAGATCGCGGCCTATTACAACGCTCACAAGGCCGATTTCAAACTCGACCGCACGATCGTCAAGGGGCGCATCGTCCGTTTCGGCGAGGGGTACCGGCAGGCCGCGAAGCTCAAGACGCTGATGGGGGCCAGGTCGGAGGCGCAGCAGCAGGATTTCAGGGACATCTGCGAGAAGAACGATTTCACGGTGGACGATTTCCGCGACCAGTGGATTGATTTCCCGGAGTTCTTGAGCTACCTCCCGACGCTGCGTTCGCAGAGCTACGATTCGGTGCTGGCGACTGCTGCCGTGCAGGAGATGCGCGACAGCCATGCGCACTATTATTTCCAGATTGATGCGGTGCTGCGCGAGGGCGAGCCGATTCCGCTCGAACGGCTGCGCGGAACGATCCGCCGCATCCTGTTCAACCAGCGCAAGGGCGAGATCATCCGCGCGCACGAGGAGGAGCTTTGCGCCCGGGCCTCGGAGATGGGCGAGGTGAAGATTTTCGCCGACGAGAAACCGAAGAAAGACGAATAAAAATAAAACGATAAACGAAACCAAGATGTTGAAAAAAGCTATGATGGCCGCGGCGCTCGCCCTGTTGTTCGCAGGCGCCCTTGCGCAGAAACGACAGGTGATGCTCGACAAGGTGGTGGCCGTGGTGGGCGGATCGTCGATCCTCTACTCCGAGGTGGACGACTATGCGCGCCAGCTGACGGAACAGCGCCGCCAGGAGGGTTACACTTCCGACCGCGACCCGATGAACGAGGCGCTCGAAGCGCTGATGACCCAGAAGCTGCTCTACAACCAGGCCCAGATCGACTCGGTGAAGGTCAACGACGCCGACATCATGGCGCGCGTCGAGGAGCAGGTGCAGCAGATGGTCGAGGCCGAAGGCTCGATCCCCCAGCTCGAAGCCAAGCACCACATGCCGATCTTCAACATCCGCGAGATCATGCGCCAGCGTTACGAGGAGCAGGCCTATGCCAACTCCATGCAGACCGAGGTGGTCGACAAGGTGTCGGTGATTCCGGGCGAGGTGGAGCGTTTCTACAAGTCGATCTCGAAGGACAGCCTGCCGCTCGTCGCCGACCAGTATGTCTATGCGCAGATCACCAAGTTTCCCAAGTCGATGACCGCCGCCAAGCAGCGTACGCGCGAACGGCTGATCGACATGCGCGAACGCGTGATCACGGGCAAGGCCAAGTTCGAAAACCTCGCCCGCATGTATTCGCAGGACCCCGGCACGATGATGCGCGGCGGCGAGATGGACCCCTCGACGCTCGAACAGCTCGACCCCGCATTCGGCGCGGCGCTGGAGAAGATGCGCCCCGGCCAGATTTCCGAGGTGGTCGAGTCGCAGTTCGGCTTCCACATCATCCAGCTTCTGGACAAGCGCGGCCGGCTCTATCATTTCCGCCACATCCTGCTGCGTCCGGTCTACACGACCGAGGAGCTGGGCGGTTCGCTCAATACGCTCGACAGTCTGGTGAAGGTGATCCGCAAGGATTCGATCACCTTCGAGAGGGCTGCGCTGCTCTATTCGGACGACGCGCAGTCGAAGATGAACGGCGGCATCGTCTCGAACCACGACATCCTGGAGCGTTTCAACGCCTTCGACGCCAAGCTGACCGTCACGAAATTCCTCAAGGAGGACTTCGGCCGTTTCAAGAGCCTCGATGACTACAACGCCCTGAACCGGCTCAAACCCGGCGAGATTTCGGAGGCCTACCTCACCGAAGACATGCTCGGCAACCAGATGGCCAAGATCGTCAAGCTGGTCGAGGTGATCCCCACGCATACGGCTTCGCTCAACGAGGACTACCTGCGGCTCGAAGAGATGGCCTTGCAGGACAAGCAGGAGCGGGTCTTCAAGGAGTGGCTTTCGAAGAAGATCGACGGCATGTACGTCTACATCTCGCCCGAATTCCGCAACGGGGAGTTCGAGAACAAACACTGGGTGAAATAGGCCGTGCGCAGGCTCTTGTCCATAGCCGTAGTGGTGCTGGCCGCCGCCGTGGTCGCGGCGCGCAGCGGCATGCAGGCGCCGGAGCCGGAGGGCGAGAAAAAGCTCATCGACCTCAAGTCGGACCTGATGGGCCCCATCGCCCCGGGCGATTCGGTGGTTTTCCTGGTGGGGAACTTCGCCGCACAGCACAACGGCGCCGTCATCACGTGCGACTCGGCCGTGCGTTACTCGGACATGCGCATCGAGTTCTTCGGCAACGTGCTCATCAACAAGAATACGACCTACATTTACGGTGACCGGGCCGAGTACGACGGCGAGCTGAACGAGGCGCGGGTCTACTCCGACATCGTCAAGGTCGTCGACGGCGACGCCACGCTCTACACCTATAAATTCCTGTTCAACACGAAGAAGAACATCGGCGAATTCGCCGACGGCGGGGTGATGCTCAACCGCGAGAACCTGCTCGAATCGGTCCGCGGCTACTACTATGCCGACACGAAGGAGCTGATCGCCGTCGACCGCGTCGAAATGCGCAACGACGAATACGAACTCAAGGGCGATTCGGTGGTTTACAACATGGCTACCGACAACGCCTTTTTCTTCGACCGCACCAACATCTGGAACAAGGACGGCGACTACCTCTATGCCGACCGCGGTTCCTACGACAAGGCCGATACGCTCTACATCGTGACGCGCAACGGCTATATCCTGACCGAAAAGCAGGAGATCTGGAGCGACAGCCTCCATTACTACCGCGCCGAGGACCATGTGATCCTGCGGCGTGATTTGCAGCTGGACGACGCCGAACACAAGGTGATCGCCTTCGGCGATTACGGCGAGTACTGGAAGGAGCCGGGAAATGCGTTCCTCACGCGCCGGCCCGCGGTGGTGAGTTACGACCTTTCGCAGGGCGACTCGCTTTTCATGCGCGCCGATTCGATGTACCTCTTCACGATCAATGAAAACGCACTGCGCCGGGCCGCCGCTGCGGCCAAAGCCGATTCGCTGGCGCGTCTGAAAACCGATTCCGCCCTTCTCGGGACGCCGCACCACCCGGCCGGGGAGCTTCCCGAAGGCCGTCCTGCGGCGGATTCGCTCGGAAGTCCCCGCGTTCCGGCCGTCGGTCCCGGTTCGCCGGAAGACGCCGCAGGGCCGGATTCGCTGGCCCGGCGGGAGGTCCCCGATTCGCTGCTGGGCGTTTCCGTCCCGGATTCGCTGGCCGTTCCGGCCGTCGATCCGCTCGACACGCTGGTCGGCGATGCCCGGAAAGCCTACCTCAAGGAGCAGGCCGCCAAGTTGAAGGCGGCCCAAAAAGCCGCTGCGGCCAAGGCCAGGAAGGAAAAACTGGAGGAGATCGCCAAAAAACGCCAGGATAAGACGACGGCCAAACTGCTGGCCCAGAAGGAGCGGGAGGAGCGGCGTCTCGCTGCGCGCAAACTCAAGGCCGAGTCGAAACTCCGCGCCCGTCAGGCCCGCGCCGCCCGCAAAGGCAAGGTGATTCCGGTCGATTCCACGGCCCTGCGCGAGATCGACTCGCTGATCGCCCGCAACGACCGGGAGATGGATTCGCTGCTGTTGCAGATGGCCGATTCGCTGGCCGCCGACTCGCTGGCGATGCGGATTCCGGCCGACTCGGTCGATTCGCTCACCGACTCTGCCGACTCGGTTTACCGCCTGATGAAGGGTTTCCGCAATGTGCGCATTTTCCGTTCCGATTTCCAGGCCGTATGCGATTCGATGACGGCCATCAGCACCGATTCGACGATCCACCTCTACATCAATCCCGTGCTGTGGAACCAGGGCAACCAGATCACCTCCGACGTGATGGACATATTCACCGAGAACCAGCAGATCACGCGCGCCGAGTTCATCGGCACTCCGATGATGGTCTCCCAGCTCGACACGGTCCATTACAACCAGGTGGCGGGCAAGCAGATGACGGCGTGGTTCCGCGACAATCAGATCTACCGCAACGACGTGAACGGCAATGCCCAGACGATCTACTACATGCAGGACGGCGAGCCGCCCCAGATCACGGGCATGGGCGTCATCGAGAGCGGCGACTGTTCGTTCTATATCGAGGACAAACAGGTCGTGACGATCGTCTACCGCAAGGACCCCGACTGGAACATCTATCCGATGGACAAGATTCCCGCCGATCAGGAGCTTTACCTCAAGGGGTTCAAGTGGGAGGGCGCGCGGCGTCCGACGCAGGGGGCGGTTTTCGACCGCAGGGTCCGGCCCTCGCAGCGCGAGGAGAAGTCGCATCTCGCACATCCGGATTTCCCGCTTCTGAAAGCCCTCGAGGAGCGCAAGAAGCAGCTGATCGAGGAGCGCCGCTGGGCCGACCGCAACGATCAGGTCGATGCCGCCACCGTGGAGTGGATGCGGGCGCTGGGCTTCGAGGTGGGCCAGCCTCGGGAATCGGGACCCAAGCTCTGAAAAATTGGAAAAAGGTGAAAAGACGCAAAAACTTTTCACCTTTTTTGTGCTATTTTTGCAGCCGGTTAGCCGTTAATGTCTGTTTTCCCATGAAGAAAAGTCTGATCGCCCTGGCATTCGGGACGTTGGCGCTCGGTATGGCGGAGTTCGTGATGATGGGCATTCTGCCCGACATCGCCCGCAGCCTCGGCGTCTCGATCCCCGAAGCGGGGCACCTGATCTCCGCCTATGCGCTGGGCGTCTGCTTCGGGGCGCCCCTCACGGTGCTGGTGGCCCGCACGCGGCCGCTGAAACACATCCTGCTGGCCCTCACGGGCCTGATCATTCTCGGTAACGCCTGTGCGGCGCTTTCGCCGAACTACTGGACCCTGCTGGCCATGCGTTTCGTCTCGGGGCTTCCCCACGGGGCCTTTTTCGGCGTGGGGTCGATCGTCGCCGAGCGCGTCGCCGACAAGGGCCGGCGGGCCGAGGCCGTGTCGATCATGGTCGTGGGCATGACCGTCGCCAACCTCTTCGGCGTGCCGCTGGGAACCTATATCAGCGGCGTCGTGACGTGGCGCGCCACGTTCGGGATCGTCGCCGTGTGGGGAGCCGTGGCCATGCTGCTCGTGAAATTGTGGGTTCCGGCTCTGCCCGCACTGCCCGATACGGGGATGAAGGGGCAGTTCCGGTTTCTGAAAAGCGCCGCTCCGTGGCTGGTGCTGGCGTCGGTGATGCTGGGCAACGGCGGCATCTTCTGTTGGTACAGCTACGTCAGCCCGCTGATGGTCCACACCTCGGGGTTCCGTTCCGAGGACCTGACGCTGATCGTCATGCTGGCCGGTTTCGGCATGTTTGCGGGCAATATCGTCGGCGGTCACTATGCCGACCGGTTCACGCCCGAGCGGGTTGTGCGTTTCACGCTCGGCACGGCCTGTCTGGCGCTCGTCGGCATCTTTTTCGGGGCGCATGTCCGCTATCTTTCGCTAGCGCTGATGTGTCTGACTACGGCCTGCCTCTTCTGCGTATCGTCGCCCCAGCAACTGCTGATCCTCGAAAATTCGCGCGGCGGCGAGATGCTCGGCGCGGCGCTCGTGCAGGTGGCTTTCAACCTGGGCAACGCCCTGGGGGCCTACGTCGGCGGCCTGCCGATCGGGCACGGGCTTGGCTATGAATATACGGCGCTTCCCGGCGCGGCTTTCGTGCTGCTGGGGATGACGGCTGCCATGATCTACATCCGTAAATATCCCCGGCATGAACAGCGATAACAGCGAAGAGATCTTTCCCGTGGTCGACGCGGCGGGGAACGTCGTCGGCAAAGCCACGCGCGGCGAGTGCCACGGCGGGTCGATGCTCCTGCACCCGGTGGTGCACCTCCATGTTTTCAATTCGCGCGGCGAACTCTATTTGCAGAAACGCCCCGCCTGGAAGGACATTCAGCCCGGACGGTGGGACACGGCCGTGGGCGGCCATGTGGACTACGGCGAGACGATCGCCGAAGCCCTGCGGCGCGAGGTGCGCGAGGAGCTGGGCATCACGGATTTCGTGCCCGGGGCGGTTGCGGTCTATCCGTTCCGCTCGGAACGCGAATACGAACTGGTCCATGTCTTCCGCACGGTCTACGACGGCGAGGTCCGTCCGAGCGGGGAGCTTGACGGCGGGCGTTTCTGGTCCCCGGACGAAATCCGCGAAAACCTCGGACAGGGTGTTTTCACACCCAACTTCGAAGGCGAAGCCGGATTGATTCTCGGGTAATTCCGTTGTCCGCGCCGGCGTCGTTTCCGGTTTTTCGGCCGCCGCTGCGGTTGAGGCCCGAAAGTTGATGCGGGTACGGGTATGCAGACACTTCTGAAACGTTGGACGCACGCCCTGCTCGAATGGCTGGGCCTGACTTCGGCCACCGGCGATGCGCTCGACCGCTGGGCGGCTTTCGTGCTCGTGGTGCTGGCCGCCGTGGTTTTCGACCTGCTGCTGCAACTGGGCATCGTACACGGGGTGCGGAAACTCGTGGAGCGCACCCGGGCCAAGTGGGACGACACGCTTTTCAGCGTTCCGGTTCTCCGGCGCATGTGTCATATTTTGAGCGCCATTCTGCTGGCCGTCGTGCTCCCGGTGGTCTTCGAGGAGAAATCCACCGGGCGCGTCATCGTCCTGCGGTTCATGGAGGCCTATATCGTCTTTTCGGTTTTCCGCTTCGTCAACGCCCTGCTCTATGCCGCCTTCCACATCGCTGCGGCGCGTCCCGCCTGGCAGAACAAACCCATCAAGGGCTTGCGGCAGACGGCGCAGGGCATTGCGCTGCTGATCTGCACGATTCTGATTGTTTCGATCCTGCTCGACAAGTCGCCCGCCATCCTGCTGACGGGACTGGGCGCCTCGGCGGCCGTGCTGATGCTGATTTTCCGTGACAGCATCCTCGGCTTCGTTTCGGGCATTCAGCTCGCGGCCAACGACATGCTCAAGGTCGGAGACTGGATTTCGATCCCCAAGTACGGGGCCGACGGCAACGTCGAGGAGGTGTCGCTCACGACGGTCAAGATCCGCAATTGGGACAACACGCTCGTCATGCTGCCGCCCTACCTGCTGACGACCGATTCGTTCACCAACTGGCACGCCATGCAGCTTTCGGGCGGGCGGCGCGTGATGCGCTCCGTGGCGATCGACATGACGAGCGTGCGTTTCTGCACCCCCGAGATGCTGGACCACTACCGTACGATCGACCTGATCCGCGACTACGTCGATCAGACCGAACGCCGTGTCGAGGAGTACAACGCCGCGCACGGCATCGGCTCCGGGGAACGGCGTATCAACGGCCTGCATCAGACCAACCTCGGGGTTTTCCGGGCCTATCTGGTCCGCTACCTTCGGAACGAGGTCCCGGTGAACAAGGATATGACGCTGATGGTGCGGCAGTTGCAGCCCACCGAAACGGGGCTTCCGATGCAGCTCTATTTCTTTACCGATACGGTCGTGTGGGTGGATTACGAGGGGATTCAGTCGGATGTCTTCGATCATGTGCTGGCCGTGATTCCCGAATTCGGGTTGCGGGTCTTTCAGAATCCGTCGGGGGAGGACGTCGCCTCGCTGCGCAATGCGTTTTCTCCAAACGCGCAGACACCCCCGCAGACACCCCCGCAGGCGTCACCGCCGGCCTCCTCACAGGCCGCCCCGCAAAATGCGCCGCCCCTGCATGCATCCCGGCCGGCCGCCCCGCAAAGGCCGCAGGCGGAACAGCCCGCCCCGGAGGAGGCTAAAGCACCAGCATCAGCATCACCTGAATGATGATCACGCGCAGGAACATGCACACGGGATAGACCGTGGCGTAGGATACGGAGGGGTTGTCGCCTTCGATCGTGTCGTTCACGTAGTTGAGCGCCATCGGGTTGGCCATGCTGCCGCACAGCAGTCCCGAGACCGATCCGAAGTCGACCTTCAGCACCCGCAGGGCGAACAGCCCCACCAGCACCACCGGCACGAACGTCAGGGCGAATCCGATGCCGAGCCACAAGGCCCCCTCGGGGCGCATGACGGTCTCGAAGAAGTGGGTTCCGGCATCCAGCCCGAGGCATGCGAGGTACATCGAAAGGCCCAGCGCGCGCAGCATCAGGTTGGCGCTCTGGGTGGTGTAGGTGATCATGTGGAGCCGGGGGCCGAACGTGCCGATCAGGATGCCGACGATGATCGGGCCGCCTGCCAGGCCGAGTTTTACGGGCAGGCTGATGCCCGGGATGCTTACGGGGATGCTCCCGAGCGTGAGCCCGAGGATCAGGCCGACGAAGACTGCCACGAGGTTGGGCTCTTCGAGGTTTTTCACGGCGTTGCCGAGTATCTTTTCCACATGCTTGATCGCTGCGGCTTCACCCACGACCGTCAGGCGGTCGCCCATCTGCAAACGCAGGTCGGGTGTGGCCAGCAGTTGCACGCCCGAACGGTAGACGCGGCTGATGTTGATGCCGTAATTGTTGCGCAGGCGCAGCGAGGAGAGCTTCTTGCCGTTGATTTCGGGGCGCGTCACGAGGATGCGCTGCGAGATGAGCTGGCTGTCGACGGCGTTCCAGTCGATGTTCTCCGTGTTCCAGTCCTTCTGTTCCTGCTCTCCGAAGATCAGGCGCAGCGCATCGGCCTCGCCCGGGGTGGTGATCACGAGGATGACGTCGTCCTTCTGTAGCGTCTTGTCGGAGGTGGGGATCGAAACCTTTCCTTCGCGCCATACGCGCGAAATGACGAAATGGTGGTGGCTCTGAGCGGCTATTTCGTGTACGCTCTTGCCGAATACGGCCGGGTTAGTCAGGTGGTAGCTGGCAATGAAGACGTTTTTCCGGTGTTCGGCGTCCGGCTCCGGCATGTCGGCGGGGCGGACGAAGAGCTTGCGGATGAAGACGATGGCCAGGATGACGCCCACCACGCCCAGCGGATAGGTCACGGCGCAGCTCAGGGCGGCGCCGCTGGAGTCGACGCCCATCTGTTGCAGCGCCTGCTGCGCCGCTCCGAGCGCCGGGGTGTTGGTCGTGGCGCCGCACAGGATGCCCGACATGTCGGGCATCGAGACGTGCAGCGTATAGCTCATTGCCACGGCCAGCCCCGTGCCGAGCAATACTACCGCAAGGGCGGGCGACATCAGGCGCAGTCCGTCGGCGCGCAGCGAGTTGAAGAAGCCGGGGCCGACCTGCAGGCCGAGGGCGTATACGAAGATGATGAGCCCGAAGCTCTCGGCATAGTTCAGCATCGCCGGGTCGATCGACAGTCCGAAATGCCCGGCCAGGATCCCTGCGAAAAAGATGAATGCCACGCCCAGCGAGATGCCGAAGATGCGTATCCGGCCGAGGGCGATCCCGATCGTCGAAATGAGCGAAATAACCACGACGGCCTGCAGGGCCGAGTGTTCGACGAATAAACTTTTAAGCCATTCCATCCTTTCCGTTTGTGAATTTGCTGCAAAAGTAGGGCAAATTTTCCAGATACCCGCCTTTTTGCCGAACCTTTTGTGGGCTCATTGTGTCTGTGTGCAACATTTTCGGTCGGCAAGGTAAATCATTTTAGCTCCATGTTATGACAAAACAGACCCCGCACTATGCAGTTCAGGATAATTTACATATCTTTGCACTACCCTACTTCACACAGGGGATGGAGGGGGTAATTAGTGACGCAAAAGGGCTTCTGTGCCGGGTGGGAGTCTGAAAACCTTACCCGGTCGCTGCCGGAAAACTTTAGGGATTGGTTGTTCCGGACAGCATCAGGGCGGTCGATATCGGCCGCCCTGATTTGTTTATTATGTACGATCTGTTTACCTGCCCGGATTACAGTTTCAGCGGTTTCCCTCGGTAAAAATCCAGTATTTTCGAACGGAATACGAATTCGTATTTCGCCTGAACGAGTTCCGACTCGGCTTTTTCCATGCGGGTCTTGGCATCGTTGAAATCGAAAATGGTCGAACGGCCCGATTCCGCCTTCTGCTGTTCGTAGGCGAACGCTACCTCGGCCGAGGCGAGGGCTACGCCGGCCGAACGGTATTTGCTGTACGCCGCGTCGGCGTTGTACCACGCCTGTTCGATCTCCTTGCGCAGCGCCAGCTCGGCTTCGGTCAGCGCGAGCCGCTGGCTGCGGGCCGAAAGCTGTGCCGAGCGGATATTGTTGCGCGTGGCGCGGCGGTTGAAGATCGGGATGTTCATCGACAGTCCGACGTATTCGCGGCTGTTATGGCGCATCTGGGCCCAGAACTTATCGCTGTCGGCGCTGTACACCCCCGTGCCGTAGCCGCCTGAAAGCGAGATGGAGGGATAGAGTGCCGATTTGGCAATGAGGACTGAATTCTCCGAACTTTCGAGCCGCAGCCGCTCCGCCTTGATATGCGGACGGTTTTCCACTGCATAGTTGTAGACCCCGTCTGCCGTGCCCAGCCGGTGCAGCGAGGCGAGCGTCACGCTGTCGAGCTCCGGAACCACGACGTCGAACCCTGCGGCGCTCTCGCGGTTGAGGGCCTGGCTCAGGTTGAGCAGTGCCAGTTGCAGGTCGTTGCGGGCCTGGGTCAGGCTCAGCTGGTCTTTGGCCATGAGCGCCTCGCTTTCGTACCGGGCCGATTCCGGCTGTTTGCCGGCGGCGACCAGTTCGCGACTCTGCGTGGCCTGCAGGGTGCTCAGGGCGAGCTGGCGTTCGGCAACGTCGGTGAGTTCCTTGTTGTAAAGTACCTCCAGGTAGAGTGTCATGACGTTGATCGACACGTCTTCGCGGGCACGTTCCAGATCCTGCATGGCTGCGGCCAGGTCGAGTTTGCCGCCTTTGACCTGGCGGTTGATGCGCATGCCCTGGAATACGGGGAGGCTGGTCGAGATGTTGAGCGAACCCGAGGTCTGGTTGTTGTCCTTGTAAGTATTGTCGCTCGAGAGTACGCGGCCGAACGATGCGTCGCCTCCGATCGAGGCGTTCAGGTCGGGCAGGCGGCTGTATTTGGCCGTCGAGAGTTCCACCTCGTTCTGTTCGACCTGCAGGGCGCGTTGCTGCACGTCGATGTTGTTGGCC
>ENA-UENY01001693-UENY01001693.1-human-gut-metagenome-genome-assembly--contig:-NODE-1693-length-11682-cov-3.507195_pt1 | contig 11682 bp, 10 predicted proteins | sample MGYA00242886_ERZ507888 | MGnify/ENA primary metagenome ERZ507888 (study PRJEB26167, sample SAMN06115543) | human gut metagenome | host: Homo sapiens | place: China:Chongqing | collected 2014-11-10... | reverse complement strand
TCCCGGCTCCGCCGGATACCCTGCCGGCCGCAGACCAGCTCCGGTTGGCAAGGGAGGGCGTCCGCCGCGGCCTCTGCCAGCATGAGGGCCGTCCCACTGGGGGCATCCATCTTCTTGTTGTGGTGCCGCTCCACGATTTCGATGTCACAGCTCCCGCCCAGCACCGCTGCGGTCCGGCGTACCAACTCGACGAGGATGTTTACGCCAAGGGACAGGTTGGCGGAGCGAAAGATAGGGATGGAACGGGCAGCCTGCTGTATCTCCTCCAGTTGTCCCTGGTCATAGCCGGTGGTGGCCAGCACAAGGGGCATCCTGTGTTCCAGGCCGAAGCTCAGCAGAGCGGGAAGGGCCGAGGGACTGGAGAAGTCCACCACAACGTCGGCCTCTCCCTGAAATTCGGCGGGGGAGGCGTATACCGGGAAATCGCGGATATCCGCGCCCAGCAGATCAAAGCCGGCGGTCAGCTCCAGCTCCGGTTCAGCGGCACAGATAGCCTCTACCGCATGGCCCATCCGGCCGTTACAGCCGGAGAGGAGCAGTTGAACCATAGTTCACATCCTTTCTCTGCGCTATTGGAGCAGGTGAGCGCTCTCCATGGCGCGGCGCAGGGTCTCCAGGTGCCCGTCGGACATGGCGCAAAGGGGGAGGCGCAGGGAACCCACCTCATAGCCGGCCAGATTCAGGGCGGTCTTGATGGGGATGGGGTTGACCTCCAGAAAGAGGGCGTCAATGAGGTCGGTGTACTCGATCTGGAGCGCAGCGGCCTCCCGGAACCGGCCCTCCAGGCAGAGGTGGCTCATCTGAACCATCACCTCAGGGACGAGATTGGCCGCCACGGAGACGACCCCCTTGGCCCCCAGACTCATCATGGGCACCACCTGATCGTCGTTGCCCGACCAGATGTGGAAGTCATCGCCGCAGAGGGCGCGGGTGTGGGAGAGCAGGGAGAAGTTTCCGCTGGCCTCCTTGACCCCGTTGATGTTGGGGTGCTGCGAGAGAAGCTGGTAGGTCTCGGCGGTAAAGGATACGCCGGTGCGGGAGGGGACATTGTAGAGAAGGATGGGCAGCTCCACCCGGTCGGCTATGTAGGTGTAGTGCTGAATGAGGCCGGTCTGGGACGCTTTGTTGTAATAGGGGGTGACGAGCAGCAGGGCGTCCGCGCCGGAGTCCTGGGCGTGCTGGGAGAGGTAGAGGGCAGCGGAGGTGTCGTTGCTCCCCGCGCCGGCAATGACCTTCACCCGGTGGTTAACCCGCTTGACGCAGAAGGCCACGGCGGCGATGTGCTCCCGGATAGAGAGGGTGGCGCTCTCGCCGGTGGTTCCGCAGACACAGATGGCATCCACGCCGTGGTCGAGCTGCTGGTCGATCAGGCGGCCGAAGCAGCCGTAATCAATGGCACCGCTCTGGTCAAAGGGGGTGACAATGGCGGTACAGGCTCCGGTGAAAACAGGCTCTCGCATAAGATGGGGTTTACCTCCTTTGGATATACCCCTCCGCGCAGAGAAGCTCAGCAAGGAGAACCGCACCGCCGGCCGCGCCGCGGAGGGTGTTGTGGGACAGACAGACGAACTTGTAGTCGTACTGGGTGTCGGGACGCAGCCGGCCGATGCACACGGCCATGCCGCCCTCGGTCATCCGGTCCAGCCGGGTCTGGGGGCGGTCAGGCTCCTCAAAGTAGTGCAGGAACTGCTTGGGGGCAGAGGGCAGGGCCAGCTCCTGGGCACGGCCCTGGAAGCCCGCCCAGGCGGCTTTGATTTCGTCCAGAGAGGGCTTGTTCCGGAACCGGGCGAAAACGGCTGCCATGTGGCCGTTGGAGGCGGGAACGCGGAGACACTGGGCGGTGATGGACGGGCCTGCGGCATTGACAATAACGCCGTTCTCCACCCGGCCCCACAGCTTCAGGGGCTCTTGCTCGCTCTTTTCCTCCTCACCACCGATGTAGGGGATCACGTTGTCCACCATCTCCGGCCAGGTTTCGAAGGTCTTGCCCGCACCGGAGATGGCCTGATAGGTGCAGACCAGCACCTGCTCCAGGCCGAAGGCGCGCAGGGGATGGAGGGCGGGGACATAGCTTTGCAGGGAACAGTTGGACTTGACGGCGATAAAGCCGCGCTCCGTTCCCAGACGCCTGCGCTGGGCTTCGATGACCCGGAGGTGCTCGGGATTGATCTCCGGCACCACCATGGGCACGTCGGGCGTCCAGCGGTGGGCGGAGTTATTGGAGACCACGGGGCACCCGCGGCGGGCATAAGCCTCCTCCAGGGCCTGAATTTCCTCCTTCTTCATGTCCACCGCGGAGAATACGAAGTCCACCTGGGCGGCAATCCGGTCGATGTCTGTTTCCGCGTTGAGCACCACCATGTCCTTGGCCTCCCCGGGCATGGGGACATCCAGGGCCCAGCGGCCACCAATGGCCTCCTCGTAGGTCTTGCCCGCAGAGCGGCTGCTGGCCGCGATGGCGGTCAACTGAAACCAGGGGTGGTTCTCCAGAAGGGTAACGAAGCGCTGACCGACCATGCCGGTGCCGCCGATGACGCCAACTCTGTACTTTTCCATAACCAATACCTCCGTCGTTCCATAATATCCTATTCCAGATCCAGCTTGTTTGAGACTGGGAAAATGAGGACTTTCATATAAAAAGAAAATCAGCAGTTTACATGTCCGCTGATTTTGTACTATAATGTCAAAGACGATACCGCTACGGCGCAGTCCAACTTAGGTGCAGGGCGCTCCCTGTCGTTTTTGAAACCGCCACGGCTCCTATCCTGCATCTGATACTGATTAGTTTTCAAAGATTGTACCACAGATGGAGCCCATGTGTCAATGAAAGAGAGTTGAAAAGTGATTCAATGAAGCAGAGGGTAAAAGGAAATATTTTGCGGCTTGTAACCGCCTGTCTTGCAATTTTATTGATAAGTGGGCTTGCTCCGGCTGGTGCGGCCTCGGCGGAGGCCAACCCGATGGTCCGGGTGGGCCTGTTCTACGGCGGAAACGCCCTGTCGGGGGCCAACCTGGCCAACGACGTGGGCAGCGGCTACCGCTTCGGCTACTTTGACGGCGATCTGACCTTCCAGCTCCTGGGCTACACCAGTGAGACGACGGTTTCCATGGTGAAAACCCAGAATGTGTACTACGGGTCGAATGTGGACTGGAGCGGCTCCGGCTATTACGACAGCAAGACCTCCGACATCGCCGTGGGGTGTTACCATCTCCAGCTCCCCCAGACCTACGCCACCTTTGAGGAGGCATCGGCCGCCGCGGCACAGTACAGCGATGGCTTCCCGGCGTGGATTGACGGGCGCTACTATGTGCGGGTGGGAGCCTACCTGGACAGTACCTCCGCTCAGGCGGCCCAGGCCTCCCTCGGCCTGACCGGGGCCACGGTGGCGGGCACCTCGGGGGCGGGGATCTCTGTGGTAAAGACGGGCACCAATACGGTCCTCTTTCAGTTTGACAGCACCTCCGGCCTGTATCTGGCGGTTAAGCCCGGTCGGGACGACACGGTGAAGGCGGAAACCTACTTCCGGGGCTATTCCTATTTCGGGGCGTTTGAATACCGCCGGAACGGCGGGGACATCACGGTGGTCAATGTGCTTTCCATGGACGACTATCTTCAGGGCGTCATCGTCCAGGAGATGAGCCCCTCATGGCCCCTGGAGGCATTGAAAGCCCAGACGGTTTGCGCCCGCAGCTACGCCTATGGAAAGCTCCAGGCGGGCAAGCACCAGAGCCAGGGCTTCGACCTGTGCAACACCACTGACTGTCAGGCCTACGTGGGTATCGCTAACGCCAGCGACAACAGCCGCCGGGCGGTGGAGGAGACCAGCGGGGTGTATCTGTGGTACAACGGGCGGGTGGCGGACCAGACGGTTTACTCCTCCCACAACGGCGGAGCCAGCGAGAGCGCCGTCAACGTGTGGGGGAGGGATTACCCTTATCTCATCGGGAAGATTGACCCCTATGAGGCCTCCGTCGTGGACCGTATCTCCAACTACAACTGGACGGTGACCTATACCGCCCAAGAGCTTACCGAGCTGCTCCAGAGCAAAGGCTATGGAAACAGCGCCATCGTGGATTTCCGGGTGACCAAGACCAGTCCCACCGGAAATGCCATCGAGATCACCTTCACCGATGCCAACGGCCGGAGCTGGAGCAAGACGCGGGAGGCGTGCCGCACCTTCCTGGGGCTGCGTTCCCAGCACTACACCATATCGGGCGGCAGCGGAGGAGGCTACGCGGTCAATGGCACCGGTTCCCTCAGTACACTGAACGGAGCCTATGCCGTGGATGGGAGTGGGGCAGTGAGCACACTGACTGAGGGGCAGGTCTATGCCATCGGCGGGGACGGCGTCATCTCTCAGGTGAAGCCCTCCGCGTCGGCCGGCAGCTCCGGCGTCTTTACCATCACTGGATCCGGCTGGGGGCACGGAGTGGGCATGAGCCAGTGGGGTGCCTATTCCATGGCCCAGCAGGGTGATACTTACAAGGATATTCTGACCTTTTACTATACTGGAATCGAGGTGCGCAAGCCATAAAAACCGCTGATTTTGATTTTTATCTGCCGGAGGAGCTGATTGCTCAGACCCCGCTGGAGCGGCGGGACGCCTCCCGGCTGCTGGTGCTGGACAAGGAGACCGGAGCCACCCGGCACATGCATTTTTTTGATCTGCCTACCCTCCTGCGCCCGGGGGACTGCCTGGTGCTCAACGACTCGCGGGTGCTGCCCGCCCGGCTGTTGGGCCATCGGGAGCCCACCGGCGGCGCGGTGGAGGTGCTGCTGCTCATCGACCGGGGGGACAAGGTGTGGGAGTGCCTGGTGCGCCCCGGCCGCAAGCTGAAGCCGGGGACGCGGCTGTCCTTTGGGGACGGCTCCCTCAAGGCGGAGGTGGTGGGGGTATGCGAGGGGGGCAACCGGCTGGTCCGCTTCGAGTATGAGGGGATCTTCCTGGAGACCCTGGAGCGGCTGGGCAAGATGCCCCTGCCGCCCTACATCAAGGCGGAGCTGAGCGACCCCGAGCGGTACCAGACTGTCTACTCCCGCGAGGTCGGCTCCGCCGCGGCACCCACCGCCGGACTCCACTTTACCCGTGCCCTGCTGGAGCAGGTGCAGGAAATGGGGGTAAAGGTCTGCTATGTGACGCTCCATGTGGGCCTGGGCACCTTCCGTCCGGTGAAGGAGGAGGAGATCACCGACCACGAGATGCACAGCGAATACTGCATGATCTCCGCCGAGACCGCCGAGACCATCAACCGTACCAAGCGGGAAGGGGGGCGGGTCATCTGTGTGGGTACCACCTCTTGCCGCACCATCGAGAGCTGGGCGGCGGAGGACGGCACGTTGAAGGAGTGCGCGGGGTGGACGAATATCTTCATCTATCCCGGCTACCGCTTCAAGGCGCTGGACTGTCTTATCACCAATTTTCACCTGCCCGAATCCACGCTTATCATGCTGGTTTCCGCCCTGGCAGGGCGGGAGCATGTCCTGGCCGCCTATAAAGAGGCGGTGGAGCAGCGGTATCGCTTCTTCTCCTTTGGAGATGCAATGTTCATCGGCTGAGTCAGAACGAAAAAGAGAAATCGGGGTTCCCACAAGTTGTGGGAACCCCGGTTTTTGTATGGGTCAGATAAGGCCCTCTTCCACCAGGAAGTCGTGGGCGACGTCGGCGGCGTCTCTGCCCTCGAGATCCACTTCGGCGTTCATGGCGGCCATTGCCTCATTGGAGATGCGACCGTCCAGCAGGGCGAGCACCTCCTTCAGCTCGGGGTACTCGTCCAGACACTCCTGACGGATAAAGTTGACCGCGTAGTAGGGCGGGAAGAAGCTGGCATCATCCTCCAGCTGAACCAGGTCAAACTTGGAGAGGAGGGCGTCGGTGGCGAAGGCGTCGATAACATCCACCTGGCCGCTGTCGATGGCGATATAGCGCACCGCCACGTCCAAAGCGTTGACCTCGCCGAACTTGGTATGGAAGGTGGACTCCAGGCGGGGAAGGGCATCCTCCCGCTGGGTGAAGTCGGCGGTACAGCCCAGACGGAGTTCGGGTGCTACGGCCATCAGATCGGTGAGGGTTTCGAGCTGATACTGCTCGGCGATCTCCGGCCGGACGCTCATGGCATAAGTGTTGTTGTAACCCAGGGGGGCGGAGACGGAGATGTTGTAGTCGTCCCGCATTTTCTCCGACAGGATCTCATAGACTTCGTCGGTGTTGGTGTTCAGAGGCAGTCCCAGGACAGAGAGGTACACCTGTCCGGAGTAGTCCACCACCATGTCGATGTCGCCGTTCTCCATGGCGGTCATCTCCAGGGAGGTGCTGGCCAGGCCGAAGGTGGTGTCCACCTGGATGTCGGTCTTGGCCTCGATGAGCTCCTTGTAGATGTTGCCAACGATGTAGACCTCGGTGAAGTTGGAGGCGCCGACGGTCAGGTGCTTGTCAGACTTCTTGTTGACCAGGTTTCCGCCAATGGCGACCACCACCAGGGTGATACACACGCCCACGGCGATCACCTGCCGGCGGCGGATGACCTTCTTGGGCAGATTCTGGATCTGCTCGTTGGGAAGCAGGCCCTCACTGGTGACCGCCTGCTCCAGCTTGGCGAAGATGAAATCAAAGAGCAGCGCCAGCAGGGAGACCGGGACGGTGCCCAGCAGGATCATCTCCACATTCAGGGAGTTGAGGCCCAGATTGATAAACCAGCCCAGACCCTTGGCGCCGGCAAAGGCGGCGATGGTCATAGTGCCCACAGAGGCCACGGCGGCGATGCGGATACCGGCCATGATGAAGGGGGCGGCGATGGGCAGCTCCACCAGAAACAGGCAGCGCGTGCGCGTCAAGCCCATGCCCCGGGCTACCTCCAGGTTCTTGGGGTCCACGCTCATGATGCCGGTATAGGTATTCTTCAGAATGGGGAGGAAGGCATACACAAAGACCATCAGGATGGCGGGCACCGTGCCGATGCCCAGAAAGCAGACGGCCAGGGACAGCAGGGCGATGGAGGGGATGGATTGCATGACGTTGGCGATGCCAATGACGATTTTGGCCGCTGTCTGGTTGCGGGTGATAAGGATGCCCAGCGGCACACCGATGGCCAGGGAGATGAGCAGGGCCAGTGTGGTCATGTTGATGTGGCGGAAAAGCTCGGTGACCAGTTCGGGCCAGCGGGAGACCAGGAGCTCCCAGAAGGAGGACAGAGAGAATGAAATGCCCATAATTACGCACCCTCCTGTTCGTCGCGCTCAACCGGCTCGTCGATGAAGCGGCGGCTCAGGGTGGAGAGGAGGCTGCTCCGGTTCAGGAAACCGCGAATGGCTCCCTCCGCATCCAGGACGGGCAGGATGCCGAAGTCCTTCTCGCCATAGTCCGCTACCTTTTCCAGTACAGTGCTCAGGCTGTCGTCCACCCGGACGGACAGATAATCGTCGGAGAGGAACGAGGAGATCGGGGAGCTGTATTGGTCGATGCCGATCAGATCCTGGAGCCACACCATACCGGCAAACTTATTGTCGTCGCCGGTGACCAGCAGGCTGTCGATGTTATAGTGCCGCATGAGCTGTACCGCCTGCACCACTGTGCGGCTCTGAGAGATGGTGATGGGGCGGGGGCACATGATGTCCTCAGCCCGGATAAAGGAGGGGTTCTCCCACAGGCGGTTCTTGCCGATGAAGGAGTTGATGTACTCGTTGGCGGGATGCTTGAGGATGTTCTCCGGCTTGTCGCACTGGACCACATGGCCGTTCTGTAGGATGCAGATGCGGTCGGCCAGCTTGACAGCCTCATCCATGTCGTGAGTGACGAAAACAATGGTCTTGTGGAACCGGAGCTGGAGCCGGTGCACCTCGTCCTGGAGCTCGGCGCGGGTCATGGGGTCCAGGGCGGAGAAGGGCTCATCCATGAGGATGATCTCCGGGTCGGCGGCAAAGGCGCGGGCTACGCCGATGCGCTGCCGCTGGCCTCCGGAGAGCTGGGAGGGGTACTGGCTGCGGTATTGGTCCGGCTCCAGGTTGACCAGCTCCAGCAGCTCGGTGATCCGGTCGTAGATTTTTTCCTTGGGGTACCCGGCCACACGCATGGCCAGAGCGATGTTGTCCTCCACCGTCATATGGGGGAACAGGCCGCCCTCCTGGACGACATAGCCCATCAGGCGGGGAAGCTGGGTCACCTTGATCCGGTTGATGGGGGTGCCATTGATGAGAATCTCGCCTTTGTCAATGGGGTTGAGCTTGTTGAGCGTTTTCAACAGGGTCGTTTTCCCGCATCCGCTGGAACCGATCAGGACAAAAAACTCGTTGTCCTGGATGGTCAGACTGATGTTCATCAGTACCGATTTTCCGCGGTATGACTTGTAGAGATTTTTCAATTCAATCACAGCAAAGGAGCTCCTTTCTGAATGATCCCTATTGTAGTATGGAGTGGATTGAAATGGAGTAAGGATTGACGGATTTGGATAAAGAATTTGTTAAGGCGGGGAGAATTCGCTTGACAGATCATTCTGTATCTGCTAAAGTTACAGTATAAACTGTAACTAAAAAAATTACAAATAAGCATGAGTGGAAGCCGCAAAGGCTTGGAACCCTATCTCCAGTAGAAAAGAGAAGGGCAAACAGAAAGGATGAATGTAATGGAAGCGATCGTCATCACGAAAGAAAATTTTGAGGAGCAGGTGCTGAGGGCGGAGAAGCCGGTTCTGGTGGACTTCTGGGCGCCCTGGTGCACCTATTGCCGGCGTATTGCCCCTGCGGTGGACCAGGTGGCTGGACAGTATGGGGAGCAGATGGTGGTCGGCAAGGTGAATGTGGACGAGCAGCCGGAGCTGGCAGAGCGGTTTGGGGTGGAGACCATCCCCACGCTGCTGGTATTTCGGAATGGACAGGCGGGAGAGCCGCTGATCGCCCCCGGCTCAAAGGCACAGATTGTAGAGTGGGCCGGACTGTAAGAGAGGAGGTGCGCCGGATGGGCGTAAAGCACTATGACGTGGTTGTGATCGGCGGCGGACCGGGCGGCTATACGGCGGCCCTGTACTGCGCCCGGAGCGGGCGCTCGGTGGCGGTGCTGGAAAAGCTCTCCGCCGGAGGCCAGATGGCGACCACGGACCGGATTGACAATTATCCCGGCTTTGAGGAGGGGATTGACGGCTTCGAGCTGGGAGAGCGGATGGAGCGCCAGGCCTGGCGGTTCGGCGTGTCCACGGTATACGGCGAGGTGCGCTCGGTGGAGCTGGCGGGCCGGCCCAAGCGGATCGAGAGCACCGAGGGCAGCTTTGAGGCCGAGGCGGTGATCCTGGCCACGGGGGCGTTCCCTCGGGAGCTGGGCCTGCCGGACGAGCAGGCGCTCCGCGGGCGCGGGGTGGCGTACTGCACCGCCTGCGACGGCATGCTCTACCGCGGCAAGACGGTAGTGGTCAACGGAGGCGGAAACACCGCTGTGGGCGACGCGCTCTATCTGGCCAAGCTTTGTAAAAAGGTCTATCTGGTCCACCGGAGAGACGAGCTGAGGGCCTCGGCGGTCTATCGGGACGCGCTGAGGGAAAACGGCGTTGAGATCCTTTGGAACAGCCGCATTACCGCTCTGCGCAAGGAGAAACGCCTGACAGGCGTTGAGGTGGAGGATCTTCGCACCGGCGCACGGCGGGAGCTGTTCTGCGACGGCCTGTTTGTGGCCATCGGCCGGGTGCCGGATACGGCCCTGTTTGCCGGCCAGGTGGAGCTGGACCCCTCGGGCTATATCGTGGCGGATGAAACCACCCGCACCAGCGTGCCCGGCGTCTTTGCGGTGGGCGATGCCCGCACTAAGGCGGTGCGCCAGATCGTCACCGCAGTGGCAGACGGGGCCGTGGCGGCCCACTATGCGGAGGAGTTCCTGTTGGAGGATGCTGTAAAGGATAAAAACCTGTCATGAATAGTGCGTTTTGTGTGGCGGTCCACGCCCTGATCTGCCTGAACCGGCGGCAGGAGCAGCTCTCCAGTGAGGAGCTGGCCCGCAGTATCTGTACCAATCCGGCCCGTGTGCGAAAGATCATGGCGGGGCTGAAGCGGGCCGGACTGGTGGAAACCAAGGAGGGGAATGAGGGCGGCTACCGCTTTGTGGGCGATCCCGCCGCCCTTACATTAGATCAGGTAGCCCGGGCGCTAGAGGTGCGGTTCGTGTCGACCAACTGGCGCGGCGGGGGCGTGGATCAGCCCTGTCTGGAGGCATCGGGTATGGCGGAGGTCATGGACGGCCTGCTGGAGGAGCTGGACGAGGGCTGCCGGAGCAGGCTCTCAGAGATCAGCCTGGCTGAGCTGGACAGCAGACTTTATTTGAAACAAAGGAGATGAATATGGGTCTTTCACTGGAGACGAGCGTGCCGGTACTTACGGTGTTTTTACAGGGGCTGCTGAGCTTTTTCTCTCCCTGTGTGCTGCCCCTTGTCCCCCTCTACGTCAGCTATCTGGCGGGAGGCGCCAGGGACGTGGACAGCGACGGCAATATCCGCTATCCCAGGGGGAGGGTACTGGTCAACACCCTGTTCTTTGTGGTGGGCATCAGCTTTACCTTTTTTCTGCTGGGGTTCGGCTTTACAGCACTGGGAAGCTTTTTCCGCAGCAACCAGACCTGGTTTGCCCGCATCAGCGGCATCATTATGATCCTGTTTGGCCTGTACCAATTCGGCGTGTTCGGGCGCTCCGGCGCCCTGGAGCGGGAGCACCGGCTGCCCTTCCGGCTGGACCGGTGGGCTATGAACCCGCTGGTGGCCCTGGTGCTTGGCTTTACCTTCAGCTTTGCGTGGACGCCTTGCGTGGGCCCCACGCTGGGCAGCGTTTTGCTGATGGCCTCTTCGGCGGGCAGCGCCGCCCGCGGCTTCCTGCTGATTGCGGTATACACCCTCGGCTTTGTGGTCCCCTTCCTGGCCGTGGGACTGTTTACCGGGGCGGTGCTGGGCTTTTTCAAGCGCCACCAGAGGGTGGTGCGCTACACTGTGAAGGTGGGCGCGGTCCTGCTGGTGCTCATGGGCGTCATGACACTGACCGGCTTCATGAACGGCATTACCAGTTACCTGTCCAGCGCGGCGGGCAGCGGAGCGGCCGAAACGCCCCAGGCTCAGACAAGCGGAACTCCGGCCCCCACACCGGAGGGGAGCGCGCCCGCCGGACCGGAGGAGAGCCCGGCGGCCAGCGGGCGGCCGGTGATTCCCGCGCCGGACTTCACCCTGGTGGACCAGTACGGGGAGGAGCATACCCTCTCCGACTATGAGGGCAAGACGGTGTTTCTCAACTTCTGGGCGACCTGGTGCGGTCCCTGCAAGCGCGAGATGCCGGAGGTGCAGGCGCTCTACGAGAAATACGGGAACAACGAGGGAGATGTGATTGTTCTGGGCGTGGCCAATCCAAAGTCGGAGGAGTACCCCTATAATCAGGATGTCACTCAGCCGGAGGTGGAGCAGTTCCTGGAGGACGGCGGCTACACCTTCCCGGTGGTGATGGACGTTACAGGAGAGGTATTCTACTCCTACGGCATTTCCGCCTTTCCCACCACCTTCATGATCGGCGCGGATGGGAATGTGTTCGGCTATGTGCCGGGAGCTCTCACCGGCGATATGATGGAGTCCATTGTCCAGCAGACCATAGACGGCGTTGAGGCGGGGGCATGAGAGATTGTAGGTTTGTCAAACAAATTGGACGGCGAATTCGCAAGGAGAAAGCCAGCC
>ENA-UENY01001691-UENY01001691.1-human-gut-metagenome-genome-assembly--contig:-NODE-1691-length-11686-cov-7.264192_pt1 | contig 11686 bp, 8 predicted proteins | sample MGYA00242886_ERZ507888 | MGnify/ENA primary metagenome ERZ507888 (study PRJEB26167, sample SAMN06115543) | human gut metagenome | host: Homo sapiens | place: China:Chongqing | collected 2014-11-10... | reverse complement strand
TCTATCTCCCCCGCATCAATGGGTACGGAAGCCGTTATCTTACGGCATATTTCCAAAGTACGTTTCAACTTATCAATGTAAAGAGTATTCCGCACACGCCATCTTTTATTCAATATCCAAAATAGAATGATAAGGACAGCGATACCAATCACCTGTCCAATTTTTATTGAGGTCTTTTTCTGTGATATCTTTATATATTATTTTCACTCCGAAGTCTTGGTAGATTTTCATGGCATCATTGTCCCAAGAATTATCTCCTTGGGGAAACTCAAATCCTCCGGCCTGTGCAAGTGGGTCTGGTGTCGGGATAATTGAATCATCTTCGTAGCAAGACGTGAATGTGAGACAGAACAATAATATCCATACGTTATATATTGGCTTCATAATTTTCTGTTGTTTAGGATTAACGATCATTATTTTTATAATTTATAGTTAGTTTGTTATGGAAACTCCAACCCGTTCCGGACCGAACGGATTTTGTTCCAATAGTAAGTTTCTTTGCAATACATTTGGAGGTATAGGTAATACGTATGAAGGATCATTTTTTGTTAATGTGTAAATTTTTCCTTCCCATTTGTGCTGTATGGAAGGCATGCCATATCGACGTAAGTCAAACCAGCGTTGGCCTTCGTAACAAAGTTCTTTTCTGCGTTCTTCACGTATCTTGGTAATAAGATCATCTCCACTCAATCCCGAAAAGGATGGTATGTTTCCTTCGTCATATCGTTTTTCCAGTAGTGCGTTCATAGTGGTGATAGCTTCTCCTTCTGCTTGACTCATGGCAGCAGCTTCAGCATAATTCAGATAAGCTTCTGCTACCCGGAAAGAGAGTGCGAAATAATCACTGCTTCCGGAAGTGGGGACAGAACGGAGCGTCTTATATTTGCCATAGGGAAGATACGTATTATAAAATGTACTGCTCTCTGGGACATCTTCATTATACTGTATCTCCCGAGTAATATAACGATCTTTGCGTAAGTCACCTTCCGAGAAACTGTTAATCAACTCATCTGCTGCTTTGAATTTTCTTCTGGTATCGTTATTATTCTTACCTTCCTTTTCAATATAACCTTCGTATTCACCTGTCAAATCTCTTATGGTTCCATAACTCCAGATAACTTCTGGAGAATCATAGGTGTTGAATGTATAATAAGGTTCTTTCATACCCGCTTCCGGTGCAGGGATTGTATTCAGATCGCGCAGTGAAAAGTTCCAATCTTTGATAACTTTTTCTGCATACGTTTTTGCCTCTTTCCAATTTTCCATATAGAGAGCCACACGTGATTTTAATAATTGCACCATAGGTAGGCTAACGAGGTAGTTTGGCTCATATTGTTGTGCGGCGGAGAGAGTCAAGAATAAACGTTCTGCTTCGTTTAGGTCGGCAACAATCTGTAGATATACTTCCTCTACCGTATTTCGTTTCATCAGTACCTCACCTTCATCTCTCATTTTACTGTCAATTTTTAGAGGAACTCCCAATGATTCTTTGTCGTAATTATATGGAAGTCCGTATTGATTAACCAGCATATAATAGAAGAAAGCCCTCAAAGCATAGGATTGTGCCTTGATGTAATTTTTTTCAGCTTCTGTACCGGACACTTCGTCAGTATAATCAAGTGCAGCATTGGCTCCTAAAATATATTCATAAAGGTTTCCCCATGTATTGCTCGGCTCTTGTCCTAATTTTTGTTGCATTTCGAACATATTGGGTTGCCAACTGTACAGTACCTCGAATGTTTCCATTTTTCCCTGTTCATTTTCAGGGAATTCGTAACCCTCCACTTGATTTTGATCGATATCATCTGCAAGTATTTCCAAATAGGCTAGAAATTTGGTATTCCCTTGTTGGGGATAAGCCTCTCCAATAAGCATCTCCTGTAATGCATTGGCATCCTTGGGGATGTATTTGCTTTGTGACTTGGGCTCTAAGAAATCACTGCAGGCAGTGAGACTTGTCAATGTAATTGTATAGATTAAATATTTAAGTTTCATATCTTTCTTTGTTTATAGTTTAAAATCCGATATTAAGTCCCAGTGAGAAAGATCGTGGCATGATACTGTTTTCTAATTCCGGGTCGAAGCCATTGAAACGTTTGCTGGCTATTACAAATATGTTATCCATATTAAAATTGATAGCTAGGTTTTTTGCATGGATCTTGTCACACCATTCTTTTTTCATTTGCCATGATAATCCGATGTTACGACAACGTAGGAATGAACCACTGACTACCATAGCATCTGATTTCTCCCACATTTCAATAGCTGATTCTGCACTATCTGTATTAGGCAGGGTCCACCCTATTTCTATCGGCCATGTCGGAAGTCCGGGAATATTTGTGTAGACCTCATCTCCGGGCTTTTGCCAACGGTTTAGTAAATCGCGGTTTACATTTTTGGTTGGATCCGGCATCATACTGCCGCTTCCTTGAAAATCACTGTAAGGTGACGGCAAGCGTTTTTTACTACCTAATAAAAGGGAGAAACTGGTATTTAATGACAAAGATTTGTAACGGAAACTAAAACCGAGACCTCCGGTGAAGTACGGCTCTGTTTCTCCGGAATATACCAAGTAAGTAGTCGGATCGATACTTTTGCTCTTTTCTTCATCTGGGACCTCAACGTAGTTGAACATTGGTTTACCATTACTTCCGTCAAGACCAGCAAAAGAGTATGACCAGAATGCACTCAGCGGATAACCTTCTTTTAATATCTGTGTACTACCTCCTCTCAAGTACATTGCTGTGTTTCTGTCAATTTTGGTTTCTCCACCTTTGTTCCAGTTTTTAGAGGCATTCAGGTTGATGTTCAGGCTGAAATCGCGCTTTTGGATAGGCGTGAATGATAATGTGTATTCAATTCCCCGATTGTAAATAATTCCACCGTTACGTTTCATATCATCAATTCCGTATTCGAATGGCAAATCTACGGTGATTACCGCATTGGAACGTCTGGTATAATATTCCAGATTCATATAGAACATACGGAACAGTTCCAGATCCACGCCGAAGTTCCAGTTTCTGGTACGTTCCCAGGAGAGATATGGATTAGGTATCTGGCCGATAGTGGAGAAGTAGCGATTATATCCGGGTTGTACTCCCTGTTGGCTTAAGATTAGTTCAGGACTTTCTCGTGTTAAAGCATTTCCCTGAATACCGAATGTTCCTCTGAAATTAAGTGTAGTGATCCATTTCAAATGTTTTTGAAAGAAAGCCTCTTCTGATGCTCTCCAGGAGAGACCGAATGAATAAGTCGGGTCGATACGATGGTTTATATCCTGCCCGAAAACGTTGGAGGCATCATTTCGTACATTGGCATTGACTACATAGCGATTCTTGAATGAATATGCGAAAGTAGCGAAGAATGAAAGGAAGTTGTTGGTATTGTCTGTTCTTTGCCAGCCTCTACTATAAATATCTCCTAATATTCCCCAGCCTGTTGGAGGATTGTTGGGAGTTATCACTTCACTTGGTATGGTAGGAGCAACAATACGTTCACCTCTGTCCGGCACATATCCCCAAACTTTATTGGCTGTTCCTTTCGCTGTAGATGAACGGAGTTCCATACCCAATAATGCGTTCAATCGGTTATCAGGATTGAATGCTTTACTGAATTGTAACTTGTTCTGAATATTGTAGGAATACTGGTTGTTGTCGTTTGTATACAATATACCTCCGAATGGAAGCTGCGCAGCTTTAAATTCAGCACTGGTGGGAGTAACGGAATTAAAATCGTAGCCGCGATACTCGTTGGCAATATAGTAAGTACGTTCGGTAGCCCAGCTTTCATTCGTACTATTGTTATTCGAATAACCTCCGGTGAATTGGTAGGTTACCCAATCAAGAATACGCCAGTTTACATCTAGTGAGGCGGACATGAAGTTCGAACGTGCTTTTGAACCGCTGTTGTCCCGTTCATTGATAAAATTGTATGAAAGGGTTTGTATCTTACCAGTTTTAGAGTTGTAGCCGTTCCTTTGCATATAATAAGCGTCCGGATCGATGATGCGGTTGGTGTTAGTAGCATAACTCATTGGGTTGACTTCGTTGAAAAAGCCATTTGTGGTAGAAACACTACCGTTTAAAGTCAGATTGATAGTTAGCTTTTCTATAGGGCGTAACATCAGGGCGATACGGCCTGTCATACGTTCGTTGTCGTTGCCGATTTCCTGGCCTTCACTGTTATTATATCCTATGGATGCTGAATAACTGAACTTGTTTGTTCCGCCGGAAACACTAACGTTGTGAGTATGGCTGAACGAACGACGTGTCAGGCGTTTGAACCAGTCTGTATTACGGGTTTCCATATCGTTATAAAGCTTTCTGTATTCGATGTCTGAAATATCATGTTCCTGCAGCATCCGTAATATACCTTCATAGGTGTTAAGATCCTTATAAGGTGTTTCTATATAATTAACCCCTGCATCAAACGCTTCTTGTGAGAAACGGACACGTTCTTGAGAGTTCATGAAGTTGAACATCCCATAATTAGGACGTTGTCCGATGTTAAAGTTGGCGGAGTAGTTTACGGTTAGTCGGTCAGTAGTATTTTTCTTGGTGGTGATTTCGATTACACCGTTAGAGGCTTTCGAACCATAGATGGCAGTGGCGGAAGCATCTTTCAAGATGGTGATATTTTCGATATCGGCGGGATTTAACCACGAAATCTGGTTACCGATAATGTCTTGCAAATTTTTAGTCATCAGGTCGCCACTGTCTAATGTTACCTGAAAATCTTCCTGGATAATGCCGTCTACTACCCACAATGGGTCACGGTTTCCTTGCAACGTACTGGTACCTCGAATCTGAATCTTGGGGGCAGTACCTACACGACTGCTTGTATTGGTTACAACCATACCCGCTACACGTCCTTGTAACATTTGGTCAATAGTAGTAAACGAAGGCATGATGATATCTTTTGCTTTGATGCTGGTAATAGATCCAACGATGTCACGACGTTGAATATTCTGGTATCCGGTTACCACCACCTCATCTATTTCTGTGCTGGTGGAGCTGTTCAGAGTGACATTAATGGTTTTTTTACCCGTATATTTTACCGTTTTCTTTTCCATTCCGATAAAAGAGTACGTAAGAATCAACCCTTCCTGTGCTGGAATATTAAACGTGTACTGCCCGTCCAATCCTGCAATGGCTCCATGTTTAGAACCTCGGATCGTGATAGTAGCGCCGGGCAAGGCCTCACCGTTAGTATCCCGGACCCAACCGCTGATGGTTATCTTTTGGCTTTGTCTTTTCTTTATAACAATTGCGCTACCAGAGATTTCGTAAGTCAGGTTAGTGCCTTCCAGACATTCATCCAGAATTTCAGTAATCGTTTTGTCTTTGGCTCTGATGGTGATATCAGTTACATTAGCGACATCTTCCGTTCCATACATAAAGACAAATTTCGTACGATTCTGCAGATACCAGAGCGCTGCTTCCAGCGTTTCTCCTCTCAAGTCGATGGAGATTCTCTGATTGTCCTGTGCTTGAATCATGAGTGAAGAAAGGGAGAATATCCATAAAAGACAGAACTTCACAAAGTTTCTGCTTGCATAAGATACCACCCATGGCAGGGATTTTACTCGTTTTTTCATAATGCGTTAGTTATATTATGTATTATTACTGTTTGTAGGAAATGTGCAGGATGCCCTCCCGTTGTTTGATATTGACCAGATTTAATTCTGTAATCATGTCGATAATCGGGTTCATGTTGGCGTAGCGGTTAAGGTAAGCTCCGATACGCACCTGTTTGGCTGCTTCGTCTTCAAAAGAATATTGGAATCCATACCATTTGGACAGGTATGACATCACATTCTCAAGAGGGACATTTAAAAAGATAAATGATCCGGATTCCCAAGATGTATACAAATCAGTGTTTACGTTGGCGACGGTATTTGTACCGGTATTTTTATTATATGTATAGTGCTGGTTGGGAACTAATTCGAATTCTTCATTTCCACTGTTGATTCTTACTGTTCCACTGATTAAGGTTGTACTTTCCGTATCTTCATCAGCGTAGGCTCTTACGTTGAACGACGTTCCCGTTACCCGGATAGATGTATGCGATGTTTTTACGATAAACGGATGCTCCTTGTCCGGGGCAACATCAAAATAAGCCTCCCCTTCAATTTGCACAATACGTTCTTTGCTGCTGAAACAAACCGGATAAGTCAGCCGGGTTTCCGCATTGAGATGTACCCTCGTGCCGTCGGAAAGCGTGATAAGACATTCCATCCCCTGCAATGTGCGTAGTGTGTTTTGGATTTCTTTTACTTGCGGTTTGTTGGCGGGAATCTGATAGTTGATCCCTTTAGAATCGATCACAAATGCTCTGACTGCATTCTCTGGAAGATTATTGTCGGAAAGATTGAAAGATTTGCCGTCACTCAAGATCAGTTCCCCACCAAGGGTTCCCGGAGTGATGTCGCTAATCGTTTCTTCGGATATCCAATGATAGATAAAGTAAGAAGCAGGTACTAATAACAATAAGATGAGAGCTGCATATTTCAGACTCTTTTTCCACGAAAAAACAGTACCCGATTGATTGCCTCCTAATAACGGATAGACTTTCTCCCACGCTTTTTGTGAAGAGAAGCTTTTTATTAACCGGCTGTTTTCTTCATACGTTTCCTTATTTAATATCCGGTCGGCTATCTTTTGATGTTCCGGGTTTTCATCCAACCATGCACGATAGTTCTTTTCCTCTTCGGGGGTAGACGAATGAGTGAATAGAGAAGCTAAGATTTTTGCAATTTTAAATTTTTCTTTAAATGAATTCATCGTTTTTTCGATTTATTATATAAGTAAAACAATCCAATCGAAAAAACGGGGTAATCAAAAAGTTACTTTATTTGCATAAAAATAGTAATAAGGTGTAATTTATGCCTTTGAGACTTTCGCGAAGTTTGCGATAGGCGAATTTCTTTAACGTATGGACAGTGCCTTCTGAAATTTGCAATTTGTCAGCAATCTCATGGTTTTTTAACCCTTTCATAGAATATAAGATGATATTTCGCATTTGGGTAGGCAATTCTTCTACCGCTTTGCGAACCATGTGGAATGTTTCCTGTTCGATAATGGCAGCTTCGAAGCCACTATCGAACTCTTCCTGTCCAGAAAAATAGGGAATATCTAATTGCTCATGTTTTAAGTGATTCAGACATTTATTTCGGGTGACGGTATAAAGGAAGCTTTTTACTTTCAAAATGTCGTCAAAATCTTCTTTCCGTTCCCAATAAGCTAACAATACATCTTGTGCGATGTCTTTGCAAACTTCTTTGTCTTCAATATAGTGGGATGCGAACACGCAAAGAATAGGATAGTAGTCATCAAATAGCTTTTTGAAAGCCTGTTTGTTGCCACGTTTTATGTCTGCAATTATATTTTCTATATGTATGTTCACTATTTAGGGTGGAACGATTGGTGCAGAAACTCTCTTACCCAATCTTGCTTATTTTCTTCAGCTTTTCTTCTTCGATGATTTTGATTTTTCTTCCGTCGATAGTAATCAGTCTTTCCGTAGCGAATTGCGACAAGGTACGGATAGCGTTCGAAGTAGTCATATTGGAAAGATTTGCCAGATCTTCACGTGAAAGATAAATGCTCAACGTAGAACCGTCTTCTTCCAGTCCATAACTTTCTTTCAGGAAGATGAGTGATTCGGCCAAGCGTCCGCGAATATGTTTTTGTGTCAGATTAACGGTACGTTCGTCAGAGATACCCAAGTCAATGGAAAGTTGGCGGATAAAGAACATGGCCAAGTCATTATTTTGGGCAACCAGCGTAGTGATGGCACTCATAGGAATCAGGCAAACAACGGAAGGTTCGAAAGCTGCTGCGGCAGTTACAAAATCTTGTTTGGCAAAATAAGCACGATATGCAAAGTATTCGCGTGGTTTAATCATGCGGATAATTTGACTTCTACCCCCCACACCATCTTTGAAGATTTTCACTTTTCCACTGATGAGACACATCAGATGATGTGGCGTTTCTCCTTCACAGTAGATGGTTTCATTCTTTTTGTAGGTTTGTATCGTATAATTATTCATCAGAAACTCCTTTTGCTCATTGTTTAGAGGAGCTAACATATCGGATAATGGTTCCGAAATATCGATGTCTGACATATTCATTTTTACCATGAGTGCTACAAAACTGTGTTATACAGCACAAAAGTAAAAAGAAAAAATGAGAAAATGAACGAATCTATAAAAAGATTGCACAAAAGTGGGAGCTTTCGTGCAATCTTGCAGACATTTTATTTGGTAAACAACAGTTCTCTATATTTAGGCAACGGCCATATTTCGTCATCCACTTCCATCTCCAGGTGGTCGATGTGGTCGCGGATTTGGTCAAGATACGGGCGTACTTTTTCTTCGTATGCGAATGCCCTTTCTTTGTAGTTTTCCATGTGGTTGGCTACTTTTCTTGCTTCGGTCATGTCGCGCACGAGTACTTTGATAGAAGTGACCCGGTGTGAAATCTCACGAATCAGTTCTTTACGGTCGGCACTTAATACTTCATATTCTTCAGCCGGGAATATTTCTTTCAGTCCGCGAAGATTTTCGAGCAAACGGTTCTGATAGGCAACGGCAGTTGGTACGATGTGATTGATGGCGAGGTCGCCCAATACACGGCCTTCGATTTGCACCTTCATGGTGTATTTCTCCAGTTCCACTTCCAGACGGCTGTTCAATTCGGTCTCGTTGAAGATACGTTCGCCGATAAGTACTGATTTGGATTGGTTATCAATATAGTGCATCAGGGCTTCCGGTACGTGGCAGATATTAGTCAGTCCGCGGCGTGCAGCTTCTTGTTTCCATTCTTCGGAATAACCGTCCCCTTCGAAACGAATCGGTTCGGAGGCGATAATTGTTTCTTTCAGCAGGCGGAAGATAGCTTCGTCTTTGCCAACTCCTTCTTCCATCAGCTTTTCTACCGATGCCCGGAATTCGTTCAGCTGGTTTGCCATGGCCGCATTGATTGCAATCATAGAGGCAGCACAGTTGGAAGAAGAACCTGCGGCGCGGAATTCGAAACGGTTTCCGGTGAATGCGAAAGGAGAAGTACGGTTGCGGTCGGTGGTATCCAGTAAAATTTCGGGGATACGTCCGATGCCTAACTTCAGTGTGGTTTTTTCTTCCGGCGTCATTTTCTCATTTCCTACCTGGCGGACAATTTCGTCGAGAGTAGACGAGAGTTGTGAACCCAGAAAGCAAGAGAGGATGGCGGGAGGAGCTTCATTGGCTCCCAAACGATAGCTGTTGCTGGCGCTCATGATGGAGGCACGCAATAAATCCTGGTTTTTATAAACCATCATTAAGGCGTTTACCAGAAATGTGAGGAATAGCATATTGCCTTTCGGATTCTTTCCGGGAGCGAACAGATTGATACCGGTATCTGTGCAGAGTGACCAGTTGTTGTGCTTGCCCGAACCGTTTACTCCGCTATATGGCTTTTCGTGCAGGAGTACATTAAAATGATGCTTCCTGGCGATACGCTTCATCAAATCCATGACGAGCTGGTTGTGATCGTTGGCAAGGTTACAGTTTTCGAAAATAGGGGCCAACTCAAATTGGTTGGGAGCTACTTCGTTATGACGGGTTTTGGCAGGAATACCGAGTTTGTGACACTCGATTTCGAGTTCTTTCATAAATGCAGTGACACGTGGAGGGATAGAGCCGAAATAATGATCCTCCAACTGTTGGTCTTTGGCAGAAGAGTGCCCCATCAGTGTCCGTCCTGTCAGGCAGAGGTCGGGGCGTGCATTATATAAGGAGGAGTCTACAAGGAAATATTCCTGTTCCCATCCTAAATTGGTATATACGCGTGTGATGTTCTTGTCGAATAGCTGACAGACTTCCGTTGCTGCTTTATCTACAGCGGCAAGTGCTTTCAACAATGGAGTTTTGTAATCCAACGCTTCACCTGTATAAGAAATGAAGATAGTGGGGATACAAAGAGTGGTATCTACTACGAATGCCGGTGAAGAAACATCCCAGGCTGTATATCCTCGTGCTTCGAAAGTGTTGCGGATGCCGCCGTTAGGGAAAGAAGAAGCATCCGGCTCTTGCTGGATCAGTAGTTTTCCGGAGAAGCGTTCAATCACTCCGCCATCTTCGCCGAATTCGATAAAGCCGTCATGCTTTTCGGCTGTTCCGTCTGTCAGAGGCTGGAACCAGTGTGTGTAGTGAGTGACGTTGAGTGACTTAGCCCAACTTTTCATACCGTTAGCAATTAAATCTGCTATTTCACGGCTGATAGGCGTACCTTTTTCGATAGCGTCGGTTACAGCTTTGTAAGCTTCTTTGGGAAGATACTCCTGCATCTTCTTGCGGTCGAACACGTGGCTACCATAATAATCAGAGAGTTTGTTGGAAGGGGCAATAACTTCCAGAGGTTTCCGGTTGGAAAGCTCTTGTAAGGCAAAAAAACGCATTTTTGACATAAATGGTCTATTTTTTTATCGGTTGATGGCGCAAAATTATATGTTTTTTCTGAAAGTACCCCTATTTTAGAGGGGGTATTTTGAAAAATAATGTGTTTTTCTAAAAGTACCCCCTCTGTTGATTCTCCAACTTCTATTCTTATTGTTGCTGTTCGTTGATTTCTTTAGCCATCTGTTTAACCAAACTTTCCACTTGGATATAATGGTTGTGATAGTTCTTGAATAACAGTTTGAACACTGGGCTGCTCACAGCCATTTGGGTGAGAAATTGTAGGTGTTTACCCGTAGAGGTGTTCATCTGCATACGTTTTTCTTTGCTCAAGTTGTCTTGTATGGAATAAGCACCGCATGAAATTTGGATTTCTGCAATGCCTTCATCCCAAGGATGGGTGTTGAGGTGAGTCAATGCTGCCAGGATTTTTTTTAGGTTTTTCAGCAGAATGTTTAATAGTTCGAATTCGGTACGGTTTACGGAGCAAGAATCCGGGTCCAGAAGGAAAGCGAATTTAAGGTAGAAATCCTTTAATTCTTCTTTAGGAATAACAAATGAATCTTTGGAAGCCTTTATCATGCCTCCCACCGCTGGTTGAACGGTAACTTGTTTTGTTTCCATAATATAATTATGAATAAGGTGGTAGGCGAAGATTTTCTATAAAATAAGAGCGGTTCCGCCTTTCCCGTTACTCTTCACCAACCAGGCAGTGGGTGCATTAACACTCCACACGGGGGTACGAAACCGCCATATGAAGCATCAGGACAGGCATAAAAATGCCTGCCACGAAACGAGGCAGGTTCCCTGCCTGGTTGATATGAAGAGTATCACAAAGATACGACAATTTTCTTCTTTGTCAAGAATAAAAGGAAAAATTAAAGGTAGGAGTAAGCATCTTTCTTTTTCATTTAGTATATACTAATACCTTATATTAACCGATATTGGAATTTTCTATTTTTTATGCGGAAATACATTAGACTTGTATTTGTTTAGTTTCTATTTGTATGGAAATGAATGAAACAGTGCGAAAATGAGTGAAACTGTATGGATTCGGTCATACACAATAGAAAAAACATCTATCATACTATCATTCATTTTAATAATATTCTAATTATCAAAAGAATAAGTATGATAGATAGCTCTAAAAAAATGTATCTATCATACTTTTATTGTAAGCGTCTCCGCGATTCTATATAGTGTATTAAAATAAAAAGGCTAATGATCCCTTTTTAGTCATTAGCCTTTTCC
>ENA-UENY01001680-UENY01001680.1-human-gut-metagenome-genome-assembly--contig:-NODE-1680-length-11752-cov-5.442484_pt1 | contig 11752 bp, 9 predicted proteins | sample MGYA00242886_ERZ507888 | MGnify/ENA primary metagenome ERZ507888 (study PRJEB26167, sample SAMN06115543) | human gut metagenome | host: Homo sapiens | place: China:Chongqing | collected 2014-11-10... | reverse complement strand
GTACGCCGTCTGCGTTTCTCCGGTCCTAAGACATCAATCATCTGTTCTCCAATGACTAGTCTAAAAACTAGTATTAAGACTATCACTTATTTAAGTGATATTGATTGTCTGGAGATTCAGGGGGCCAGTCTATATATCAATTAATCATTAGTTTAAAAGCTTGTTCAACTGCATACATCATTAGCGTTTAAGCCAGTGAACAGGAAGTTTACTGGCTTAATTACAGTAATATAGTGTATCGCTATGCTCACTGAGTCTTAGATCTCCACCGTCGGTCTAATATTCGCACTCCTGCTAACAACCGGTAATCAAATCGTCCTCCGGTATTGAAAGTTAATACACAAATCAGGATGATGGAGGCTCATACTGGTACAGCGCGACCACTTATGCAGGCGTCTCTGTCAGGTTTGTTGCCCGGATCACCCGCATCAGGGACAGGGCTGTTCAGTTATCCGCAGGAGAAAATATGTCACTCAAGGCTATCGCCGCCGAACTCGGGATCTCTGTCACCACAGTCAGCCGGGCGCTTGGCGGATTTTCGGACGTTTCCGCTTCGACCCGTGCACGTGTAGAAGCGGAAGCTCGGCGTCGTGGTTATCGCCCGAATACCCTGGCAAGACGTCTCAAAACCGGTAAAACCGATGCGGTCGGCCTGGTCTTCCCTGAACATGCTGTACTGTTCAGCAGTAGTGTGTTTGTGGATATGGTCAGTTGTATCAGCCGGGAACTGGCCCGCCATGATATTGACTTACTGCTGATAGCCGATGATGAACGGGCTGACAGCCACAGCTATATGCGTCTGGTCGAAAGCCGCCGGGTTGATGCCCTTATCGTGGCGCACACGATGGATAATGACCCGCGTCTTACACACCTGCAGGAGGCCGGTATTCCGTTTCTGGCACTCGGTCAGGTGCCGTCCGGTCTTCCCTGTGCCTGGTTTGACTTTGATAACCATGCAGGAACCTGGCAGGCCACACAGCACCTGATTGCCCTGGGCCATCAGCGAATTGCCCTGCTGAGTGAGGACAACTCCCGTGCCTATGTCACTGCACGACGTCAGGGATGGCGCGATGCCCTGAGTGAACATGGTCTGCCTGAGACCTGGCTACGCCGGGTCTCTCCCACCCGACGCTCAGGTTTCCAGGCAGTGACTGAGTTAATGTCACTTCCGCTTCCCCCGACGGCCATTATTACCGACAGTGACCTGATCGGTGATGGCGCGGCCATGTCGCTGCAGTTATCCGGTCATCTGTCCGGAGAGGATGCCGTCTCTCTTGTGGTTTATGATGGTCTGCCGCAGGACAGTATTATTGAACAGGATGTGGCTGCAGTTCTTCAGTCAACACGACATCGCGTCGGTCGTCAGATTGCCGACATGATACGCCAGCTGGTCACGAATGTTTCACCTGAAATGCTACAAGTACTCTGGCAGCCGGAATTTCATCCTGGCAAGACAACGCTTGCTCCCTCCGCCTGATTTTTAATCCCGCTCACAAATTCGAATCGTTTCGGTTGCTATCCGAAACGATTCGGATCAACAGTAAGGCATACCCGAAAACGGAGATGTCTTATGGAACCGATGTACCGCAGGCTGACCAGTCCCCACTCAGACCTGATTATTAAAACCCACCCGTATGCAGAGATTGTCTGGTGGGGATCCACCCTGAAACACTTTTCACCGGATGACTGTATCAGCCTGGAAAGGCCGGTTGCGAATGGTCGTCTGGATACCGACACCCCACTGACGCTGATGGCCGAAAACGGCGCGGGACTTTTTGGCTCGCCGGGGCTGGAGGGACACCGCAACGGGCTGGATGCGTCCCCTGTGTTCCGTACCATCAGCGTGGTACAGGCCGGAGAATCACTCACCCTGACCAGTGAGGATGCAGTGGCGGGTCTGCGCATGGTCAGTGAACTGGTGCTGACATCGTCCGGTGTGCTGAAGATGCGTCATGCCCTGACGAACCTCCGTGAAGGGGACTGGCAGGTGAACCGCTTCGCCATCACGCTCCCTGTGGCTGAAAGGGCAGAGGAAGTCATGGCCTTCCACGGACGCTGGACTCGTGAGTTTCAGCCGCACAGGGTCCGTCTCACACATGACGGTTTTGTGCTGGAGAACCGCCGGGGCCGCACGTCCCATGAGCATTTTCCGGCACTGATTGCCGGTGCCCCCGGTTTCTCAGAACAGCAGGGCGAGGTGTGGGCCGTACATCTGGGCTGGAGTGGCAACCATCGCATGAAATGTGAGGTCAAAACTGACGGACGGCGTTACCTCCAGGCGGAAGCACTGTGGATGCCCGGAGAAAAAGCCCTGAAGAAGGATGAGACCGTGTACACGCCGTGGCTGTACGCCAGCTATTCCCCGGAGGGGCTCAATGGTATGAGTCAGCAGTACCACCGTTTTCTGCGCGATGAAATCATCCGTTTTCCTGAGCAGAAACCCCGTCCGGTGCACCTCAATACCTGGGAAGGTATTTATTTTGACCACGACCCGAACTACATCATGCAGATGGCCGGACGTGCGGCAGCGCTTGGCGTTGAACGTTTCATTATCGACGACGGCTGGTTTAAGGGACGCAATGATGACCATGCGGCTCTGGGCGACTGGTATCTGGATGAACAGAAGTATCCGGACGGACTGATGCCGGTGATTAACCATGTGAAATCACTCGGCATGGAGTTCGGTATCTGGGTGGAACCGGAAATGATTAACCCGGACTCTGACCTCTTTCGCCGCCATCCTGACTGGGTACTGTCAATGCCGGGGTACACACAACCAACCGGGAGACATCAGTATGTTCTCAACCTGAACATTCCTGAGGCCTTTGCTTACATTTATGAACGCTGTTTATGGCTGCTGGGCGAACACCCAGTTGACTATGTGAAATGGGACATGAACCGCGAGCTGGTCCAGGCCGGGCATGAAGGTCGGGCGGCGGCGGACGCGCAGACCCGTCAGTTTTACCGGCTGCTGGATCTCCTGCGCGAACGTTTTCCCCGTGTTGAGTTTGAGTCCTGCGCTTCCGGCGGTGGACGTATCGACTTTGAGGTTCTGACCCGCACGCACCGCTTCTGGGCTTCTGACAACAATGACGCCCTGGAGCGCTGCACCATACAGCGTGGCATGAGTTACTTTTTCCCGCCGGAGGTTATGGGGGCACACATCGGTCATCATCGCTGCCATGCCACCTTCCGGCAGCACAGCATTGCCTTTCGCGGTCTGACGGCCCTGTTCGGTCATATGGGACTGGAGCTGGATCCGGTAACGGCCGGAGAAGAGGAATCCGCCGGTTACCGCCGCTATGCCTCGCTCTACAAAGAATGGCGGCAGCTTATCCACACGGGCACCCTATGGCGGGTGGATATGCCGGATGCGGCGACACAGGTGCAGGGGGTGGTCAGCCCGGATCAGTCGCAGGCGCTCTTCCTGGTGAGCCAGCTTGCCATGCCGGATCACACCCTGCCGGGTGCTCTACGTTTTCCGGGGCTGGCACCACAGGCCCGTTACCGGCTTCGTGTTGTTGACCATCCGGATATTCAGCTGGTCGGTGAAGGCGGGCATACCATGCGCAGGCTGCCCGGCTGGATGAACCAGACCTCCGACATCAGTGGGGAATGGCTGGCGCAGGCCGGTATTCAGCTTCCCGTACTGGATCCGGAAAGCGCCATGCTGATTGCCCTTGAACGTTTGGCATAAAAGGACCGGAGCCGGTCACGGCTCCCTGCACTCAGTCCCGTGAGGATAACAATAATGAATACTGTCAGTACTCATAAAAACCCCGATTTCTGGATATTTGGTCTGTTCTTTTTTCTCTACTTTTTCATCATGGCAACCTGTTTCCCGTTTCTGCCCGTCTGGCTGTCAGACATTGTGGGGCTGAGTAAAACGGATACCGGGATTGTTTTTTCATGCCTCTCCCTGTTTGCCATCAGCTTCCAGCCGCTGCTGGGGGTCATCTCAGACCGTCTTGGCCTGAAAAAACACCTGATGTGGATCATCAGCCTGCTGCTGGTCCTGTTTGCACCGTTCTTTCTGTACGTTTTTGCGCCGCTGCTGCGGTTCAACATCTGGGCCGGAGCACTGAGCGGCGGGATTTTTATCGGCTTCGTTTTTTCTGCGGGAGCCGGTGCCATCGAAGCCTATATTGAACGTGTCAGCCGCAGCAGCGGATTTGAATACGGTAAGGCCCGGATGTTCGGCTGTCTGGGCTGGGCGCTGTGTGCCACCACGGCAGGGCTGCTTTTCAACGTGGATCCGTCCCTGGTATTCTGGATGGGGTCCGGCTGCGCATTGCTGCTGGTCCTTCTGGTGGCGCTGGCGCGTCCCGGAACCAGTCAGACAGCGATGGTCATGAATGCGCTGGGTGCCAACTCGCCCGTGATTTCCGCCGGAATGGTGTTCAGTCTGTTTCGTATGCGTCAGATGTGGATGTTCGTGCTTTACATGATTGGGGTGGCCTGCGTCTATGACGTGTTTGACCAGCAGTTTGCCACGTTCTTCCGTGCATTTTTTGACACGCCGCAGGCGGGGATCCGGGCATTTGGTTTTGCCACCACGGCTGGCGAGATTTGCAATGCCATCATCATGTTCTGCTCCCCCTGGATAATCAACCGCATTGGTGCCAAAAACACACTGCTTGTCGCGGGTCTGATTATGACCATCCGCATCACAGGGTCGGCCTTTGCCACCACGGCTACTGAAGTGGTGATCCTGAAAATGCTGCATGCCCTTGAAGTCCCATTCCTGCTGGTTGGTGCGTTCAAGTATATCACCGGCGTGTTTGATACCCGGCTGTCGGCCACCATTTATCTGATTGGCTTTCAGTTCTCCAAACAACTGGCGGCGATATTCCTCTCAACCTTTGCAGGTCACCTGTATGACCGCATGGGGTTCCAGAACACCTATCTGGTTCTGGGCGGTATTGTCCTTGCGGTCACCGTGTTATCGGCTTTCACCCTGAGCAGTACCCATAAAACGGCTGCCCCGTCAGCAGAAACCGCTACAGCACAGACGGAGGTTCGCTTATGAAACAGCGTCTTGCCTCTGCACAGGTTGCACTTGATACACTCCGCGCCCGTCGTGGTGATACCTGGTACCCGGTTTTTCATCTGGCTCCACCTGCCGGATGGATGAATGATCCGAACGGGCTTATTTATTTCAGCGGTCGCTATCACGCATTCTTTCAGCACCATCCGGCAAGTGAACATCAGGGGCCGATGCACTGGGGACATGCCACCAGTCCGGACATGCTGCACTGGCAGCATGAGCCGGTTGCGCTGGCACCCGGTGATGAATATGACCGGGATGGCTGTTTTTCCGGCAGCGCAGTGGACGACAACGGCGTGCTGTCGCTTATCTACACCGGTCATCTCTGTCTGGAGGATCGGGGGGATGACAGCATCATCCGCGAAGTCCAGTGTCTGGCAACCAGCCGTGACGGCATTCACTTTGAGAAACAGGGCTGCGTGCTGACGCCACCGGAAGGCATCATGCATTTCCGTGACCCGAAGGTCTGGCGGGAAGGGGGATACTGGTGGATGGTTATCGGCGCGCGGGATACCTCTGACACCGGTCAGGTGCTGCTGTATCGCGGCACATCCCTGCGGGACTGGCGCCAGGAACGGGTTCTAGCGCAGTCGGCAGCCGGAGAAAGCTATATGTGGGAATGTCCGGACTTTTTCCGCTGTGGCGACCATCACTGGCTGATGTTCTCCCCGCAGGGGATGACGCCCGGCGGATACCGGTTCCGCAACCGCTTTCAGAGCGGAGTTTTACCGGGTCACTGGCAGCCGGGGGCCGCCTTTGCCCTGAGCGGGGCATTTGAAGAACTGGATCACGGTCATGATTTTTATGCCCCGCAGTCCCTGGTCGCGGAGGACGGACGGCGCATCATCATGGCCTGGATGAATATGTGGGACTCCCCGATGCCTACAAAGCGTGAGGCCTGGGCCGGATGTCTGACCCTGCCGAGGGAACTTTTTGAACGCCATGGTCGTCTGTGTCAGCGTCCGGTTCGCGAAGCCGAATCCCTTCGCGGGACGTGCCAGCCGTTACACCCTGTAAGGCTCAGTGGCACGCAGTTGCTGGCTGAGGACGCACAGGCCGTGGAACTGGTGCTGACGTGGCATACCCTCGACAGTCAGGCAGAGCATTACGGCATCCACCTGGGAGACGGGCTCCGGCTGTATGTGGATAACCAGGCAGGACGGCTGGTGCTTTGGCGTCACTACCCGGATGAGGGGCTGGACGGTTACCGCAGTATCGCGCTGCCTGGCGCAGAATATCTGACGCTACGGGTTTTCCTGGACCGTTCATCGGTGGAAGTGTTCGTTAACGATGGCGATGCCACCCTGTCCAGCCGTATTTACCCGCAGCCCGGAACCCGCCGGTTGTCGCTATATGCAGCTCACGGCGAGGCTGTGCTGACGGACGGCTCACTGTGGACGCTGGCCTGAAATAATTCCACTGCCGTCGGTGACGGCAGTACTTTCGGTTCACCCGTAATGAAGGAAAGCACAATGGGATTACTGGGCAGGATTAAACAACTGATAAGTGAAAATGAGAAACCGGCGGAAGTCACCCGCGTGATGGCACCGCTGTCCGGTGAAATTGTCCCTCTGGACACGGTTCCGGATGCTGTGTTTGCCGGGAAAATAGTGGGGGATGGTATTGCTATCCGTCCTTCCGGCGGCGATACCTTGATGGCTCCTGTCAGCGGCACTATCGGTAAAATACTGGAGACAAACCACGCGTTTTCCATCCGCACCGACAGTGGCACTGAACTGTTCGTGCACTTCGGTATTAACACAGTTGACCTCAGGGGAGAGGGTTTCCGGCGTATTGCCCAGGAAGGCCAGCTGATCAGCACCGGTGACCCCGTCATCGGGTTTGACCTTGCGTTACTTCAGCAGAAAGCACAGTCCACGCTGACACCGGTGATTGTGGCGGACTCTGACCGTGTCCAGGAGATAACCCTGTTCTCCGGCCCGGTCATCGCCGGAGAAACACCGGTTTTTGATATCAGCAGCCAGTAAGCGCCATGAGTGACAATATCGCCAGCGGGCAGCTGGTATCAGGGAAAGCCGCACATCTGGCCTGGTGCGGGCTGGTAGCCCTGCATCTGGCCCGCCGGGATGGCCGGATTGCGTCAAAAATCCAGGAAAACCTGTTTCTAAACCGCTGGCGGAGCACAGCACTGAAACAGCACCGTTTTCCCCGCACATATCAGAGCCCTGCAGAGTGAAAGCGGGGCGAAAGATATCCGCAGCAGGCTGGAGTATCTGTGGCAGGCCTGCTCTGGTGATGTGTCGGTACAGACTGACCTGTTCCGCCTGACATTCGCCCTGGAAACCATCAGGGAGCAGGGCTGGTGCTGGCGGATACTGAGCGACCGGAAATGGGAGGGGCGTAATGTCGTGGTTCCGAACGGGGATGCCGGCAGCTTTTATCTTTCCCGCTCACGTCTTGAGGCGGCATTTGATTATCAGGGGAGGTTGCTGCATCCCCTGACCGGCGATGTGTCTGCCCTCGCTGCCCTGCTCCGGAATGCGGGTTGGCATCCAATTCCAGCCGGAACCACGGATATGGCGATGTTTGAGCTGTCTGTCATCCGCTGAATATGACTGATGAAAATCATGGAGTATGAATGAGTACAGTAAAAGTATGGGGTCTCGGTGATGCCGTGGTGGATTTATTACCGGAGAAGCCGGGCACGCTGTTGCAGTGCCCTGGTGGTGCGCCTGCCAATGTTGCCGTGGGCGTGGCCCGACTGGGGGGCCTGAGCGGGTTTGTCGGGTGTGTGGGGGATGACCCTTTCGGGCGTTTTATGCGCAAAACCCTGGCTGATGAGGGTGTGGACACGGCGTATATGCATACCGACCCTCTGTACCGGACTTCCACAGTGGTGGTGTCGCTGGTGCCGGGTGGTGAACGAACCTTCACATTTATGGTGCGCCCTTCGGCAGACCTTTTCCTTACCCCTGATGATTTACCGCCCTTTCGTGCCGGTGAATGGCTGCATACCTGCTCCAATGCCCTGAGTGCAGAGCCCTGCCGCAGCGCCACGTTTCAGGCCATGGAGAACATCCGGCAGGCTGGCGGCAGGGTCAGCTTTGACCCCAACATCCGGACTGACCTGTGGCAGAGCACATCGCAACTGCGTGAGTGTCTGCACCGGGCGCTCATGCTGGCGGATGTGGCAAAGGTATCGGAAGAGGAACTGTTCTTTATCAGCGGTGAACAGGATGTCCGGAAGGGAACCGATGTTCTGGCATCACATTATCCCCTGGCACTGCTGCTGGTAACCCAAGGAAAGGATGGCGTGATGGCTCGCTGGCAGGGAAAAAACCTGTACTTCCCGGCAACACCGGTGGTGAGTGTGGACACGACCGGTGCCGGTGACGCCTTCGTGGCAGGTCTGCTGGCAGCGCTGGCGGCAGAGGGGATGCCCTCCGGTGAGCAGGCACTCGCATCCGTCATCGAACAGGCCCAGCGCTGTGGTGCGCTTGCCACGACAGCAAAAGGTGCCATGACAGCGTTACCCCGTCGCCAGGATTTACTGAAACACCCCTGACCGTTTCCTGCCCGTAACCGTTGTGCACGTCATTTTTGTTGCGGGTGACTAAATCGATTTAGCTGTCAACAATACCTCTGTTTTTACAAGGATATAAAAATGAAAAAACACCTTCTCTCGTGTGCCATTCTGCTGGCCTGTTCCCCGGTCTTTGCGGCGGGGAATACCGACAGTATTGAAGCCCGGCTGGCGGCCCTGGAAAAACGGCTTCAGGATGCTGAAACCCGTGCTCAGAAGGCTGAATCACGGGCAACCGCTACAGAACAGCAGGTGCAGCAACTGGCCGCCACCCCGGCGACACAACCTGTTGTGCCACAGACCGTATCCGTACCACCGGAAAAGAAAGCGGACAATAGTGGTTTTGAGTTTCACGGCTATGCCCGCTCGGGTCTGCTGATGAACGATGCCGCATCCGGCAGCAAAAGTGGTCCGTATCTGACGCCTGCCGGAGAGACCGGTGGCTCGGTCGGGCGCCTCGGGAATGAGGGAGACACTTATGTGGAAACCGTGTTTGAGCACAAAAAGACGCTCGAAAGCGGGGCCACCACCCGGTTTAAGGTGATGCTGGCGGATGGTCAGAAAACCTATAACGACTGGTCGGCGAACTCCAGTGACCTTAACGTCCGCCAGGTGGTGGCTGAACTGGGAAATCTGCCGGACTTCACCGGGCCGCTGAAGCACAGTACGGTATGGGCGGGTAAACGTTTCGATCGTGACAACTTTGATATCCACTGGCTGGACTCGGACGTGGTTTTCCTCGGCGGAACCGGGGGCGGTATCTATGACGTGAAATGGAACGACACTCTGCGCAGTAACTTCTCCCTGTATGGACGCAATTTCGGGGAGATGGAGGATATCGATAACAACGTCCAGAACTATATCCTTACCATGAACCACTTTGCCGGGCCGTTCCAGCTTATGGTCAGCGGTATGCGGGCAAAGGATAATGATGACCGCAGGGACAATAATGGCGACCTTATCCATGCCAGTGCCGCCAGCCACGGTGTGCATGTGTTGGCCGGACTTCATAATGACAGTTTCTGGGGATTACGTGAGGGAACGGCGAAAATAGCACTTCTGTACGGGCATGGTCTGGGGGCGGAAGTGAAGGGGATTGGCTCTGACGGTGCACTACGCAGTGATGCGGATACTTGGCGTCTTGCTGCATATGGTACCACCCCGCTCGGAAACGGCTGGCATATCGCCCCGTCAGTCATGGCGCAGGGCAGTAAGGATCGCTATGCCCGTGGAGACAGTTATGAATGGGTGACCCTGAACACCCGCTTGATTAAGGAGGTGACGCAGAATTTTGCGCTGGCGTTTGAGGGCACTTACCAGTACATGGATCTGAAACCTGAAGGGTATAAGGACCGCAATGCTGTTAACGGCAGTTTTTACAAGCTGACGTTTGCGCCCACCCTCAAGGCAGGAGGTCTGGGGGACTTCTTCAGCCGTCCGGAACTGCGTCTGTTCGCCACCTGGATGGACTGGAGCAGCAGACTGGATAACTACGCCAGTGATGATGCTTTCGGCGGTAGCGGGTTTAATGCAGGCGGGGAATGGAATTTTGGCGTTCAGATGGAAACCTGGTTCTGAACACTAACGCTCCCGGTGTACCGGGAGCGTTGCCGGTCATTGTCCCGTAAATGAAAGCGTTGTTCATCAATAGGAATTTAAACCCCAAAAAGATTAAAAAAACACCTGAAAAAGGGCGCTTTCTCAGCATCGTCACACATGCCATAACTTCGACGTCATCAATTAAATGGACTTCATTGATTGATACCGGGTATCGTGACGGGAGCCTGTTTAGGATTCTGTGTAAATGCCTTTTCTCAGAAGTGACCGTCCAGGCGGTCACCGAACTCGATAATAAAGCGGCTCATTGCCATTCGCCAGTCCTTCAACGGCATCGTCCATTTCTGGGACGCAGACTGGATTGCCAGCCACACCACTTTTTTCACCGAGTCGTCTGTCGGGAACACTTTACGCTTTTTGATCGCATGGCGGATCACGCTGTTTAGCGACTCGATGGCATTCGTCGTATAGATCACTTTGCGGATGTCCGTTGGATAAGCGAAGAACGTGGCAAGATTCGGCCAGTTAGCCTGCCAGCTTCGGCTTATCTGAGGATAGCGACTGTCCCAGGCCGCAGCGAACGCTTCCAGTGCCTGCTGACCTGCCTCTTCCGTGGGAGCTTGATAAATCGCTTTCAGGTCGCGAGTGACGGCCTTGTAGTCCTTCCATGACACGAAGCGCAGGCTGTTGCGCACCATATGCACGATGCATAACTGGATGCGGGCCTTCGGATATACTGTGTTGATGGCATCCGGGAAGCCTTTCAGGCCATCCACACAGGCGATGAGGATATCGTTCAGACCGCGGTTTTTCAGTTCAGTCAGCACATTGAGCCAGAACTTCGCCCCTTCATTTTCGGCCAGCCACATACCCAGCAGTTCCTTCTGACCTTCGATATTGATGCCCAGTGCCAGGAACACCGATTTGTTGATGACGCGACTGTCCTGCCGTACTTTCAGGACAATACAGTCAAGATAAACAATGGGATAAATCGCATCCAGAGGACGGTTTTGCCATTCTACAACCTGGTCGATTACGGCATCGGTGATTTTCGATATCAGCGCCGGAGAAACGTCTGCATCGTACATTTCTTTGAAGACTGAGGTAATTTCGCGAGTAGTCATCCCTCTGGCATACAGCGCCAGGATCTGGTTGTTCATGCCGATAATGCAGGTCTTATTTTTCTTCACCAGTTGTGGTTCGAAGGAACCATCACGATCACGTGGAGTACGTAATTCCATCGGCCCGTCGGTAGTGGGACGGTTTTCGTGGAATAGCCATTACGGGAGTTGGTTCCCGATTTGGGTTGATTTTTTTCATGTCCCAGATGGTGAGTCAGTTCAGCGTTGAGAGCAGCCTCAACTTTGATTTTCTTGAGCAGGCGATCGAACTGACTGAGATCTTCAGGAGTTTTGAGATTTTTGGCCAGTTCGTTAGCCAGAGCCTGCCAATTGTTTGTCGTCCATAAATTCACCTTCATTTGAAGGTGAATTGAACATACCAAAATCAGGCAATTACACAAATCTATGTACAGGCTCCATCAAGGGTAAAGCGTGATTTATCTGAAGTCGAGTTCGAGTCAACAATGAAACGTAAGCGTTTTA
>ENA-UENY01001679-UENY01001679.1-human-gut-metagenome-genome-assembly--contig:-NODE-1679-length-11765-cov-3.867129_pt1 | contig 11765 bp, 8 predicted proteins | sample MGYA00242886_ERZ507888 | MGnify/ENA primary metagenome ERZ507888 (study PRJEB26167, sample SAMN06115543) | human gut metagenome | host: Homo sapiens | place: China:Chongqing | collected 2014-11-10... | reverse complement strand
ACTAATTCAGGTGAGCTAAATGCTTGATTAAAAAGGCGCTAGTCGGCATGGGGAAGCGCCTTTTTTATAGGTGTAACAAAGGGAGTGACCATGAGAACAGGATGTGAACCGACCCGATTTGGTAATGAAGCAAAGACCATCATCCAGGGTGATGCATTAACCGAACTTAAAAAGATCCCCGCCGAAAGTGTCGATCTGATCTTTGCCGACCCACCATATAACATCGGTAAAAATTTTGATGGTCTGATCGAAGCCTGGAAAGAAGATCTGTTTATCGACTGGCTGTTTGAAGTGATTGCAGAGTGCCACCGCGTTCTGAAAAAGCAGGGCAGCATGTACATCATGAACAGCACGGAAAACATGCCCTTTATCGATCTCCAGTGCCGCAAGCTTTTTACCATCAAAAGTCGCATCGTCTGGTCATATGACAGTTCTGGAGTGCAGGCGAAAAAACACTACGGCTCCATGTACGAACCCATCCTGATGATGGTGAAAGACGCAAAGAACTACACGTTCAACGGTGATGCTATTCTGGTAGAAGCCAAAACCGGATCGCAGCGCGCGTTGATCGATTATCGCAAAAATCCTCCACAGCCTTACAATCATCAAAAAGTACCGGGTAACGTCTGGGATTTTCCGCGCGTGCGTTATTTGATGGATGAATATGAAAACCACCCGACGCAAAAACCGGAAGCCTTACTGAAACGCATTATTCTCGCCTCTTCCAACCCAGGCGATATCGTTCTCGACCCGTTTGCCGGTAGCTTTACTACCGGTGCCGTAGCCGTCGCCAGCGGGCGAAAATTCATTGGTATTGAGATCAACAGCGAGTACATCAAAATGGGGCTTCGACGGCTGGATGTCGCGTCGCATTACTCTGCGGAAGAACTGGCGAAAGTGAAAAAAAGAAAGACCGGCAACCTGTCAAAACGAAGCCGGTTAAGCGAAGTTGACCCCGATCTCATTGCAAAGTAAAGGAAGTGTAAGCCTGGTTTTCAGATTATTCATTTCGTGTATATTTCCTGCCAGACTTGGTTAAACATGCACAGGCTCAGGTAATGATTCGCAAGTATTGGTGGCTCGTCGTTTTCGCTGTCTTCGTTTTTCTGTTTGATACTTTACTGATGCAGTGGATTGAACTGCTGGCAACAGAAACAGACAAATGCCGCAATATGAACTCAGTTAATCCACTAAAACTGGTTAACTGTGACGAACTGAATTTTCAGGACAGAATGTGAATTTATATGACACTTAATTCATTCGTTTGACGAATTAATTTCGTTATGTTTTCATCTGGCATAAACATTCTTAATACGTTATCGACCAGTGCGGGTGCTTGTTTATAAAGATCATAACCCGCCATATTCATTAACCAGTTTTGAACAATTCCGCTGAAGGCACCATCAATAATAATCATCACAACATCTAAATCGAGATTATTTGCTATACAACCTTGTTGCTGACATGCCTGCAATACTTCGTGGAGAGTCTGCGGATTAAAGCCCATCTTTTCGCGTATCACTCCCTCTGCCAGCATCTCATCATTAAATTCACATTTGTGATATAAGATTTTCAGCAACGCCTGCTGGCGGGGAATTTTGGCAATATATTGCAAGCCAACAATCAATTTTTCACGCAATTGTTGAAACGGGTCATGCTCTAACCCAGCCGTCAAGTGTTCCTGGATTAACTCCCGCAATGAAGGCTGTTGCAACCACATCTCATTAAACAGTTGAGTCTTGTTTTCGAAGTGCCAGTAGATAGCGCCACGCGTAACGTTAGCGGCGTCGGCAATGTCGTTGAGCGTCGTCTTGCTTACGCCATGTTGCGCAAACTGGGCGATGGCAGTTTCAATCAGTTCTTGCCGGGTCTTCAGAGCTTCGGCTTTGGTTCTTTTTGCCATGATTAATTATTCAGGAAATAAATATATTCGACACAGAGTGAGAAAATAGCGAAGGTTAATCTATCACCTAATGTGTATTTATACGAGAGGCTAATATTGAGTTGCTATAAATCGTCAAATAAATAACGTTTATTATTTACCTAAAACACATTCACTCTATCAATATATATTTCAATTTACGAGGATTTGATTCTACCTCTTTCAACCCGCGTCAAAATAAAACAGTAGAATATTAATCTTTTTTTGTGTTTATGTGCCTTGAGACGCTAGTATTCATAACTATTCCTTACATCGACGAATGATAATTTGTAGGATAGCGAACTGTATTTTTCTTTCTGCGAGTTAACGCGTTGCCTTTTTGGGTAAATAACGCGCTTTTGGTTTTTTGAGGAATAGTAATGACGAAACATGCCAGGTTTTTCCTCCTGCCCTCCTTTATTCTGATCTCCGCGGCTTTAATCGCCGGTTGTAACGATAAGGGAGAAGAGAAAGCTCACGTCGGTGAACCGCAGGTTACCGTTCATATTGTGAAAACGGCCCCGTTAGAAGTTAAGACTGAATTACCAGGCCGCACCAATGCTTACCGTATAGCCGAAGTTCGCCCACAGGTTAGCGGGATCGTACTGAGTCGCAATTTCACTGAAGGCAGCGATGTGCAAGCAGGCCAGTCTCTGTACCAGATCGATCCCGCGACCTATCAGGCAAGTTATGACAGCGCGAAAGGCGAACTGGCGAAAAGTGAAGCCGCCGCCGCCATCGCGCATTTGACGGTAAAACGTTACGTTCCGCTCGTGGGTACGAAATACATCAGTCAGCAGGAGTACGACCAGGCCATTGCTGATGCTCGCCAGGCCGATGCCGCCGTGATTGCCGCAAAAGCCACGGTCGAAAGCGCTCGCATCAATCTCGCTTATACCAAAGTGACTGCGCCAATTAGTGGACGTATCGGCAAATCGACTGTGACCGAAGGCGCTCTTGTCACTAATGGGCAAACGACTGAACTGGCGACTGTCCAGCAGCTCGATCCTATCTACGTTGATGTGACCCAATCCAGCAACGATTTTATGAGGCTGAAGCAATCCGTAGAGCAAGGAAATTTGCATAAGGAAAACGCCACCAGCAACGTAGAGTTGGTCATGGAAAACGGTCAAACCTATCCCCTGAAAGGTACGCTGCAATTCTCCGATGTTACCGTTGATGAAAGCACCGGCTCCATAACCCTACGTGCCGTCTTCCCTAACCCGCAACATACGCTTTTACCTGGTATGTTTGTGCGCGCACGGATTGATGAAGGCGTCCAATCTGATGCCATTCTTATCCCGCAACAAGGCGTTAGCCGCACACCGCGTGGTGATGCAACCGTGCTGATTGTTAACGATAAAAGTCAGGTTGAAGCGCGCCCTGTCGTTGCCAGCCAGGCGATTGGCGATAAATGGTTGATTAGCGAAGGGCTGAAATCTGGCGATCAAGTCATTGTCAGCGGCCTGCAAAAAGCGCGTCCGGGAGAGCAGGTTAAAGCCACTACCGATACCCCCGCAGATACTGCATCGAAGTAAGGCAATCTGACATGGCAAACTTTTTTATTCGACGACCGATATTTGCATGGGTGCTGGCCATTATTCTGATGATGGCGGGTGTACTGGCGATCCTACAATTGCCCGTCGCCCAATACCCAACCATTGCGCCGCCTGCAGTTTCTGTTTCGGCAAACTATCCGGGCGCTGATGCGCAGACCGTGCAGGATACGGTGACGCAGGTTATCGAACAGAATATGAATGGTATCGATAACCTGATGTATATGTCCTCCACCAGCGATTCCGCCGGTAGCGTGACAATTACCCTTACCTTCCAGTCCGGGACCGATCCAGATATCGCGCAAGTGCAGGTGCAGAACAAACTCCAGCTCGCCACGCCGTTGCTGCCGCAGGAGGTACAACAGCAGGGGATCAGTGTTGAAAAGTCCAGTAGCAGCTATTTGATGGTGGCGGGCTTTGTCTCTGATAACCCAGGCACCACACAGGACGATATCTCGGACTATGTGGCCTCTAACGTTAAAGATACGCTTAGCCGTCTGAATGGCGTCGGTGACGTACAACTTTTCGGCGCACAGTATGCGATGCGTATCTGGTTGGACGCCGATCTGCTAAACAAATACAAACTGACGCCGGTTGATGTGATTAACCAGTTGAAGGTACAGAACGATCAGATCGCTGCCGGACAGTTGGGCGGAACGCCAGCGTTACCAGGGCAACAGTTGAACGCCTCGATTATTGCTCAGACGCGGTTAAAAAATCCGGAAGAATTCGGCAAAGTGACCTTGCGCGTAAACAGTGACGGCTCGGTGGTACGCCTGAAAGATGTCGCACGGGTTGAACTTGGCGGTGAAAACTATAACGTTATCGCTCGCATCAACGGTAAACCGGCGGCGGGCCTGGGTATTAAGCTGGCAACCGGCGCTAATGCTCTCGATACCGCGAAAGCCATTAAGGCAAAACTGGCGGAATTACAGCCATTCTTCCCGCAGGGAATGAAGGTTCTCTACCCTTATGACACCACGCCATTCGTCCAGCTTTCTATTCACGAAGTGGTAAAAACGCTGTTCGAAGCCATTATGCTGGTGTTCCTGGTGATGTATCTGTTCTTGCAGAATATGCGAGCAACGCTGATCCCCACCATTGCGGTACCCGTAGTGTTGTTAGGGACGTTTGCCATCCTCGCCGCTTTTGGTTACTCCATCAATACACTAACGATGTTCGGGATGGTGCTTGCCATCGGGCTGCTCGTCGATGATGCGATAGTGGTGGTGGAGAACGTCGAGCGCGTGATGATGGAGGATAAGCTCCCGCCAAAAGAAGCGACGGAAAAATCAATGTCGCAAATCCAGGGCGCACTGGTGGGTATCGCGATGGTGCTGTCAGCGGTATTTATTCCAATGGCATTCTTCGGCGGTTCTACTGGGGCAATTTACCGCCAGTTCTCTATCACCATCGTTTCGGCAATGGCGCTTTCTGTTCTGGTGGCATTGATTCTTACCCCAGCGTTATGTGCAACACTGCTCAAACCCGTCTCTGCTGAGCATCACGAAAATAAGGGCGGTTTCTTCGGCTGGTTTAATACCACCTTCGATCATAGCGTTAACCACTACACCAACAGCGTCGGCAAAATCCTCGGTTCCACAGGACGATATTTACTGATCTATGCACTAATTGTTGCTGGAATGGTGGTGTTGTTTTTACGTCTTCCGTCTTCCTTCTTACCTGAAGAGGATCAGGGAGTCTTCCTGACTATGATTCAGTTACCCGCTGGCGCGACGCAAGAGCGGACGCAAAAAGTGTTGGATCAAGTGACGGATTACTATCTGAAGAACGAGAAAGCGAACGTAGAAAGTGTCTTTACGGTTAACGGCTTTAGCTTCAGCGGCCAGGCACAAAACGCCGGTATGGCTTTCGTCAGTCTGAAACCGTGGGAAGAGCGTAGTGGTGACGAAAACAGTGCGGAAGCGGTAATCCATCGTGCCAAAATGGAGTTGGGCAAGATCCGCGACGGTTTTGTCATTCCATTCAATATGCCAGCCATTGTTGAACTGGGCACGGCAACGGGTTTCGACTTTGAGTTAATTGATCAGGCTGGGCTGGGTCACGATGCCCTGACCCAGGCCCGTAACCAGTTGCTTGGCATGGCGGCGCAACATCCTGCCAGCTTAGTCAGCGTGCGTCCTAATGGTCTGGAAGACACCGCGCAGTTTAAACTGGAAGTTGACCAGGAAAAGGCGCAGGCATTAGGTGTTTCACTTTCTGACATCAATCAGACTATTTCAACGGCGTTGGGTGGGACTTACGTTAACGACTTCATTGACCGTGGTCGCGTGAAAAAGGTGTATGTTCAGGCGGATGCCAAATTCCGTATGCTGCCAGAAGATGTCGATAAACTTTATGTCCGCAGCGCCAACGGCGAAATGGTGCCATTCTCTGCCTTTACCTCTGCACATTGGGTGTATGGCTCTCCGCGACTGGAGCGCTACAACGGTCTGCCGTCAATGGAGATTCAGGGGGAAGCCGCGCCAGGAACCAGTTCCGGCGATGCCATGGCGTTGATGGAAAACCTTGCATCACAATTACCAGCTGGCATTGGTTATGACTGGACGGGTATGTCATATCAGGAACGCTTATCGGGAAACCAGGCTCCCGCTCTGGTAGCAATTTCCTTTGTGGTTGTTTTCCTGTGCCTTGCTGCACTCTATGAAAGCTGGTCAATTCCTGTCTCGGTTATGTTGGTCGTGCCGTTAGGGATTGTCGGCGTGCTACTAGCGGCGACACTCTTTAATCAAAAAAATGACGTCTACTTTATGGTGGGCTTGCTAACGACAATTGGCTTGTCGGCTAAAAACGCTATTTTGATTGTTGAGTTCGCTAAAGATCTCATGGAAAAAGAGGGTAAAGGTGTTGTTGAAGCGACACTAATGGCAGTACGTATGCGTCTGCGTCCTATCCTGATGACCTCTCTCGCCTTTATTCTCGGCGTATTACCGCTAGCTATCAGTAACGGTGCCGGCAGTGGCGCGCAGAACGCAGTGGGTATCGGGGTAATGGGCGGGATGGTTTCTGCAACGTTGCTGGCAATCTTCTTCGTGCCGGTGTTCTTTGTGGTGATCCGCCGTTGCTTTAAAGGATAAATCAGAAACATAAAGGCACTTTCGGGTGCCTTTATTATTTTCAGTGAAACCCATAAAAATTAATAAGATATTCTTCTTCTCACTCTTTAAAAACTTTCTATAGTTCCCGCTCCCTTCACTATTTTTACAATTCACATAATTTGTCATTATTCATTCAGCAAGATTTATAACCTCCGGTGATAAAATGGCATTCAGCTCGTTAATAAGAGAGTTAACTTATTAAGCGTTAGCGTTTATTACTGAGGTAACACCATGAAAAGATTAATTCCTGTGGCATTGCTCACCGCATTGCTGGCGGGCTGTGCTCACGATTCGCCCTGCGTTCCGGTTTATGATGATCAGGGTCGACTGGTTCACACCAATACCTGTATGAAAGGCACGACTCAGGATAACTGGGAAACGGCTGGGGCTATTGCTGGCGGGGCAGCAGCTGTTGATGGCCTGACGATGGGGATCATCGCTCCGTCGAAATAACTGAACAGGGCGCGGAGTACCGCGCTCTGTTTAACGATACAGTATCTCTCCATAAGATAAAATATTGCTATATTCTGCTGGGTAATTCCCTGCTGATTTAGCATGTTATATCGCGTTATTTCGCTGCTTTCGAAATAACGCATCAATTTAATTTTCACACTTCCTACCAGAAATATACTCACGCTAACAATCATTATTCTGCTTAGTAAAAAATGTGTGAATATTTTGCGCCAAAATGTGGCGCATGTTTCATTTTCGCACCATTGCGGGGCGCTGTTTTTATTATTTCCTGTCTACACTCAGCTTATTGCGACGCGAAATCGTGCGCAAAAGCTGGCACTACTTTTGCTTATAAGAGGATGGCCACAGACAGGTAAAAGACGTTTCCCAAACGTCCTATAACGATAATTTTCGCCTCACAGGAAGCATTATGAAAAAGATGATGATAGCCACACTGGCTGCCGCCAGCGTGCTGCTTGCCGTTGCAAATCAGGCGCATGCTGGCGCGACGCTTGATGCCGTTCAGAAAAAAGGTTTTGTGCAATGCGGGATCAGTGATGGATTACCTGGGTTCTCTTATGCCGATGCTGACGGTAAGTTTTCAGGTATTGATGTAGATGTTTGTCGTGGTGTTGCGGCAGCTGTATTTGGTGACGACACGAAAGTGAAATATACCCCGCTCACTGCAAAAGAACGCTTCACGGCTTTACAGTCAGGGGAGGTGGATTTGCTCTCCCGTAATACGACCTGGACTTCATCTCGCGATGCCGGGATGGGAATGGCATTTACCGGCGTCACTTATTACGACGGCATTGGCTTCCTGACTCACGATAAAGCGGGACTAAAAAGCGCGAAAGAACTGGATGGCGCTACCGTCTGTATTCAGGCGGGTACCGATACCGAACTCAACGTTGCCGATTACTTTAAGGCAAACAATATGAAGTACACACCAGTGACTTTCGATCGCTCTGACGAATCAGCGAAGGCACTGGAATCTGGTCGCTGCGATACGCTGGCCTCGGATCAATCACAACTGTATGCCCTGCGCATCAAATTAAGCAACCCGGCTGAATGGATTGTCTTACCGGAAGTTATCTCCAAAGAACCGCTTGGGCCGGTAGTTCGTCGTGGCGATGATGAATGGTTCTCGATTGTACGCTGGACGCTTTTCGCCATGCTGAATGCTGAAGAGATGGGCATCAATTCCCAGAACGTCGATGAAAAAGCGGCTAATCCGGCAACGCCTGATATGGCACATCTGCTGGGTAAAGAAGGCGATTACGGCAAGGATCTGAAGCTGGATAATAAATGGGCTTACAACATCATCAAACAGGTGGGTAACTACTCGGAAATTTTTGAGCGTAACGTAGGTTCAGAAAGCCCGCTGAAAATTAAACGTGGGCAAAATAATCTCTGGAATAACGGCGGAATTCAGTACGCGCCGCCCGTGCGTTAAGTCGGTGTGAGGTAACGAGCGTCGCTACGGCGGCGCTCTCTTCAGCGTTATGCTTTCCGAGGTTTCTATGTCTCATCGCCGCTCAACCGTTAAAGGCTCACTCTCCTTTGCCAACCCTACGGTTCGCGCCTGGTTATTCCAGATCCTTGCCGTTGTTGCTGTTGTTGGCATTGTTGGTTGGCTATTTCACAACACTGTGACGAATCTCAGTAATCGTGGCATTACTTCAGGTTTTGCCTTTCTGGATCGCGGCGCTGGCTTCGGTATTGTCCAGCATTTGATCGATTACCAGCAGGGTGATACCTACGGACGCGTTTTCATTGTTGGCTTACTCAATACGCTACTGGTTTCTGCATTGTGTATTGTATTCGCTTCTGTTCTGGGCTTCTTTATCGGTCTGGCGCGACTTTCGGATAACTGGCTGCTACGAAAGCTTTCCACAATTTATATTGAGATCTTCCGTAATATTCCGCCGCTGCTGCAAATCTTCTTCTGGTACTTTGCCGTGTTGCGCAATTTGCCCGGACCACGCCAGGCAGTGAGTGCGTTTGAGCTGGCCTTTTTGAGCAATCGTGGGCTTTATATTCCGTCGCCGCAGCTGGGAGACGGATTTATTGCATTTATCCTGACTGTTGTTATTGCTATAGCCCTTTCTGTTGGACTATTCCGTTTTAATAAAACGTACCAGATAAAGACCGGACAATTGCGCCGAACCTGGCCGGTCGCCGTTATGTTGATCATAGGTTTGCCTTTACTGGCGCAATGGCTTTTTGGCGCAGCACTACACTGGGATGTTCCAGCCCTACGAGGCTTTAACTTCCGTGGCGGGATGGTTTTAATTCCTGAACTGGCAGCCTTAACGCTGGCACTTTCGGTTTATACCTCTGCATTTATCGCCGAGATTATCCGCGCTGGGATCCAGGCAGTGCCTTATGGTCAACATGAAGCGGCACGGTCACTGGGATTACCCAACCCGGTTACGCTACGCCAGGTCATTATTCCCCAGGCACTGCGAGTGATTATTCCGCCGTTAACCAGCCAGTATCTCAACATCGTCAAAAACTCCTCTCTTGCCGCCGCTATTGGCTATCCGGATATGGTTTCGCTGTTTGCTGGCACCGTGCTGAACCAGACGGGGCAAGCCATCGAGACGATAGCCATGACCATGTCGGTCTATCTGATTATCAGCCTGACTATCTCGCTGCTGATGAATATCTATAACCGCCGCATCGCGATCGTTGAACGCTAAGGAGTCATGATGACAAAAGTATTGCTGTCTCATCCCCCGCGCCCGGCGAGCCATAACTCAAGCCGCGCGATGGTGTGGGTGCGAAAAAATCTATTCTCCAGCTGGAGCAATAGCCTGCTGACTATTGGCTGCATATGGTTGATGTGGGAACTGATCCCACCGTTGCTGAACTGGGCATTTTTGCAGGCTAACTGGGTTGGCTCAACGCGTGCCGACTGCACAAAAGCCGGTGCCTGTTGGGTCTTCATCCACGAACGATTTGGTCAGTTTATGTATGGGCTTTACCCACACGACCAACGCTGGCGAATTAACCTGGCATTACTGATTGGGCTTGTATCGATCGCACCAATGTTCTGGAAAATACTCCCGCATCGCGGTCGCTATATTGCGGTATGGGCGGTGATTTACCCACTGATTGTCTGGTGGCTGATGTATGGCGGGTTTCTTGGTCTTGAGCGGGTTGAAACCCGGCAATGGGGCGGGCTGACGCTAACTTTAATTATTGCATCAGTTGGGATTGCGGGGGCGCTGCCGTGGGGGATCTTACTGGCGTTAGGTCGCCGCTCCCATATGCCGATTGTGCGTATCTTATCGGTCATTTTTATCGAGTTCTGGCGCGGTGTACCGCTGATTACCGTTCTGTTTATGTCTTCGGTCATGCTGCCGTTGTTTATGGCAGAAGGCACCAGTATCGACAAATTGATCCGCGCGCTGGTTGGCGTGATCCTGTTTCAGTCAGCATATGTTGCGGAAGTCGTGCGAGGCGGATTACAGGCGCTGCCTAAAGGGCAATATGAAGCGGCAGAGTCGCTGGCGTTGGGTTACTGGAAAACCCAGGGGCTGGTTATTCTGCCACAGGCGTTGAAGCTGGTGATTCCTGGGCTGGTAAATACCATCATCGCACTTTTCAAAGATACCAGCCTGGTGATCATCATCGGGTTGTTCGATCTTTTCAGTAGCGTTCAGCAGGCAACCGTTGATCCCGCCTGGTTGGGTATGTCGACGGAAGGGTATGTTTTCGCAGCACTGATCTACTGGATCTTCTGTTTCAGCATGTCACGTTATAGCCAACATCTGGAAAAACGTTTTAACACCGGGCGTACACCGCATTGAGGACACTATGAGCCAAATTTTACTGCAACCTGCTAACGCGATGATTACGCTGGAAAACGTCAATAAATGGTATGGGCAATTCCATGTTTTGAAAAATATAAATTTAACCGTGCAACCGGGAGAACGGATCGTTCTGTGTGGCCCTTCTGGTTCCGGTAAATCGACAACCATTCGTTGTATTAATCATCTGGAAGAACACCAACAGGGACGGATCGTGGTAGATGGCATCGAGCTTAACGAAGATATTCGCAATATTGAGCGCGTCAGGCAGGAAGTGGGAATGGTCTTTCAGCATTTCAATCTCTTCCCTCATCTGACCGTTCTACAGAACTGTACCCTGGCACCGATTTGGGTACGCAAGATGCCAAAGAAAGAGGCAGAAGCTCTGGCGATGCATTACCTTGAGCGGGTGAGAATTGCCGAACATGCGCATAAGTTTCCCGGACAGATTTCAGGTGGTCAGCAGCAACGCGTTGCCATTGCGCGTTCGCTGTGTATGAAGCCGAAAATTATGTTATTTGATGAGCCAACGTCGGCGCTCGATCCTGAGATGGTGAAAGAGGTGCTGGATACGATGATTGGGCTGGCGCAGTCGGGTATGACAATGCTGTGTGTAACACATGAGATGGGGTTTGCACGAACCGTCGCTGACCGGGTGATTTTTATGGATCGTGGGGAAATAGTGGAGCAAGCTGCACCGGATGAGTTTTTTGCGCATCCTAAGTCAGAGCGTACGAGGGCATTTTTATCGCAGGTGATCCATTAATTGAATGTTAGTTCGAAAAGCAAAAAGGCCATCCTTTCGGATGGCCTTTCGCTTGATTTGATGCCTGGCAGTTCCCTACTCTCGCATGGGGAGACCCCACACTACCATCGGCGCTACGGCGTTTCACTTCTG
>ENA-UENY01001665-UENY01001665.1-human-gut-metagenome-genome-assembly--contig:-NODE-1665-length-11836-cov-4.446467_pt1 | contig 11836 bp, 9 predicted proteins | sample MGYA00242886_ERZ507888 | MGnify/ENA primary metagenome ERZ507888 (study PRJEB26167, sample SAMN06115543) | human gut metagenome | host: Homo sapiens | place: China:Chongqing | collected 2014-11-10... | reverse complement strand
TCCTATTAAAGGAGATTTTGCCGCGAGGGGCGAAAAAGGACACAGATTCTGAACCGAAACGCTTCGGACAGGCGCAGAGGAGCTGACACACGAGGCGCAGGTTCTCACGCACGGCGTGATGACGGCCCCGTTCCGGCTCCGCACCTACCGCCTGATCCGCAAGATCCTGATCGGATTCATCCTCGTGTCGATCGCCAACGTCCTCTTCTCCTACTTCTTCTACACCCCGAAGATGTACCGCATCATCCGCGAGAACCGCGATCTGGTGATCAAATACCGCATCCTGCAGGACCGCATCCGCACGGCGCAGCGCCACGTGGACGAAATACGCCACCGCGACAACTACGTCTACCGTTCGCTCTTCTCGACCGACACGATGTCGATCGAAGGCGTCTGGCAGCCCTACCCCGACACCAAATACGCCGCGCTGCTCGACGACGACTACGCCCCGCTGATGGTCGGCACGTGGCGGCAGCTCGACGCGCTGGCCCGCACGCTCTACCTCGAATCGGTGTCGTTCGACGAACTACAGGCCTTCTCGCAGGACAAGGAGAAGATGTCGGCGGCGGTTCCGGCCATCTGGCCCATCGACCGTTCGGCGCTGCACAACAACCACATCGGCGCATTCTCGCCGCGCCGCTACCACCCCGTACTCCACCGCGTGCAGGCCCACACGGGCGTCGATTTCGGCTGCGACCGGGGTACGCCGGTATACGCCACCGGCGACGGCGAGGTGGAACTGGCCGTCGGCAGCGGCTACAACGGCGGCTACGGCTATCAGGTGCTCGTAAACCACGGTTTCGGCTACAAGACCCGCTACGCCCACCTGAGCAAGGTGCTGGTCAAACCGGGCGAACGCGTGACCCGCGGTCAGGTGATCGCCGAAACGGGCAACACGGGACGCTCGACGGGGCCCCACCTCCACTACGAAGTGATTCACAAGGGTACGCCCGTGAATCCGGTCAACTATTTCAACCGCGACATGACCGCCGCCGAATACGACGACCTGATGGCGCGGATGCGTGAAACCAATTTCGAAATGTAACGTATGGCCGGAAAAAAGGACCTGATACGGCTTCGCAAGCGTAAGCGCCGCAAACAGAACATCATACGCGCCACGATCCATTTCTTCGTATGGGCGGGCGTCGCCGTGCTCTACTACATCGGTTTCTCGGTGTTCTTCGACACGCCCGTCGAGTACGAGCTCAAGCACTCGACCGACCGCCTGCGCCGCGAATACACGGCCCTCGTCCAGCGATACGACACGCTGACGACGGTGATGCGCAACCTCTCGGAGCGCGACCGCAACGTCTTCCGCATCCTCTTCGAGTCGGACCCCTACGACTTCGACTCGGAGTACGAGCGCAAGCAGGCCGCCACCTACGAAAACATCTTCAACCGTTCGTCGCGCCGTCTCAAACGCGAGCTGCGCGAGCGCGTGGCCGAAATGGAGACGCGGCTCGACGAGCTGAACGACACCTACCTCGACCTGCAGGCGCGCATCGACTCGGCCGGCAGCCGGTGCGACAACATCCCGTCGATCCAGCCCGTGATCAACAAGCAGCTGACGCTGCTCACGGCTTCGTACGGCATGCGCATCCACCCCTTCTACAAGACGCTGCAATCGCATCAGGGCGTGGACTACACCATTCCCGAAGGGTCGCGCGTCTTCGCCACGGCCGACGGAACGGTGCGCGAGGTGGCCCAGCGCAACTCGACGTCGGGACAGACCGTCGTCATCGACCACGGCAACGGCTACGAGACTTCGTACAACCACCTCTCGAAGATCAACGTCCGCAAGGGCCAGCAGGTGCGCCGCGGCGACATCATCGCCCTTTCGGGCGACACGGGCCTTTCGCTGGCGCCCCACCTCCATTACGAAGTCCGCTACAACGGCATGCGCGTGGACCCGATCCACTACTTCTTCATGGAGCTTTCGCCCAGCGAATACCAGCGTCTGATGCGCATCGCCCAGTCGGGCATGCAGTCGTTCGATTGACAGCCTGCACCGAAACTCAAAAAACCGCGCCTTCTGCGGCGTTCCCTATTTTCCGCCACGACATGACACACCCCGGCTCCGAAATAAAACTGATCCTTCTGGATTTCGACGGCACGCTGGCCGACACCCGGCGTGCCAACACGCTCGCCTATGTCGCCACACTGCGCGAAGCGGGTTATACGCTCACCGAAGAGGAGTATGCGGCCCGCTATTTCGGCATGCGGTGCGACGAGTTCCTGACCCGGATCGGCATCGCCGACCCGGCCGAACGCGAACGGCTGCGGCTGCGCAAGATCGCACTCTACCCTACGTTTTTCGACACCGTGCGGCTCAATAGGCCGTTATGGGATTTCTGCCGGCAGTTCCGTGCGCAGGGCGGCCGCGTGTGGATCGTCTCGACGGGCAGCCGCGCCAATATCGACAACGCCATGCGGCATCTGGGAATCGCCGGACCGCAAGCCGTCCGGCGTCTCGAAACGCCGGACGAAGACACGTCACGCAAAGGAGAGAGACTGCCGGAGGAAAACGCGGTGGACGGGATTCTTTCGGGCGCCGACGTCGCGCGCAGCAAACCCGCCCCGGACTGTTTTCTGGAAGCCATGCGCCGCGAGGGCTGCACGCCGCGCGAAACCCTGATTTTCGAGGATTCCGAGATCGGTCTCGAAGCGGCCCGCCGCAGCGGAGCGTCGTATTTCAGGGTGAAACTCTGAGCCGTCTCAGCCCCGTTTGCAGATTATCCGGAAATCGCAGAACTTGCAGGTATCGGCGTCCTCGCACTGGCGGAACGGCACCGCGGGGTCGTACATTTCGGCCAGCTGCGCGCGCAGCAGCTCCTCGAAACGTTCGCGGTAAAGCGTATAGCGCGCGCCCCTGACGCCCAGCTGCTTGTCGTCCAGCTGCGGCGAATAGTCGGGGCGGTTCATGCTGCGAACGTAGTAGAGCGCAGGTTCGGCGTCGCAGCCCCGCGTATGGTGCAGGATCATCGAATAGAGCAGCGTCTGCAGGATATTGGACAGCCGCTGTTTGCCGGTTCCGGTGAAAAGGCTCTCCACACCGTCGAACTCCAGATGCGGCGCCCCGGTCTTGTAGTCCACGACCCGCAGCGCGCCGTCGCCGAGCATGTCGATACGGTCGGCGATGCCCCCGAACTTCATCTCCAGCTCGCGCTCCCCGGCGCGGAACGGGAAGGAATAAGCCACCCGCTCCTCCAGTCCCGACACGGCGAACGCATCGTGCGCCGCATCGTAAGGCATCACCCCGCCACGCAGGTAGCGCGTGACGATATCCTTCACCAGCAGCAGGTTGCCCGTATAATCTTCGGCCGAAGCGCGTTCGTCCTGCAAATAATTTTCGTTGATCGCCCGCTCGACCGCCGCGGCGACCTCACCCGAACGGATCATCGCCCGCAGGGTCTGGCCGGGATGCTCCTCGCCCACGATCCGGGCGTAGAGCGTCTGCACGGCGGCATGAAGGATCGTGCCGAACATCGGCGCATCGACCTCCTCCGAAATTTCGTCGTCGGCTTCGAGCCGGGCCACGGAGTGGAAATAGAAGCGCAGCGGGCAGGCCACGTAGCGGAAAAACGCCGTTGGCGAAAGCGCGGCGGGACTTTCGGCATCGACGAAGCGTTCCAGCCGCCGCATCACCTCCCCGTCCTTCGCCACCTCGATCGGAGCCGTCTCGGCGAGGTTCACGTCCACCCCCACCTCGATCTTGCGCACGTCGAAGCCGCTCTCGTAATCCAGCTGGTAGATATAGCGGCTCGGCTCGCCCGTCGATTTATCGTCGGCATGCGAACAGTAGAGCATGTGCACGCTCTTCGCGCGCTGGATCAGACGGTAGAAATAGTAGGCATAGACCCCTTCGTGATGTTCGGGCGTGGGCAGTTCGTAGGCCGCACGCAGGTTGTAGGGAATGAACGACGACTGCGCGACGTGGTTGCCCGGAAAATTGTCGTCGTTCATCGAGAGAAGGATGACGTTCTCGAAATCGACGTTGCGGGTCTCCAGAATACCCATGATCTGAATCCCCTCCAGCGGTTCGCCCTCGAAGGGGATGCGCAGCGTCTGCAAATGGCGGCGCAGCAGCGAGGTATACACCTCGGTCGCAAGCTCGATGTCGCATTCGTCGAGCGAGTTGCGCAGTTTGGTCACCTGCTCGGCGATGACGGCCAGAAATTCGACCCGCTGTCTGGCGTCGTCGCCCTCGTAGGGCTGGCGCGCCACGGCGGCGATCACGCCCAGCATGTAATCGGACAACTCGCGCCACTCCGCCGCGGGCGAAAAGATCCGTTTCAGCAGTTCGTTGCGGCCCAGCCATGCGGCATCGACCGAAATCCGCCGGTCGCGGACGATCTCCTCGTGCATCGTGCGGGTCAACGCGGCGTCGCACTCGGCGACATAGGGATGCGCCAGAATACCCGCCACGTCGGCATGGTAGAAGGTCCAGCCGCCGCCCTTTTTGCGACGGTGGTTCTGCAGCTCCACAAGGCGTTCAACGAAGGTATAGGCAAGGCTCTGCCGCAGGGGAAAACCCATCGTGACGTTCACGCGGCCTATATCGGCGGGCAGGGCGTACAACAGCGGCAGCAGCAGGTTTTCGTCGGTCAGCACCACGGCGGTCTCCTTACCCAAGGCGGGCTTCAGCCCGGCGGCGACTTCGGGGTCCTCCTGCGCGCGGCGGCGCGCGAGGTCCGCGAGAATCGCCGCGGCGTATTTGCACTGCACGGCGTTCGACACGGCGGCCACGGAGACGACCTCCTTTTCGCCCCGCATGTTGTCGTGCGCGAATTCGGTCCGGGGCGGAAACAGCGCGACGTTCGAGCGCACGAACATCCCGGCCTCCTGTTCGAGATTGTCCTTATAATAAGCGTCGTAATCCCAGTAGAAATCGGTTTCGGCGGCAACAGCAAGGAATTTGAAGAGCTGCTTTTCGCACTCCGACAGGGCGTTGAATCCCGCCACTACATACCTCCGCGGTTCGGAAAAGGCGAACGCGCCTTCGGCGATGCGGTCGGCGGCGGCCCGCTGGACCATGCCGTTGTAGGCGATGCCGAGCGACGCGAGCCGCCGGCGGAATTTGCGGTAAACGGGGCCGAGCGTCTTCCAGATCGCCAGAAAGCGGCGTTTCTCCTCCGAAAGATCGGCCTCCTCGCCCAGCGAAGACCAGAACGACAGAATCTGCAGCTGGGCGGGCGTCAGGTAGGAGATGTCGGCTTCGATCTCCTTGATTTCGGAGATGTTGCGGAAGAGCATCTGCGCGTCGATCCGGTACTTGTCGATCGTGTCGAAGTCCGTGAGGAGCATGTCGCCCCAGAAATAGAACTTGTCGAACGGCTCGGTGTGGAATTCCGAATAGACCTTATAGAGTTCGGTGATGAGCCGCACGCGGTCGCCCGCATGCAGGCCCGATATTTCGCTCATCAGGTCGTCGACGGTCACCCATTCGGGCTGCCACATGGGCCGCCCGGCGACGCGCGTCAGGGCATCGACGAAAAACAGCCGCGCACGCCGCGACGGAAAGAGCACGGCCCTCTCGGACAGTCCCTCGCCGTATCGGGCATACAGGTCCCCGGCGACCTCTTCCAGAAATCCTTTCATAGCCGCCCTACAGTGTTTTCAGTCCCGTAAAACAATGGCATCCCCACCGGCCCCCGCCGAATCGTCTCCGTATCCCGGCAGATGCGCCGGTTACACCGGCAAAGCCAGACAGCTCCGCCGTCCGCCGCAGGAATACCCGTTCCACCCCGCCCGGAGAAGCCGGCAGGCCCCGCCGCAGGAGCGCTCCGGCGGACCGATATGCGAAAACCCTTCATCCGCTACTCCACGCGGTTGATTTCGCCGCCCATGAACTTCGCGCCGCCGCGTACGATCTTAGGATCGCCCTTGTAGCTGATCCGCGCATTGGTCGTCGTCTTGCCCACGAAACGGTCGGTGATCCACAACGACACCTCGGCCTTGCTCTGGGCATTGACCTCGGCCGACATCACCTCCAGATCGGATGCGGCCACCTTGCCCGTCGATACATACAGCGACAGGTAACGCACCGAACCCGAAAGGTTCGCCGTGCTGTATCCCGTCTGCTCCATCTTGAGGTCCTTGACCTCCAGCTTCGCTGTCAGCGAAGCCTTGCGGTTGACCGTCACGTCGAGCACCGCGGCGGCGAGCGTTCCCTCGAACGTCGCGGCCGCGCCTGACAGCGAAACGGCCCGCAGCGCGTTGTAATAGACCGTCACCTCGGTGCGTTCGGGACGGCGCGAATCGGGCTTCTCGCTGATGCGCAGGGTCTTGTCCCTGACCTCGGCGCGGAACTTGGTGGTATAGGAGCCTTTGGTGTCGTATACGATTTTCGGGGCCTCGGTGTCGGGAACCCGGACGAATTTGATGTCCAGATCGGCATCGACCGCAACCGCCTCGAAGGTGGGCAGCCACTCGTTGCGCTCTCCGGCGCCCGCAGCGCCCGTTTCCTGCGCATAACCCGATGCGGCCAAAACCAGCATCACCGCGCTCAGAATCATCTTCTTCATACTTTTCGGTTTTAATACGTCGCTAATTTACGAAATTATTGCAAACCCCGGTTTGCCGTTCGGGATTTGTTTTGTACTTTTACTACCTAAAACGACATTTCGGACAGTGAGAGCGAAAATTCTGAACGCGAGCGCCGGATCGGGCAAGACCTACCAGTTGGCATACAAATACGTGCGCGACGTGGTCGAACAGCCCTCCATCTACCGCCACATCCTCGCCGTGACCTTCACCAACAAGGCCACCGAGGAGATGAAGTCGCGCATCCTCAAGGAGATACACCTGCTGGCTTCGGGCGGCGAAAGCTCCTACCTCGAAAACCTCTGCCGCGAACTGGACATGGACGCCGCCACGGTGCGCAGGCGGGCCGCGGAGGTGCGTTCGAAAATCCTGCACGACTACTCGCGCTTCACGGTGCTGACCATCGACACCTTTTTCCAGCGCATCCTGCGCGCCTTCATCAAGGAGCTGGGCATCGACCTCAATTACAACGTCGAGATCGAGACCGCGTCGGTGCTGACCAAGAGCGCCGACACGCTCATCGAGCAGATAACCACCGACCGCGACCTGCAGCGCTGGCTCACGGACTTCGTGCAGGAGCGCATCGACGAGGGCAAGAAGTGGGACGTCCGCGACGGCATCCTGACGCTCGGCGGCGAACTGTTCAAGGAGAAGAACAAGGAGGCCCTATCCCTCGCCCGCTCGCGCGAGGAGCTGGGCCGCATCGTCGGCGAAGCGACGGCGCGCGCCGCGGCGACCAAGCAGCAGATGCGGGAGCGTGCGGCCGAAGCCGTACGGATCATGGCCGATGCGGGCGTCGGCCCGGCGGACTTCACGGGCAAGAGCCGCAGTTTCGCCCACTATTTCCTCACGGTCGCGGCCGGAGAGCTGAAACCCTACACCGCCACGGTCGGCAAAATGAGCCTGACGACCGAAGGCTGGGCGCCCAAGGGATCGCCCGCCGCGCCGCTCGCCGCCCGGCTGCAACCCCTGCTGCGCGAAATGTGCGATCTGTACGACGCCAACGTCCGCTCGTGGAACACCTGCGACCTGCTGCGCGAGAACTACCGCAGCTTCGCGCTGCTGTCGGACCTCTACGCCAAGGTGCAGCAGTTGTGCGACGAGCAGAACATGATGCTCCTCTCGGAGACCAAATACATCCTCTCGGAATTCATCGGCCACAACGACGCGCCGTTCATCTACGAGAAGGTCGGCAACCGCTTCGAACACTTCATGATCGACGAATTTCAGGACACCTCCGTCAAGGAGTGGGAGAACTTCCTGCCCCTGCTGCAAAACGCCATGTCGCAGAGCGAGGCGACCTCGGTGCTGATCGTGGGCGACATCAAGCAGTCGATCTACCGCTGGCGGGGCGGCGACTGGAAAATCCTCCACTCGCAGGCGCAGGCGCAGCTCGACCCGGCCAGCACCGAGGTGGAGATACTCAGGGAGAATTACCGCAGCCTGCCCGCCGTGGTGGAGTTCAACAACGAGATCATCGGCCGCGTGGTCGAGACCGACAACCGGGCGCTGAACGAGACGCTCGACGAAGCGGCCGCAAAGGGCGGCATCGACCCCGCGGCGGCGGCCGCACTGCACGACACCCTGCGCGACGCCTACCGCGGACACGCGCAGACACCCCGCCGCCGGAGCGACCGGCCGGGCTACGTCTCGGTCTCGACCTTCGCCGAGCAGCCGCCCGTCGTAGAGCGCATCTGCGAGGTGCTGGACAAGGGATTCCGGCCGCGCGACATCATGATACTGGTGCGCGGGGCCACCGACGGCGCCAAGGTCGCCGCCGAGCTGCTCGACTTCAAACGCCGCAACACCGATCCCCGCTACCGTTTCGACGTGATGACGCAGGAGGCGCTGATCGTGGGCAACGCCCCCGTCAGTTCGTTCATCGCCGCGTCCCTGCGGCTGTCGCTCAACCCCGACGACTCGCTGAGCCGCGCCGTCTACAACCACTACCTCGGCCGCGGCTTCGACCGCCCGCTGTCCGACGACGAACGGACGTTCTTCCGCTCGATCCGCCTGCTGTCGCCCGAAGAGGCGTTCGAACGCATCGTCATGCGGCACGGTCTGCAGGACGACAAACAGCAGACGGCCTACCTGCAGGCGATCCACGAACAGATCATCGGCTTCTGTTCCAGCAAGATCGCCGATATCGCGCTGTTCCTCGACTGGTGGGAGCAGCAGGGGCAGAACCGTTCGCTGAGCGTCGAGGAGAGCGAAACGACCGTCGAGATCACCACGATACACAAGGCCAAGGGGCTAGAAAAGCGCGTGGTGCTGATCCCCTACTGCTCGTGGCAGCTGGACCCCAAGTCGGGCGGCAACGTGACCAATATCGTCTGGGCCGAAGCGCACAGCGACGCCGAAGCCGTGGGACGCTTTCCGGTGAAATACAAGAAGTCGATGGCCGAATCGGGATTCTCGGCGGAGTACTACCGGGAACTGGTCTACTCGCACGTCGACAACGTCAATCTGCTGTACGTGGCGCTGACGCGCGCCGCCGAATCGCTGCATGTCTTCATCCCGCAAAAGGGCGGCAAAACCGTCGGCGGACTGCTCCTCCAAAGCCTCCTCACCGACGGCGACAAAGCCCTCGCGGGCAGCGCCGAAGGGCATTACACCGTCACCGAAACGGGCGAGCGGTTCGAATTCGGCCAGTTCCGCGGCCCGGTCGCCGACGGCGGCAAAACGTCCGGCGCCGAGCACGTCGTGCTGGAAAACTACCCCACGGCGCGCGCCGACCTGCGCCTGCGGCTCCCCTCGCAGCGTTATTTCGAGCAGGAGGAAGAGGTGGAACTCTCGCCCCGCAATTTCGGCATCCTGATGCACAAGGCCTTCGAAAACGCCGACGACGAGGAGCAGATACGCCTCGCCGTGGAGCGGATGCAGGCCGACGGCACGCTTTCCGCCGCCGAAGCCGCCGCCCTGCGGCGGATGATCGCCCGCGCGCTGGAACACCCCGCGGCCCGCGAGTGGTTCGCCGGAGGCTGGGAGCGCGTGCGCAACGAAAACGAAATCATCATTCCCGGCGGCGCCTCCGCGCGGCGTCCCGACCGCGTGATGATCCGCGGCACGCGGGCCGTGGTCGTGGACTACAAGTTCGGCGGCCGCGAACCCGAACGCTACCGCCGTCAGGTGCGCGAATACCTCGCCCTGCTGCGGCAGATGGGCTACACCGAAACCGAGGGGTATTTGTGGTACGTGAAACTGGGAAGAATCGAAAAGGTGGAGGAATGACATGAACGAAATCATCGGCATCATACCGCACAAATTCCGCCGCAGGGGCTTCGGCGTGGCCTGCACGCTGCTGCTGCGCGCAGGGCTGAACTTCCTCGGACTGGCCGTGCTGCTGCCCGTGCTGGCGCTGGCGCTCGACGCCCGGAGTCTCGACGGCGGCGGTCAGCTGGCCCGCATCTACACGGCGCTGGGCTTCACGTCGCCGCGCAGTTTCGCCCTGACGGTCTGCGCCGCCGTGGTGGCCGTTATCGTCCTCAAATGCCTGACAAATCTCTGGCTGGCGCGCATCGAGCGCAACTACATCTACGACCTCTACCGCACCCTTTCGCGGCGGCTCTACGTCACCTACCACGACCGGGGACTGCCGTTCGTCAAGTCGTCGAACTCGGCCGTGCTGGCCCGCAACGTCAATGTCGTCTGTCTGGCCTTCACGGCCGGGGTGCTGAAACCCGCCGCCGCCATCGCCGCCGAAGCGATGCTGCTGACACTGCTCTTCGGGGCGCTGCTCTGGTACGCGCCCGTTGCGGCGGCGCTGGCCGTCGCTGTCTTCCTGCCCTCGGTCTGGATCTATTACGGCTTGGTGCGCAACCGCATCAACCGCTACGGCGAGCTGGAAAACAAGGCCCAGCGCGAAAAGGCGCGGCTCGTGGCCGAAACCTTCCGCGGCTATGCCGACATCGAAATCAACAACGCCTTCCCGATGATGCTACGCTCGTTCGACCGGGCGATGGATCAGGTGATTCGCACGCGCCTGCGCGAAACGGCGATCGGCATGCTTCCGCAGGCCTTTACCGAGATCGGGCTGGCGCTGGGCATGGCCCTGCTGGTCGCGCTGAGTCTGGGCGCGGAGGAGGGGCGCGCCCAGCTGCTCTTCGGCGTCTTCGCCGTAGCCGCGCTGCGCCTGATGCCTTCGGTGCGCAGCATCATGGCGGGCTGGACCTCGATCAAGTACAACCGCTACACGATCGCTGTCCTGCGCGACGCAACGGCCGGGGACGAACCTTCCTCCGCATCCGCGGAACTCTGGAGAACATCCGCTGTCGTGGCGGGCCGGCCGCTGCAGCCGACAGTTGTGAAAAGAGCTGCTGCGACTAAAATCGCTGTTAAAAATTTTTTCATCCGATTTTCCTCCGATCCTGGGATTGATGCGGCGTAGAGATGAGCTCCCAGAAATGAGCATAGTACTTCTGATTTGTTACTTTTTTATCATATCAAAAAAGCGTGTATCCTGTAAAGTATTTTCAACGAATTCTATAAAAAGTGGAAAAGATATCCAAATTCTTGGAAAGAAGCTGTGAAAATTGAAAGCTTTTCACAAAAGAAACCGTCAAGAAACAATCGCTCCACTCAAAAGGAAAAAGCATTCCGCGTTTTCGGGGGCTTTTCCGGCTTTGTCGCTGTCCGGTGCGGCGATTTTCTGCAATAGAACCGGGAAAAACGATTCAAATTTCTGCGGTATGATATTGCCATTGCCTTTGCGGCGCAACATCCGCCGGGCCTTGACAGTATGTTTCTCAGGGGAATCAAGGGCTCCCGAAGCGAGCTGCCGGGACTCGGAGTGGTCATCAAAGAATGGGACGCCATCACCATGGCGAACCCCAGTAGTGTTCGCATGGAAATCAACGAGGCAAAGAGAGGTGGCGTCTTCGATTCCCGCAATGGGACGATACTGAAAATATGCAGCCTCATTGATGTCGGCGAACATGCCGGCAGTGGCATCGCAATATCTTTCACGTATGGCGCCTGTAATCACAGAGCGGTTTGAGCCGGAGGGGACTCTGCTGGAGCTCTTCCTTAAGAAAAACAGCGATAAGTGTAAGGGTGGAAGAGACCATCATGACATACCTGGCCGATCATTCCGAAGCAAAGCATCGGAAATTGCAGAGTCTATTGGCCTGAAGCCGTCCTGTACAAGAGATTATCTGAATGATCTGATTTCAGGGGGCCATCGTGACCAGGGGCGGGAATCGAAGCTATCAGCTAAAAATGGGACAGTTTAGAGAATATCATCGGAAATGAGACCCTGACAGAAAAAGAGAAGTATTTTTAGAACGACAGCGGT
>ENA-UENY01001634-UENY01001634.1-human-gut-metagenome-genome-assembly--contig:-NODE-1634-length-12012-cov-3.785672_pt1 | contig 12012 bp, 11 predicted proteins | sample MGYA00242886_ERZ507888 | MGnify/ENA primary metagenome ERZ507888 (study PRJEB26167, sample SAMN06115543) | human gut metagenome | host: Homo sapiens | place: China:Chongqing | collected 2014-11-10... | reverse complement strand
ACTGAAATTTGATGTTTTACACTCATTTGTAGGGATATAATGCACGTATTGTCCGTTTATGTTATTTAGTCTAAAATCGCTTTAAATCCTCACAATAAGTTAAGCGGCAAAAATCCGATTGACTTTATAACTTTCTAACTTTGATGTAAACAGATTGAGAAAGTATGGATATAATAGCAACGAGAAAACTAGTATACTCGAAAGGACTAGACTGAGGCATATCTGTGTATCTTGAATAAGTTATTGTTTTAATGCTATTAACATAATCAAATCTACATTGTATAATCATATTTATTCTTATTTAATTCCAATTCATTAAAAAGGATATCCCATTTGTCAGCTATGGTAGTTACATCAAACTGTTTACACGTTTGTAACGACTTATAAGATAATTTTTGCCATAGTTTGTTATCTTCCATCAGTCTAAAAAGAGCTTTTGTAAAAGCAGATATATCACCATTTGGTATAATTAATCCATTTTCCTCATTTGTAATTATATCGTGAAGTGATAAAAAAGAATCCATAACGATAGGAACAACACCATAACACTGTGCTTCGACTAGTGTCATTCCAAAACCCTCTAAAGAGGAAGTCATCAAAAAAATGCTTGCATTTTTATAATAAGGAACGGGATCTTGAAATCCAAGAAATTCAACCTTCTTAAGATTAAGATTACTTACGAGAGTTTCATATTCTAATTTACTAGAACCGTCTCCCACAATCTGGAATTTCCATTCGGAAAATCTGGATTTTGAATCTTTTTCAACGTTAGCCCAAACCTTAATAGCCCTTGATATATTTTTACAACTCTCTTCAAGTCTACCAACAATAAGAACTATTTTCTCTTTACTATTAGGTTCGTATTGGTAATATTCTTTTTGAGATAAAGGGTTTGAAATAGCGAAAACTTTTTCTTTATAATTATAGTGATTTGATACTTCTAAGTATTGGTTTAAGAATTGTGTTGAAAGAAATATATATTTATCGATATAAGGAAAATATTGTTCTACTTCCTGTATAGCTTTTTTTTCTAAAAAATATTCATAAAATGGTGCAATTAAAATTTTCACAACTTCTTTTATGGTATTAGTGAAAATACTACCATGTTTAATTTCTGGTTTTAAAAGCTTTGATAATCTATAGCTGATAGAAATGCGATTGTAGAAAGATGTATGTAAACATTTTACAACTTTTGCACTAGTTTTTATTTTTATTGAAGTAGTGTATTCTAACGGGATCCACTGATTAATAACAATTTCGATACTATTTTGCCTTATGTAATTACAAATTTGTTGATTAACAAATTCAGCCATACTAACATCATATGAGTTTTGATCACATTTGACATTGTCTATACGATATGAAACTATTCTATCATCTAACATAGCAAAGTTGCTAATCTTCGAATCTACAAAATAAACTACATGAACATTGTGTCCTCTCTTCTCAAATTCATTTGCCAAGCTTCTGGTAACTGTTTCTCCTCCCCCAAATTCGGGCCATAATCTTACTAAAAAAAGAATATTCATAATACTTATATAGGCTGAGGTTCCCCTGTGTGACAATTTTATTTCTAATAGGGTTTACTTAAATTTTGTAAGCTTTGTTTTTACTATACTCTTCAATGAAATTCTTTCCTCACAAGTCATTCCAACACAATAAATAAAAATGACGGATATAAACCAAGAAAAAATAGTTATTGTGATTAATTCAACAATCATATTCAAACATAATTGCTTTTTTAGCCATAATGGAATAAACAAACAAATTGGCAATGTAATGACAATTCTAAGGAGAACCTGTGACAAATAATCAAATATTTTAATTGATATTTGAGAAGAAAAAAAGATAATTCTAACAATAATGGCAAAAATTTCTATCGCCAATTGTATAAAATACACGCAATAGGGTGAAAAACCTAAATAAAGAAAAAGTAAAGATACAGGTAGATTTAGCAACAAGATGCCGCCTATAATTAACTGATATTTTTTAATAATGCCAGTGGCACTAATCGCCGTTGCAAATGGATTAGCCAACGCTGTTATAAATGAAACCAAAACCGACAATCTCACAAAGCCAACCAAATAAGGAGGAACTTCCTCCAGCCAAAGAGCCATCAGGGAATCTGCTTCTACAAATATAGGTATCGAAATAAAATAGAGCAAGAAGAAAGATATTTTTGAACTCCTAAGGACTAAAATATTCATTGACAACAAATCATCAGAAGCGTATTGCTTGATTATCTGAGGATTGACAGCTGTCTGGAAACTACTGCAGAATTGTATTAGACTGCCCTGTACCTGAGCGGCCAACCCCCTTGCTGTATTTACGATAGGACCGAAAAAGACGTTGAGAATCATATTTGTTCCCTGACTATACAATATAAATGCTAAATTTCCAATAATCGTCCAGCCTGAGAATGCTAACATCTCTTTTATCAGTTTTAACCCTATTTGTTTTACAAAACCGACTTCATTAAAATGCGTTTTACTATAATAGCCATATGATAATTGAATGGAAATTTGCGATACCATCAGTAGAATAGCATATATTACCAATCTATCATTTTGTGAGAATTTCAATGCAATAGCGATACCCAAGCGTAAAACTGCATCAATAAGTGTAATTGCTGCATATGCCCCCATTTTTTCATGAGCTATTATATCTGCATAAAATGGTACAGCAATAATAACAAAAAACAATGAAACTATAGAACAATGAAATGCTACTAAAGCTGCCCCCATACGCTCTATAGGAAATACCATAACCATATGAATATACCATAGACCAGCGCATTCGCATACGACAACAATCACGAGGGCGAAAATACTATGAATAAGCAAAGAAGCAGAGAATACTTCCTTTAATTTGTTAAGATTACCTTTGCCTAAATAATAAATTAAATAACGCTGAGTGCTGTTGCTCAATGACAAGTTCAAGAAAGATAACATTACAACAAACCCAGATACTACATTGTAAATACCAAAGTCAACTACACCCAGAGATTTAAGAATGAGCCTGCTAGTATAAAAAGAAATCAGCATACTAATAATCATTCTTAAATATAGAACTATAGTATTTTTTGCTATAACTTTATTATTTGTTGAACCCATTAATTGAATATAGAAATCCTGGTTTATTGAATGCTTTTAAGAAACTGAATAGATTGTCCTTGCATTTTGGCGAGACGATCTTCCACATCACCCCAGTCGATAGGCTTTAAATCATTAAGATCTGTTGATTCATCAACAATTCTATGCTCTAAATTAAGAGCGTTTAGAAGCGAAAAGAATCTAGCAGCTCCTCTTTCCTTGTTGACAACAACAATAAACGGTTTTCTAAAGATGATTGAAAAAGCCATGCCATGGAAAGAATCTGTACAAACAGCTTGCGAAGATCTTATAGAATCTAACCAATCAGAAACAGATGGTACAACACGTAAGTCTAAGGGTGCAGAAACATCCTCCACCTCACTATGTGGAAAAACAGAACTAGTATCTAAGATTTTTGAGTATGTCTCCACAATTGGCATCAAGCTTTTCTTATTGAGAATATATGCACATAACTTTCCTTCTCTATAAGATTCATGTTTTTCTATTAAACCAGAATAGAATTTATTATCAAGTAATAAAGTTGGGTCAAGTACAAATTCAGGCTTTTTCCCTAGCTTATCATAACATAAATCTATTGTTGATGATTCTCTTATACTAATTTTTAAAAAATATTTAATTGCATCCCTACAAATTGATGTTTCTTTTTCAGTAAACAACCACTCGTCTGTGCCAAACGATGCTGCATAGGAATATTTCTTAATATTGTTATCTATTTGATAAAGAAAAAAATCTGCTACATTTTGTACATAGCCCGGTCTCCATACTTGATCACTTCCTACAACAATTGCATCAAAACCTAATTTATTGATTTTTTTCATACTCTTACTTGAATAATAGAATTCGGTGTAAGGGCTCAAGTGTTTATCAATAAAAGGCTGTGTATATTTTGTAATAATAGGAAATTCGTCTCTGTATTTTTTACTAATTTGAACAATTATAGGTTTTCTAAATATATATTTTTTAATTGTACGAACAGTAATTCTAAGAAACGAATCTTTACGTTCTACATGTCTGCGTATTAACGTAACATCATGTCCGAGATCAACTAGTTTGGTCTTCAATGCTACAGCTTGCAAAATACTACCATAACCAGTTTCTACAGGTAATGTTAATAATCCTATTTTCATATCTAATCTTAACTTAATACTTTAATAAATAATTTACACGGATCAACCTAAGTAATTTATTTACAATCCGTCTTATCAGTACATGGCGTTTCAAAAAAGCCATTTCTTCTCGGACAGACTTGTGATTAATCCTCTTATAAAAATTCTTTCTATACACGCTACACGTACCACTCTTAACTGAAGCGGGATTTTTCATCATAACCTCACCAAATTCTCTACGTGTAAGCGTAAGCCCTTCTAAAAAATGAATTCCCTTTTCCGTGTTTGCAAGCACAACACTCACTCCCCTATCATCGTCAACGATAATATCATCACTTTGATAATTCCAGAAGTCTCCAAGTGTAATATCACTATTGCTACGTCCGGCCTTTGCAGGACATGAATAGCAAGAGTATCTTTGAACCGCACGTTTAAGAACACAACTAAAGAAGGAATTTTCATAATTGAAATCCGAGACAATATGCGTAGTAGCACGCTTAGATGATATTACAATCCTAAAATTTTTCCAACCTTTTGATTTCTCTCGGAATTCAATATTTGATATTTCTTGAGAAGGTTGACTGCTATTTATTTTAGGATATACCTCTTCTTTTAAATATTTACTCCACAAAAGAGGACTTGGCACACCTGCACAGATTAACTCAACAGCTAAAAGTTTATCGTATTCCTTATTAAGGAATAATTTCAGCGCCATTATTTGACACGATGTTCCACTAAATAATACTGGTATTCCATTTTGTAAGAGTTTTTTGGTTTGTAAATATACATCATTCATTCTGCTTTGTACATACTTGCTTCCACGCATTTTTTGCACATCATCTAATGTATACGCCACTTCATGCTTCACTCTCCAATTTTTATCGTAACATGCACCGATTACAGCACCTCCTTGATTAATTATTTTTTCTGCAAGATAAAAAAAGACACCACCTGAAGAACTTTTAAGCCTAATTTCCGCATTAGGATTAATCGCAGCAAAAACATCAATAGGATTCTTATTTTCTTGTAGATTAAGTTCTGGACAAGTCTTTTCACATAATCCGCAATTTATACATATGGATTCGTCTACAATTGGATACATGAAACCTTCTTCATCTGGTTTCATCGTAATACATTTTTTGGGGCATATCTGACTACACGCCTCACATCCACAACATTTAGATTTATCGGTAATTTTTATCATATGATTTATCCGCTACGCCCTTTTACCTACAAGCAAGAATTAGGTCAGGAGAAAAAAACTGATTCACCTTATAACGTTTATCAAATATAGAAAATAATTGTTTGCTTATTCCTTTCGTGATTAGCTACAAAAGTGTACCTGAACCTCCGGCAAAAACAATTCTTTTCATTGTATCTCAAATTGTAAGCGTCCAATTATACTTTAGTTATTTGAAAGCCCCTTACGTTACTCGTAATCCCCCTTATCACAGGACTCTCAAGGATAGAAACAATGTCCTTCCAATCAACCTGATAAACAGTCTTATCTTATTCAATGAGGATTTTCATAAACCAATAACCTCTCGAAAAAGTACGAGTATGAATATTGAAGGAGTGTTTCTCGTACATGACCATACGAAGACTGCGCTCATTCTTGGACATAAAAAAAGAAAACATCACCGTTATAAGGATTATGATGATAACTCATACGAATAGCTTTCATAATCAGGGAATAACAACAACGCATATCATGAAAATGCGGAAGGTAATAGAAATTCTTTAAGCCCGAAACTGCCAGCATAAAACCTCCAGATTATCTACCAAACGGAATAAAGTTAGTGTCCAATTTTGACATATCCTGTATGTATAGCCGCCAAAAGGCGGTCATACATTAAATAAGCTCAAAAAAAGAGTTGATTTTTAAAGTCTATTATTACCCAGTCCGATAGTCATGGGAAGAAAATTCTCATAATCCCTACGTCCGTTAACGATTGCCTGCAAAAACATTTTAAAGTATCGCAATGCAGGAACGCCCTGCATCTTGCAAGTGGATATGATCGTATAGTAAGCTGCAGATACTCTCGCCATCTTGTCACTGCCAAAGAATAAGGAGTTCTTGCGCTCACCGGACAGTGGGCATATGAATCGTTCCGCAATGGAATTGTCGATCGTATAAGAACCATCTTTGAGGTAAGCAAAAAGTTGAATCCAGAAAGTATTCAGGTAAAATTCAGAGCTTTCTCCATCAACTTGCCTCTGGAAGGATGCATATTCGACAGTATTGCATCCAGCTTGATGCGCAATCGTATGATGATCTCTTTAGTCTCTAGATTCTGGCGGCAAGTTGGTATCTGTTCAGCACTTAACTTACCATCTTCATATTCGGCTTCCAGATGATAAAGTTCTCCAACAGTATCTAAGAAGAAGGCGGTATCCTTATCTCCCCCTTGCTCCAAAACATATTTGAATTTTGCACGGGAATGAGTCAGACAGCAAAGATGATCGGTATCTATCAGTTCGTCATCCAAATACATATATACATTGGAGCCGTCAGACTGAAGCGCCTTGAGTTGGCTATCACCAAGGATGTGACGTAAAACCCTCATAACAGTAGATTACCACCTTAGCAGCCTTGTTCACCAGACACTACATATATTTCTTCCCATAGCGGTCTTCAACCTTCATACGACACTAGGTTTCATCGCAGTTGACGATAGAATCTTTCTCAAGACAAATATCTTTCAGTATCTTTATCAGTTCGGTAACGCTCAACATAAAGCCTCCAACTTCTCCACAAGATGTTTCAGACCATCGTGGCTTAGATTACGTTGCCGGATGTGAACACCATTGCTCATACTGATATCCACCATGATACGAACTGTTTCCTGACAGGAAGCAGGGTGAGAATCCTGAGGCTCCGAATGTTCCGGTTGACCTGAATCCAGATGACCGGTCACTTCTACCGGAGCCAACTTGTGACGTGTATCCTTCTACCATTTCTCAAAGAAGTCGTAGGAGACCTTGTTTCTAAAACAAAAGGATTGAATAGACTTTTTGTTACTCAACGCTTCAAACTTGTAGCGAAAGAAGAAACGTTCAAAACCGCTGTTACTATACATATTTATAGGGTCTCTGATTACAGCGACAAAGGTCTCCATTTTCTATAAATTATGCTAGATGTCTTTTGGGGACGCTAACCGAAAACAAGTTAAGACGTTATTTTGGGACACTTACCTCTTTCTTTGAAATTGAAACTAGAATTCGGCAAGCAGTTCACAAAAAATTTTCACATTTAAATGATACATCATTAAATTTACGGTTATATCGATCAGTCTACCTCGCTACACGGATACTGGTTTTCCTCCAAACTCTTTAAATGCTCCACAATCTCAAACTCTTCCCTCGTCAATTCCCGATCCTTCCAACCGTCTATTATTGCATGTGCCTCCGCCGCCAGCTCTTCGTCAAAGACCTCGGCGTAACAAGCTACCAACAAACGACATTTCAGCAGAGAGACGGGAAGTGTATCCAAGAGATCCCAACTACGATTGAGGACCGACTGGATTTTATCTTCCTTATCACCGTGATTATAAATGGTAGCATTATAGCCGGTCAACAAAGCGATACAAAGAGAAGCTTCCTCTTCGAGGGTACGTCCATGTGAACCGAAAAGATGCTCACAACGATGATACACATCCGTATTCAACTGACGGAAACGGTCGGAATAGATGGGTTCGCCATCCAGACCTAAATGGAGAAGTTCGTGCGAAACGGCGCACAAAGAATCGATTTCTGATTGCAAAGACAACATGGTGATTTATTTACGTATTGGAATATGCACCACAGAGGGCACAGAGTTCACAGAGTTTTTAATTCTTTATTAATTCGATTAAAGAGGGATGAATGAAGGCCGTGGCAACTGCCATAACCCCCTGGATGGAAACCACCACACGGCGGTCACCTTTGATACGGACAAACTCACCCTCAACTCCCTCGAAGATGCCACCGGTGACACGGACACGGTCTCCCTTTTTCATGGAAACGACTGAAGGATCCAGATAAACAACCTGTTCATCGTAATTACCGGCAACAGCGATAAAACTACGCATTTGGACTTCAGGAATGGTAATGGGCTGACGGGTCTCACGGTCCATGATATAACGAATAGGAAGAGAAGCCCCGACAGTGGATTTTATTTCGTCAACCTCACTGCGAGTGGCATAAACAAAAACCAAGTTGTGAACAACAGGAACCAATTTACGGATCTTACGCTCACCACGGAATACGTATTCATAGCGCATGGGAAGAAAATTCCTCACTCCGCGGGAGTCCAGGTATTCCTTAAAGGCAAGTTCACGGCTATAGGTGATACGAAGGGCGTACCAGGATTTATTAATGCTATTGTTCACAAAAGGATATAATTGGGGGACACCGGGGTAGTGAAACACCTTCCGGTCAAGTTTGCTAATTCTGTTGTTTGCCTTGCAGCGTATATCATTTCATCAGGTACTCCCCTATCGCAGGAGAGACAGTTTGAAAAAGAAGAACAGAAAACGAAGTTTTGAAAAAACAGGGCGAAGCCCACCTCTGTCCCGTCCTCCAGGGCAAAGAGGACCTCGGCTCGGCGCTTTTCAAACAGCTGGTCCCGGAGGGTGGCCTCATCGGCCACCACCTGGTCCAGCAGGTGCTCGTAGTCGGCCAGCTCCCGGATGAATTGCAGGATCAGGAGCGTGTCGGTCTCCTGTGCAAATCGAAAGGTCAGTGCCATGTCAACCCCCTCATTTCAGTGTTGCCGGGCTCGCCGCCCCCATGGGGAGCACCCCACAGGAATCCCGCATTTAATTGGGGCGGTCAGGCAGAGCCCTCACACTCCAAGGTCCCGCCGCGCAGGACGCCTGATGCCGCACCGCGGCGACAGGCTCCGGCTCACTTCAGCGTCACCACGGTGACGCCGCTCTCTCCCTCGCCGTAGACGCCCAGGCGGAAGCTCTTCACAGCCTTATTCCGGCGGAGGATGTCGTGGACGGCCTTCCGCAAGGCCCCGGTGCCCTTGCCGTGGATGATGGTTACGGTCTCCAGTTTGCCCATGACGGCGGCGGAAATGAAGTTTTCCACCACGCTCTCCGCCTCCAGTGTCTCCATCCCTCGGATGTCCAGTTCCCGGGCGGCAGAAGCCCGCAGGGCGCGGTCGGCGTTCTGGCGAATGGTGACAGAGGGCGTCTTCTTCCTGGCGGCCCGCTCGTCATCCTCGATAAGACGCACTTCGTCTACCTTGGCTTTCATCTTCAAAATACCGGCTTTCAGCTGCAAGGTGCCGTCCTTGCCCACGGACACTACCTCCGCCGGCGTTTTGACACCGGGGCTCTCCACCAGATCCCCCGCCCGGACGGGACGGCTGGGCCTGGGGCTGGCCTCCTGCCGGGCGTCGCGGCGGGACACGGCCTCCTCCGCCTCGTTCAGCGTGCGGCGGAGGGCCGCACGGGCCTCATTTTCGTTCAGCATCCGTTCGGCCTTGGCCTGGGCCTTCCGCATCTCGCTGAGCTCCTGGAACACCTGGTCCGCCGCCGTCCGGGCGTCCCGGAGGATGCGCTTGGCCTCCGCCTCGCCCCGGCTCCGGGCGTTGTCCTTGGCCCGCTCCATCTGCTCCCGGAACTCCCGGGCGCGCCTGGCGTCCTCTTCCCGCTGGCGCAGCAGGCGGTCCGCCTCCTGCTCCCGCTTCTCCAGGGCCTGGCGCTTCTCCTCCAGCTGGGTCAGGATGTCCTCGAACCGGACGCTCTCGCCGCTCATCTGCCCCTGGGCGGCGGCAATGACGTCCTCCGGCAGCCCCAGCCGCCGGGAGATGGCAAAGGCGTTGGATTTGCCGGGAATGCCGATCAGCAGCCGGTAGGTGGGCGCCAGCGTCTCCACGTCGAACTCGCAGGAGGCGTTCTCCACCCCTGCCGTAGTCATGGCGAAGGTCTTCAGCTCCGCATAGTGGGTGGTGGCGGCCACCTTGGCCCCCAGCCGCCGCACGTGCTGGATGACGGCGATGGCCAGGGCCGCGCCCTCCACCGGGTCCGTGCCGGCCCCCAGCTCGTCAAACAGCACCAGGCTGTGCCGATCCGCCTCTTTTAAAATCTCCACGATGTTCACCATGTGGGCAGAGAAGGTAGACAGGCTCTGCTCGATGCTCTGCTCGTCGCCGATGTCCGCCAGCACCCGCTCATAGACGGACACGGCGCTCCGGTCCGCCGCCGGGATGTGGAGGCCGCACTGGGTCATCAGCGTCAGCAGGCCCAGGGTCTTGAGGGTTACGGTCTTGCCGCCGGTGTTGGGACCGGTGATGACCAGGGTGTCAAAGGTGTCCCCCAGCTCGATGTCGATGGGCACCGCCGTCTTGGGGTCCAGCAGGGGGTGGCGCGCCTTGCGCAGATGGATGGCCCCGTCCCGGCGGACCTCCGGCCGCACGGCGTTCATCTTGTAGCTCAGCTGGCCCCGGGCGAAGATCAGGTCCAGGTGGACCAGGGTGTCGTAGTCCCACTGGATGTCCTCCCGGTGGGCGGCAGCCTCGGCGGAGAACTCCGCCAGGATGCGGTCGATCTCCTTCTGCTCCTTGGCCTGCAGCTCAATATACTCGTTGTTGGCCTGGACCACCCCCATAGGCTCCACGAACAGCGTGGCTCCGGTGGAGGAGATGTCGTGGACCAGTCCCGGCAGGTCGCCCTTGTGCTCCGCCTTCACCGGCACCACGAAGCGGCCGTCCCGCTGGGTGATGATGGTCTCCTGCAAAATTTTCCCATAGCTGGGGGAGGAGATGATCTTTTGAAGGATCTGGCGGCTCTTGGCCTGGGCCGCCCGCATGTGGCGGCGGATGTCCGCCAGCTCCGTGCTGGCGGCGTCGGCGATGGTGTCCTCGTCCGGGATGGCCCGCTTGATCTTCCCCTCCAGAAAGCGGTTGCCGTGGAGGGAGAGGAACAGGTGGTCGATGGCGGTTTTCTCCGCCGCCTCGTCGTTGAAGTACTCCTTGGCCCGGCGGGCGGCGGTCAGCAGATCCGCGATGGTCAGCAGCTCCCGAGTGTTCAGGGCGCCGCCCCGGTCCGCCCGGTCCAGGGCCTCCGCCACCGGCTTCACGCCGGAAAAGGACGGGCTGCCCCGCAGGCCGATGAGATTTCGGGCCGCGTCCGTCTGGTCCAGCAGACGCAGCACCTCCTCCGGCTCCGTCTCCGGCCGGATGCGCAGGGCCCGCTGCCTGGCCTCGGCGCTGACCGCCTGCTCGGACAGCAATTCCAGCACCCGGGGCAGCTCCAGGGTGCGGATGGATTTGTCAAATAGGTCACTCATGATTCGGTTCTCCTGTCAAGGGTTTTCACTTCATCGTCCCTGTCGTCAGCTGCTTCATCTGCCGGTTCCTCCAGCACCCAGGGCAGGGTCACGGAAAGCCAGCACTGGAAGCAGGGCTCCGGGAAGTTCCGGAGGAACGGTCCCATATCTGTGGCGAACCCGGCGGTGACGCCGGGGGCAACGGGCAGCTCTCCCTCCCCCGCTTCCAGCAGGCGGCCTGCAATGTGCCACATGGGCATATACCACCGCCCGCCCTGGCGGGGACCATAGTCGCCAATATCTCCGGGCCTGCGGAGGTTAAGCCCCAGGGGTTCCAGAAACGCTGCTGCTTCTGGCGGCAGGACCCCAACTGCGGCAGCATAGTTTCGGCAGTAGGCGCAGCCGCAGCCCCCGGTAGCGTTACCGTAACGGCCATACCAGGCCCGGGTGGCCTCCACGTCCACCTCCAGCCGGTAGGAGCCGAGGACAAATTCTGTCATATTCCGCTCCGTTTCGTATAAATCAGCAAAAGA
>ENA-UENY01001629-UENY01001629.1-human-gut-metagenome-genome-assembly--contig:-NODE-1629-length-12038-cov-5.072235_pt1 | contig 12038 bp, 8 predicted proteins | sample MGYA00242886_ERZ507888 | MGnify/ENA primary metagenome ERZ507888 (study PRJEB26167, sample SAMN06115543) | human gut metagenome | host: Homo sapiens | place: China:Chongqing | collected 2014-11-10... | reverse complement strand
GCAAATATCGCAATCAGCATTGAAACAACGATAATACCGGTGCGGCGGGAGCCCATACGGAAATCACGTGGCAGGTGATCTAATTTGGCACGTAAATTCAGGTAAGCCAGCATGATGAATAACGGTGGAAGCATGGACGCTGCGGCGGTCATATTAATAATGGTATTCATCAGATCCTGCACGGTATTGGAACCGAGCATCGGGATAATCATCAGCGGGATGACGATCAGGAACTGGATCCACGCTGCGCGCGCCGGAACGCCGTTTTCGTTCAGTTCGACGGTTTTCTTACCAAAGATGCCTTCCGGGATTTCGGAGAAGAAAATTTTCACCGGCGTTGCGGTCCACATCAGCAGGGAACCGAACATCGCGGTAAAGGACACCAGACCGACAAAGCGATTCATCAGTGCTTCCGGTAGACCAAAATACGCCGAATACCTGTACCGATCCGCCAGTAAATTTCAACTCTTTGCTGCTGACGAAGACGTTAATCAGCACCGAGGAGACGGAATACAGTACGCCGATAAAAATCCCGGCGAGGATGATCACTTTAACGAACGATTTCGAACCGCCTTTGACGTCGTTAACGTACACAGCGACGGACTCCGCGCCACCTGCGGCCATAAAGATCCAGGTGGTCACGCCGAGGAACGCCCAGTTGAAGTTCGGGATCATCGCGTCAACGGTGATCGGATCGGCAGGCTGTACGCCGCCAACCAGTGCCGTACCTGCCAGTAAAATGTAGGAGAGTGTTAACAGCAGCATCAGCGTTGAAGTGACGGAGGTAATTGGCCCCAGCATTTTCGCCCCGTTGGTAGAAACCCAGGTGGAGAAGGCGAACAGCACCATACTGATAATGGTGGTGGCAACCGGCGTCATAATATATTCGTAGCCGAGGAAGGCATACGAAGCATATGCAATAACGCGCGGCAACAGCGAAGTGAAAAAGAACAGGTTTACGAACCAGTAGGTATAGGCAGTAATAAATGCCCAACGTCCGCCCAGCGAACTTTTTACCCACGCGTAGACACCGGCTTCTGAGTTTTTATTTAACGAAACAAATTCTGCGATGATCAGACAGAAGGGAATAAAATAAAAAATCGTCGCGAGGAAAAACATCGGTGCCGAGGCCAGTCCAAGCTCAATATTATTATTGATAACGTTGTTAAAGCTGTAAACGGCGGCAAAAGTCAGCGAGAGCAAGCCGAATTTGCCGATTGTATTACGTTTGGTATCAGACATAACACATCTCCGAAAATGAGTAGGGTAGCGGTGGCGGCAAACTCCTTTTGCCGCCGTAGTTGTTATTTGTTATGGAAATAACCATCTTCGATGGTGACTTTGAGAACCACTTTTTTGACCGCGTTATTGCAGATAAACCGATATGCTTCATGGATATCGTAAATAACGATTTGCCCTTCGTGGACCTCTACGGTTTCTCCGCAGCCTTTTAAATATTCACGGTCAGTTTCATCACGATAATATTCCACGACCTGTAATGTCTCTTTCGGCGCATATTCAATTTTTTGCTGCCCTTGCAGGTAGTAATGCACTTCAAAATAGCGTCGATGCCCGGTAAATAGCGCATCGGTCGCGGAGTCCGTCTCCACGCGGTAAGTCAATGAGTCACCGATGGAGTGGGCGACGCCAGGCTGAATGTTGTCGATATTTTCAATCGCTTCAACGCAGCGTTGCCACTTCTTGCCAGAGGCGTAAATCTGGCGGAACTGTTCTAAGTTATCGATGATCCTCATTGCTTATTCTCGCTGTGCAAATTCGTGGAAAAGAACCCTGCGCCGAACTCATACGACGCCAGGCTTTGCGCGGTAGCTTCTCCGCCAGAAACCGGCAGCAACGTAAAGCCGTAGCTGAAGTCACGGAACCAGACGCGCCAGGAGTCCAGCACCTCGCTGCCCCAGGAGTTGGAGCCGAGGCCAAGCAGCTGGTGGTCGAGATTCAGGGTGATGTCATCACTGCGCTGCAACTCGTTACAGTGCTGGGCAGCGTGGATGTTTTCCTGGGTATAGCGCCAGGCGCTGAAGTTAATGGGGCGCTGCGGAACCACCAGCAGACCATTGCCGTGGCGGTTAGTCAGTGCCGTCCAGCGGACATGCTGACGGTTGCCGTTGTTCTGTGGGAAGGGATAGTTCTCGAATATGGCATCGACGGTGCTGCGCCAGATATCGATGATGTTAGCCTGCTGGCTGTCGGCGTAGTTTTCGCCCGGTCCACGACCGTAATACGCCACCTGGTCGTATTCGCCGTTAATCCCCATGGTGAAACCGATGCACGGAATGATGTGCGGATAGTCGCCGTAACGCTCGCCGGAAAGCGCCACGTTAACCTGGCCATCGGCAGCGATGCGCCAGATGTAGGTGCAGCGCATCCCGAAGTCAAACACCGGTGGGGCAATAACCGTGCGGCTGATGATCAACACTTCACCATCGCTCTGTTCTACGGCAAAGTCGCGCAGATGTTCCTGCATGATCTGCAAATGATTCGGCTGCCACAGCCCTTCGTACTCCTGCTTGTGGTTGTCGATCATTGGCTTGAAGAAGTTGATTTTTGGCTCGCGGGTTAGCAGCGACTCGCCATTCACCTGCCAAGATGTCGGTTTACCACTCGTTTTTGAGAAGGTGATCGCAAAGTTGTAGCCGCGAACAGTACAGCTCAAACGATCGTCTTCCAGCGTCAGCGGACGGGCGTTATTCGGTGCGAAAGGTACAGGCTGCGCGGTGTTTTCCTTCAGCGGGAACTGATAAGTGGCGATAGAATGCCCGGCTTCGCTGTAGCGGGTGCGGGAATCTTTGGTCACCGTAATGTTGAGAAACGCTTCGCGGGCGTCCAGCTGTGGCAGCGTGATCTGTAAGGGGGCTTCGCTGTTCGGCGCAACGTCGCGCAGTTTAATCTGTTGCGTCGCGAGCGTTTCACCTTCGGCGCGCACCTCTGCGTGCAGGGTGTAGTCATCAAGCGTGGTAAACCACAGTTTATTTTCGACTTTCAGTTCGCCGCGAGTCAGATCCAGCGCGTGGATTTTTACCGGCGCAATAACCTGTTTGTACTCTTTCAGGCCCGGTCCCGGCGTCTGATCGGAATAGATCAAACCATCAAGACAGAAGTTATAGTTGTTGGGATAGTCGCCGTAGTCGCCGCCGAATTTATACCAGACATTGCCGTTGTCATCCTGCGCCTGGATCCCGTGGTCGCACCATTCCCAGACATAATGTCCCTGAATGCAATCGTGCTTATAGAAGACGTTCTGGTACTCCGTCAGCCCTCCCGGTCCGTTCCCCATCGCATGAGCATATTCACAGATGATGCGCGGCTTCGGATGCGGGTATTCACCAAACTCATTCATCAGCGGCACGCGGGTGTACATGGTGGAAATAATATCGACCACTTCAGCATCGCGATCTTCTTCGTAATGCACCAGTCGCGTGTCATCCAGCGCCTTCGCCGCATGGTACATCGCGCGGATGTTACAGCCATAGCCGGATTCATTGCCCAGCGACCAGATGATGATCGACGGATGGTTTTTCTGCGCGTGAATATGGCGAACAATACGCTCGACGTAGACTTTTTCCCACTGCGGATCGTCGGTAATACGGCTGATATCGCCGACATTAGCAAAGCCGTGCGATTCGACGTCGGTTTCCGCCATCACAAACAGGCCGTAGATATCACACAGTTCGTAAAAACGCGGATCGTTCGGGTAGTGAGCGGTACGCACGGAGTTGATATTGTGCTGCTTCATCAACTGGAGATCTTTCTCGACGCGATCCATTCCAACGGCGCGGCCTTTGCGATGATCGTTGTCGTGACGGTTGACGCCGTGCAGCATCACATAACGGTTATTGATCCAGAACAGACCGTCGCGCACTTTGATATCACGGAAGCCAACGCGTTGTGGCACCACTTCCAGAACGTTGCCGTCGGCGTCTTTCAGCGTCATGACCAAATGGTAAAGATAAGGGGATTCTGCTGACCATTGCTGGGGCTGTTCGACAGTAAAAGCAAAGCTGGCGCTGGTCAGTTTTTCAATTGCCAAATGATCAATGGCGCTGCTGTGCACCACGAGTTCCCCATCAAACAGGGTATATTCCAGCGTCGTTACGACAGGGGAGGCGGCGAGATTTTCCAGCACCACTTCGCAGGAAAGCGTGGCATCGCAATAGGCTTCGTCAAAGTCGGTACGCACAGTGAAATCGTTAATATGCGTTAGGTGTTTTCCGACCAGATAAACATCGCGGAAGATCCCCGCTGACCACCACATATCCTGGTCTTCCACGTAGGTAGAGTCCGCCCACTGCATCACGCGCACACACAACAGGTTGTCGCCGGTTTTAACCATCGCGCTGATGTCAAACTCTGCGGTCAGGCGACTGCCCTTGCTGAAACCCACATACTGACCGTTAACGTAGACTTCAAAATAGGTTTCGACGCCGTCAAATTTAATCAGCGTCTGTTTACCCTGCCAGCCGTCGCTGAGGGTGAAAATACGTTGATAGGCACCGGTTGGGTTATCGCTGGGGACAAACGGCACATCGATAGGGAACGGAAAACCTTCGTCGGTATATTGCAGTTTGCCGTGACCTTCCATTTGCCACATGGCGGGGACGGTAATATGCCCCCAGTCAGCCATTAACTCAGAGGTGAAGGCTTCTGGCACTTGCAGCGGATGGTCAAAAAAGTGGAAATTCCACTGACCGCTTAAGGGCAGAAACAGGCTGCTCGTTTCGCGGGCAAAGGTACGCGCCTGCGCAACAGAATCATATGAAAAAAAGTACGCACGCGGCGCAAGTCGGTTTTCGTGGGTGAGCTGAATGTTTTCCCAGCGATTCATAGGGCCTCCCGGTAGAGAGAAATCGGAACCATTTATGGTGATGGTAGTTTGTGTAATTGCTGGGGAGTTTAGTAAAATTTTTACTAAAAAGTAGCAGGTAAATGCATTTACTTTAACTGGATCACGAAAATAAACGGCAGCACTGTCCGGCAAAAACGATTGCCGGACAGTGTGTAAGGGGATTTAACGGGTCGTGCCGCGCAGTTTTAATTTGCTGGGAACGAAGATCAACAGCGGCAGCGCGCGACCATCGCGGGCTTTTTCATACACCAGGTTAACGCCCTGACTTCCCATCATCTCGGAATGGATGCGCACGGTGGAGAGCGGCGGAAAGGTAAATCGCGCGGTGGGGATATCGTTAACGCTGATGAGCGAAATATCCTGTGGGATGTTCAGGCCACGTTCATGAATTGCCCGCAGTACGCCGATAGCAATGGAATCGGAAGCAACAAACAGTGCCTTCGGATAGTCTTCCCGCGCCAGCATCTGTTTTGCCAGTTCATAGCCCGATGAACTGGAAAAACCGCCGCGCCAGATATCCTCTTCGCGTACCACGTGTTTCAGTCGGCCATATTCCACAAAGGCGACCTCACGAATATCCGCCTTGCCAGGCAAGTCTTCACCGCCAATAAAACCAATACGATTAACGCCCTGATCGATATAGAAATCGATGATTTCTTTACTGATACGTGCCAGATCGATATCCACCGCATCGTAACCGCTGCCGGGTTCGTGAAAGTCGATAAAGCAGATATTGTCGGTCAACGCACAGGCGGCGGCGCGCAGGGCGGGCGTGGGTTTGCCGACAATTAAAATACCGGTGACGTTTTTAATGTCTGGTAAGCCGTTGTGTTCATAACAGTTGGTCAGTTCGATCGCCAGCTTTTCGCACTGAGTTTCAATGCCGTGGCGGATCGCCAGATAGTAAGGATCGTTGATCTCCAGCTCCTGTTGGTAGCTGTAGATAGCCAAAATATGGTGTTGGTTGACTGCGCCTGTCTGGAGTTTACGGGCGCTACTGGTCTTGTACTCCAGCTTTTCGGCGATCTCGAGAATGCGATGTTTCGTCTCTTCTTTCACATTCAATGTCGGATCGTCATTCAAGACCCTGGATACTGTCGCCAGGGATACGCCAGCTTCGATTGCGATGTCTTTTAGTGTTGCCATGTTTACCTTTTTTACTTTCCCTGATGTGCGCCCCCATTGTAGAGGAAGTGCTTATCGGGTCACCTGTTTTCAGTAAATAAAGCGCGTTTCTTTGACGCTGTAACGGTAACACAGCGGCTCACGAATGTGATCACGCCTGCATTCTCCAGTTTTAGCCTACAGGATTGAGAAAAACTTTTGCTATAATTTAGTAAAATTTTACCCGAAGAGAGGAAACAATGGAAACCGTGGCTTACGCTGATTTTGCACGTCTGGAAATGCGTGTCGGAAAGATTGTGGAAGTGAAACGCCATGAAAACGCCGACAAGCTGTACATCGTACAGGTTGATGTGGGTGAAAAAACGCTGCAAACCGTGACCAGTCTGGTGCCGTACTACAGCGAAGAAGAGCTGATGGGGAAAACGGTGGTGGTCTTATGCAATCTGCAAAAAGCGAAAATGCGCGGTGAAACGTCGGAATGCATGCTGTTGTGTGCGGAAACCGATGACGGCAGTGAAAGCGTGCTGTTAACGCCGGAGCGGATGATGCCTGCGGGCGTACGTATCGTATAAAAAGATCGGATGGCGACGTCGAATCGCCATCCGATTTGATACTACGCTTCTTCGACACTGACTCGCATGGCCGCCAGCGCCTTACGTGCCGCTTTGATCACCTGTTCACACTGTTCAATGGTCAGTGTCAGTGGCGGTTCAATGCGGATCGTTTTGGCGTTATTGAGCGTTCCGGCCACCAGGACGCGCTGGCGGAACATCTCGCTGGCAAAGTTATAGCCGATTTCGTTATCAACAAACTCAATCGCCATCAACATCCCTTTGCCACGCGCTTCCTGTACCAGATCGGGATATTCCCGCGCCAGTTGACGGAAACCGTCCAGCAACATATCGCCTTTTTGTTCAGCCTGAGCCGGTAAGTTCTGCTCCAGCAACACATTGATGGTCGCCAGCGCCGCCGCACAGGCCAGCGGGTTGCCGCCAAAGGTGGTGGTATGCAGGAACGGGTTGTCGAACAGCACGGAGAACACCTCTTCAGTGGCGATGGTTGCGCCAATCGGCATCACGCCGCCGCCGAGGGCTTTTGCCAGACACAGGATGTCCGGCTGTACGTTCTCATGCTCGCAGGCGAACATCTTGCCCGTGCGCCCCATACCGGTTTGCACTTCATCGAGGATCATCAGTGCGCCGAACTCATCGCACAGCTTACGCACGGCGGTGAGATAGCCCGGCGGCGGCAGAATGACGCCACCTTCGCCCTGAATCGGTTCGAGGATCACTGCAGCCACATCATCACCGGTTTTTTTGCACTCGCTAAGGGCCGTGCGCATGGCTTCGATATTGCCAAACGGTACATGACGGAACCCTGGCAGCAGCGGCATAAATGGTTTGCGGAAGGTCGATTTCGCCGTGGCCGACAGCGCGCCAAGTGATTTACCGTGGAACGCGCCGCTGGTGGCAATAAAAGTAAACTTGCCGCGCGGTGACTGATAAGCCTTCGCCAGCTTCAGCGCTGCTTCAACGGACTCGGTGCCGCTATTACAGAAGAAGCTGTATTTCAGTTTACCGGGCGTTAGCGCCGCAAGGGTTTTCGCCAGAATCGCCCGTAACGGATCGAGCAGCTCCTGGCTGTGCAGCGGTTGTTTCGCAAGTTGATTCTGTACGGCGGAAACCACAACTGGATTACGGTGCCCCACGTTGAAAATTCCAAAACCTCCAAGGCAGTCGATAAACTCCTGTCCCTGGGTGTCGACAAGCGTATTTAAACCTCCCGCTTGCCACTCTACGGCTCCGTAATCCCCGCCGGCGGTAACAGATTTGCGATACTCTAAAAACCCCGGATTGACATGCTCTTTGAAGTATTCAATCACCTCCCGGTTAAGTGCTTTCATCTCCTCATGATCCAACGTTCGCTTTTCAATGAGATTCAGGGCGTGGGCGCTGCACGCTAAAGCCGATGCGCTCGAAGGTAACCTGTTCAAAATATGCTCCGGAGGCTCGCGTATCACATGATACCGATTTAAGTATTGCAGGGATTGCGCCACTCCGGCTGCGATCGCGAAAATCGGGATAAACACAAATGTGGTTATCATTTGCGCAATATTTAATGCTATTTGCTAACATTTGCTGTTATTTTGCACGGTTTTTGTCGGGTATGGATTTGATGATTGCTGCGCAAATGCACGCTTTCAGGGCAATAATTGCCTGATTTTTGGGCAAGATAATTAACGTTTTCGTATAGTAACAGAGTGAAAGTATTTTAAATCAAGGAATTAGATTTGTGCTTTAGTCGCAAATTGCGATCTAAATCAAATTAATTGGTTAAAGATAACCGCAGCGGGGCCGACATAAACTCTGACAAGAAGTTAACAACCATATAACCTGCACAGGACGCGAACATGTCTTCTCATCCGTATGTCACCCAGCAAAATACCCCGCTGGCGGACGACACCACTCTGATGTCCACTACCGATCTGCAAAGCTATATCACTCATGCTAATGACACTTTTGTGCAGGTGAGCGGCTATACCTTGCAGGAGTTACAGGGGCAACCGCACAACATGGTGCGTCACCCGGATATGCCAAAAGCGGCGTTTGCGGATATGTGGTTCACCCTGAAAAAAGGGGAGCCCTGGAGCGGCATCGTGAAAAATCGCCGCAAAAATGGCGACCATTATTGGGTGCGGGCCAATGCGGTACCGATGGTGCGCGAGGGAAAAATCAGTGGCTATATGTCGATTCGTACCCGGGCGACGGATGAAGAGATCGCGGCGGTGGAGCCGCTGTACAAAGCGTTGAACGCCGGACGGACCAGTAAGCGTATTCATAAAGGCCTGGTGGTGCGTAAAGGTTGGTTGGGAAAACTGCCTTCATTACCGCTTCGCTGGCGGGCGCGTGGCGTGATGACCCTGATGTTTATCTTGCTGGCGGCCATGCTTTGGTTTGTTGCTGCCCCGGTGGTGACGTATATCCTCTGTGCGTTAGTGGTATTGTTGGCAAGCGCTTGTTTTGAATGGCAGATTGTGCGCCCGATAGAAAATGTCGCCCGTCAGGCGCTGAAGGTGGCGACCGGAGAGCGTAATAGTGTTGAGCATCTGAATCGCAGCGATGAGCTGGGGCTGACATTACGCGCGGTAGGGCAGCTTGGTCTGATGTGCCGTTGGCTAATTAACGATGTCTCAAGCCAGGTGTCCAGTGTCAGAAATGGCAGTGAGACGCTGGCGAAAGGCACCGATGAACTGAACGAACATACCCAGCAGACAGTTGATAACGTTCAGCAAACGGTGGCGACCATGAACCAAATGGCGGCGTCGGTGAAACAGAACTCTGCCACGGCGTCGGCTGCCGATAAACTTTCTATCACTGCCAGTAATGCGGCAGTGCAGGGCGGAGAGGCGATGACTACGGTGATCAAGACAATGGACGATATTGCCGACAGTACCCAGCGCATTGGCACCATTACTTCGCTGATTAACGATATTGCGTTTCAGACCAATATTCTGGCCCTGAATGCGGCGGTGGAAGCGGCGCGTGCCGGCGAACAGGGCAAAGGTTTTGCAGTGGTGGCGGGGGAAGTGCGTCATTTAGCCAGCCGCAGCGCCAATGCTGCCAACGATATTCGCAAGCTGATTGATGCCAGTGCTGATAAGGTGCAATCCGGTTCGCAGCAGGTACACGCCGCCGGACGGACGATGGAAGATATTGTGGCACAGGTAAAAAACGTCACCCAGTTGATAGCTCAGATTAGCCATTCAACGCTGGAACAGGCCGATGGGCTTTCCAGCCTGACCCGTGCAGTGGATGAGCTTAACCTGATCACCCAGAAAAACGCCGAGTTAGTGGAAGAGAGTGCGCAGGTGTCGGCGATGGTGAAACACCGCGCCAGCCGACTGGAAGACGCGGTGACGGTGCTGCATTAATCGGTATGCCGGATCCGGCGGTTGGAGCACAATGCCTGATGCGATGCTGGCGCATCTTATCAGGCCTACGGGGGGGGTAGGGTACGCCGCATCCGTTAATCCAGTTGGGTAATATCAAAAGCGGCGCGGTCGATCACCGCAATGATCTTTTTTATTTGTGCATCAGTGATATCGCTCTGGTTGACGCGTAAATCCAGCACCGCTTTAAAATTATCCAGCGCCCGCTTCATTTGCGGGTTCTGGCGGAGTGCAGCACCAACGCAACGCGCTTTGATGCGTTCTTCGATCATCTCCACCTGTTCGCGGTTTTCTTCCAGCCACTGCGCGCCCTGTTCGGTCAGTGCAATCTGCTTCTTACCACCTTCCTCTTCGCGGATGGTAATCAGCGACTGCTCCTGCAGAAAATCCAGCGTTGGGTAGATGACGCCCGGGCTTGGGGTGTAATTCCCCTGGGTTAGATTCTCAATCGCTTTAATCAATTCGTAACCGTGGCTGTCATCGCGCGAGAGAATATCCAGAATCACCAGACGCAATTCACCGTGACCAAAGAAACGCTGCCGACGACCGCCGCCGCGACCGTGGCGACCACCGCAGCATTGACCGTGTTCATGCTGGTGACCGTGTCCGCAGTGCTCATGTTCTGACTTCTCACCTTTGCAGCAGCCTTCATGGCGTGGCTGGCCTTCATGTTTACAACACCCTTCGTGATGATGGCTCATATCAGCCTCCTTTTGCTTAATTAGATATATCTAATTTATATCTGATATGAGCGCTTTTGCAAGTATAAAAATGATTTTTAAACGTGAATACACCTCACATCCAGGCCGGATAATTCGTTCACGCCGCATCCGGCAGCCTTGCTACGACGCTGAATGTCTTCTCATACTTCAGATATATCAGTTCTACAAATCGCTTGCATTTATCATGATTAACAATCATTATCATTTGCGAAATTTATTTAGATATATCTGATTACTATCACGAAGGCGATAACAATGAATAACTCCCCCCGCTACCCGCAGCGCGTTCGCAATGATCTGCGCTTCCGTGAATTGACTGTGCTACGCGCTGAGCGTATTAGCGCCGGTTTTCAGCGCATTGTCCTTGGCGGCGAGGCGCTGGACGGTTTTACATCGCGCGGCTTTGACGATCACAGCAAACTCTTCTTTCCTCAATCTGATGCTCACTTTGTGCCGCCAACGGTAACGGAAGAGGGCATCGTCTGGCCGGAAGGACCACGCCCACCGTCGCGTGACTATACGCCGCTGTATGACGAACTACGCCATGAACTGGCGATTGATTTCTTTATTCACGACGGTGGCGTCGCCAGCAGCTGGGCAATGCAGGCGCAACCGGGCGATAAACTCACGGTGGCAGGTCCGCGCGGTTCGCTGGTGGTGCCAGAGGATTACGCGTATCAGCTGTATGTCTGCGATGAATCCGGAATGCCCGCACTGCGCCGCCGCCTGGAAACGTTGAGCAAACTTGCTGTTAAACCGCAAGTTAGCGCACTGGTTAGCGTGCGGGATCACGCCTGCCAGGATTATCTCGCGCACCTTGATGGTTTTAATATCGAATGGCTGGCGCATGATGAGCAGGCGGTAGATGCGCGTCTGGCGCAGATGCAAATCCCTGCCGATGATTACTTCATCTGGATAACCGGCGAAGGCAAAGTCGTTAAGAATTTAAGCCGCCGCTTTGAAGCGGAACAGTATGACCCACAGCGGGTACGTGCAGCGGCTTACTGGCACGCAAAGTAACTGATATATAAAAAGAAAAAGGCTGACGATTTCTCGTCAGCCTTTGCTATATCTGGTGGCCCCTGCTGGACTTGAACCAGCGACCAAGCGATTATGAGTCATGAGGCAAGTTCGTTCTATATTGTTTTTGTTTGTTCGTGATTGCTTTATTAGTTGTTTGTAATCAATAAATTATGTGATTTTCCCTGTCTCCGCTTGGTTCCGTTTTTTCTTCATTGTACGATCGTTACCTGACCCATTACCTGACCCAAAATCACGAGTTATTCTGATTGTTACTGGTTTAGAAAAGAGGTTCTATGGCCGTCAATCTTACTGAAACAGCCATCCGAGCATTGAAAGCAAAAAAGACATCGTTCTA
>ENA-UENY01001598-UENY01001598.1-human-gut-metagenome-genome-assembly--contig:-NODE-1598-length-12271-cov-5.772921_pt1 | contig 12271 bp, 10 predicted proteins | sample MGYA00242886_ERZ507888 | MGnify/ENA primary metagenome ERZ507888 (study PRJEB26167, sample SAMN06115543) | human gut metagenome | host: Homo sapiens | place: China:Chongqing | collected 2014-11-10... | reverse complement strand
CTTCATCAACCAGTTCAGCGGACTGTTCACCTTCATCGCCTGCATCTTCTTCACCTCGAAGATGGCCTACCAGACCGAAATCGTGGCGATGCTTTCGGGCGGCATGTCGTTCCGCCGCCTGATGTGGCCCTACTTCCTCGGCGCGCTGATCATCGGCAGCCTGTCGCTGACGCTCAACCTCTGGCTGATCCCCATTTCGCAGCGACACATCGTCAATTTCGAATCGCAGTACATCAAGCGCAAGCAGAACAACAAGTTCAACCGCCATATCTACCGGCAGATCGAGCCGGGCACATTCGCCTACATCCGCGGCTACAACGACGGATCGCAGCAGGCGTCGTTCCTCGCATTGGAACACTACTACAGCGGCACGATGACCCGCTCGCTCGAAGCGTCCGACGTGAAGTTCAACCCCGAAACCAAACGCTGGACCGCGCCGCGCTACACCAAACGCGAATTCGACTCGCTGGGCGTCGAAAAATTCGAGCAGTTCCGCAACCTCGACACGCTCATCAACCTCGAAGTGACCGAGCTGGGCGAGATCAACGACCTGATACAGACGATGAACATCACGGAGCTGAACGAATTCCTCGCCCAGCAGCGGGCCAAAGGTTCCGACGCCATCAACATCATCGAGGTCGAGAAACACGCCCGCTTCGCCTATCCGCTCTCGACCTTCATCCTGACGCTGATCGGCGTGTCGCTCTCGTCGCGCAAGGTGCGCGGCGGAACGGGACTCCACATCGGCATCGGCACCGGCCTCTGCTTCTCGTACATCCTGTTCAACCGTTTCTTCGAGGAGTTCGCCAAGAGCGGCACGCTGCCGCCCGGACTGGCCGTCTGGCTGCCGAACATCATCTACCTATTCATCGCCGTCTACCTCTACCGGAAAGCCCCCAAATAAGATGCAGCAGATCGACGACATAGCCGCCGAAGTACGCCGCGGAGCGCGTATCGGCGACGCCGAAGCCGCACGGCTCTGGCGCGAAGCCCCCCTGTGGCTGCTGGGCGAGCTGGCGACGGAGCGCAAGCGGCGCGTGAGCGGCGACAAGGTCTACTTCAACCGCAATTTCCACATCGAGCCGACGAACCGCTGCGTCTTCAACTGCCGTTTCTGCTCCTACCGCCGTCCGGCAGGAAGCCCCGAAGCGTGGGACTACACGATGGAGGAGATCGAGCAGATCGCCCGCGGCCGGCAGGGCAAAGGCATCACCGAGGTCCATATCGTGGGCGGCGTACACCCCGACCACGGACTGGAATACTATATCGACATGATCCGCCGCGTCAAGGCGATACTGCCCGAAGCGGCAGTCAAGGCTTTCACGGCGATCGAGCTGTCGTACATGATCCGCAAGGCGGGACTCTCGGTCGAGGAGGGCCTGCGGCGGCTCAAAGAGGCCGGAATGGCGGCCATTCCGGGCGGCGGCGCGGAGATTTTCGACCAAGAGATCCGCAGCCGCATCTGCCCCGACAAGGGATCGACGGACGAATGGCTCGAAGTGCACGAAACGGCCCACCGGCTCGGCATCCCGACCAATGCGACGATCCTCTACGGCCACGTCGAGGGGCTGGAACACCGCATCGACCATCTGCGCAGGCTGCGGGAGCTGCAGGACCGCACGGGCGGCTTCAACGCCTTCATCCCGCTCAAATACCGCAATTTCGGCAACCCGATGTCGGAGATCGGCGAAGTATCGGTGATCGAAGACCTGCGGATGCTGGCCATGAGCCGCATCTATCTGGACAACGTGCCCCACATCAAGGCTTACTGGGTGATGTACGGCAAGGCGACGACCGAACTGGCGCTGGCCTTCGGCGCAGACGACATAGACGGCACGATCGACGACACGACGAAAATCTATTCGATGGCCGGGGCCGACGACCGGCGGCCTTCGATGAGCGTCGAGGAGATGCACCGCATCGTACGGGCGGCAGGCTGCCGCGCCGTGGAGCGCGACACGTTTTACAACGAACTTCCGGACCGGTAGGAACAGTCCGCCCCGCCCGGAGAAAACAGACGGACACAAAACACAACTCCCGCGAAAATGGAGAAACTGACATATTACTGGAAGAAACTGCGGCAGAACAAGCTGGCATACAACCTCGTGCTGATAGCGGCGATCATTCTGGCGATGGCCGTCACGGCGCATTTCGTCATGCAGGTCGGCACGCGCCACGGCGCCCGCCGCATCGTGCCCGACTTTTCGGGCGTGAAGCTCGACGACGCGCAGCGCACGGCCCGCAAATACGATCTCGAACTGCATATCAACGACTCGCTGTTCGTGCCGGCCTACGAAGGCGGCATCGTCCTCGACCAGCTGCCCGAAGGCGGCGTGGAGGTCAAACCCGGACGTACGGTCTACATCACGATCAACTCGTTCCGGCAGAAGATGGTGCCCGTGCCCTACGTGGCGGGACGTTCGCTGCGGCAGGCCAAGAACATGCTGGAGATCGCAGGACTCGAAATCGGCGAACTGATCTACCGCGCCGACATGGCGACCAACTATGTGCTGGAAGAGTACTGCGAAGGGCGTCCCGTCACCCAGAACAGCAGGATTCAGGCCGAAATGGGATCGGGCGTAACGCTCTACGTGGGCGTCGAGGGCGGTTTCGGCTCGACGGTCGTGCCGCGGCTGGTGGGATTCCCGCTCAAGGAGGCCAAGGGCCGTTTATGGGAGCTGGGGCTCAATGTCGGCAAGATCGACTTCGACGAAGGCATCAACCTGCTGAACCAGAAAGACGCCCGCGTCTACGTGCAGGTTCCGACGGCCGAACGGAGCGCCGCGCTGGGTTCGCGCGTCGATCTCAAACTGACACTCGACGAGAAAAAACTCGCCCAGCACCGCGCCACCGCCGAGAAACAGGCCCGCGAAGCCGCCGAAGAGCGTCTGCGGCTCGAACGCGAGCGCGCCGACTCGCTGGCGCAGGCCGAATTCGAACAGGCGGCCGCCGCCGGGGAAGAACAGCCCGAAATCCTGCCCGCAACCGATAACGACGGATTTTTCGACTGATGGCCGACGAACGCTACATAACCGAGGACCCGGAACTCGACGACGGGCAGACGGCGGACGAGGACGGCGAGGGTGCCGGACTCTACGAGCATTTCGCCGTGGTGGCCGACAAAGGGCAGGCTCCGCTGCGGCTGGACAAGTTCCTGACCGTACGCATGGAGAAGTGCTCGCGCAACCGCATTCAGGCGGCGGCCGACTGCGGCAGCATACTCGTGAACGGCAAGGCCGCCAAGTCGAGCTACAAGGTCAAGCCGCTCGACCGCATCCAGATCGTGATGCCCTATCCGCGGCGCGAGGTGGAGATCATTCCCGAAAACATTCCGCTCGAAATACCCTACGAGGACGACGACCTGCTGATCGTCAACAAACCGGCGGGGCTGGTCGTGCATCCCGGTCACGGCAACTACAGCGGCACGCTCGTCAACGCGCTGACCTACCATCTGCGCAACCTGCCCCTGTTTCAGGAGGGCGACATGCGCGCGGGGCTGGTCCACCGCATCGACAAGAACACCTCAGGGCTGCTCGTGGTCGCCAAAAACGAACAGTCGCACGCGCGGCTTGCCAAACAGTTCTTCGACCACACCATCGGACGGCGTTACGTGGCGCTGGTATGGGGCAATTTCGAAGAGGACGAAGGGACCATCACGGGCAACATAGGGCGCAGCCCCCGCGACCGGCAGAAGATGTTCGTCTTCGAGGACGGCTCGGACGGCAAGCACGCCGTGACCCACTGGCGGGTGCTGAAGCGTTACGGCTACGTGACGCTGGTCGAGTGCCGGCTCGAAACGGGCCGCACGCACCAGATCCGCGTCCATATGTCGTGGCAGGGCCATCCGCTCTTCAACGACGAACGCTACGGCGGCGACCGCATCCTCAAGGGAACGACCTTCTCGAAATACAAGCAGTTCATCGAAAACTGCTTCGCAGTAATGCCCCGCCATGCTCTGCATGCGCAGTCGCTGGGCTTCGTACACCCCATGACGCACGAGGCTGTCTATTTCGAGAGCGAACTGCCCGACGATTTCCGCACGCTGCTCGAAAAATGGGACACCTATGCCGCGGCGTCGAAGGAGAGCAATAACGGATAAGCGGTCCGGCAGCGGTCTTTCGGCACAAATCCGCGGTCCTGTCCCCGAAAACACGGCAACCGCATACGCGCGGACATCGCATACAGAGAAGCCCGAAGACACCCGCCGCACCGGAAAGTACAGCCGGCATGCTTTCACCTGCTGCCGCAGGGCGGCAGAAAGCCCTTCCAGAGGGAAGGGTTTGAGAATAGGAACGGATTTGCAAATGCCGCCTGCGGCGGCCGGAAAGCCATACGAAATAAACAGTTACGAAAATAAACCACGCTTTGTTTCTACCGACCACGATAAAAGAGGTCCGCGCACGCGGATGGGAGCAGTTGGACGTCATCCTTTTTTCGGGCGACGCCTACATCGACCATCCGGCATTCGGCGCGGCGGTAATCGGCCGTCTGCTCGAAGCCGAAGGCTACCGCGTGGCAATCGTGCCGCAGCCCAACTGGCGGGACGACCTGCGCGACTTCACCAAACTCGGCGCGCCGCGGCTCTTCTTCGGCGTCTCGGCAGGATCGATGGATTCGATGGTCAACCACTACACGGCCAACCTGCGCCTTCGGAGCAACGACGCCTACACGCCCGGCGGCAAGGCGGGGTTCCGGCCCGATTACGCCGTCAAGGTCTATACGCAAATCCTCAAACGGCTGTTTCCGCACGTTCCGGTGGTCGTCGGAGGCATCGAAGCTTCCCTGCGGCGGCTGACCCATTACGACTACTGGAACGACACGCTCAAACCCTCGGTGCTGGCCGAAAGCGGCGCCGACCTGCTGATCTACGGCATGGGCGAACGGGTCGTGCAGCAGGTCGCCAAAGCCATGCGCAACGGCTACAACGCCAAACTGCTGCGCAAACTGCGGCAGGTGGCCTTCATGGCCGACGACAGTTACGTGCAGCGGCTCGACCCGGCGGAGACGATCCAGCTGCATTCCTACGAGGAGTGTGTGCGGGACAAACGGGCCTTCGGCGAGAATTTCACCATCATCGAGACCCAGAGCAACCTGATGGAGCCGACGGCGACGCTCATCGAGGCCGTGGGCGACCGTTATGTGGTCGTCACGCCGCCCAACACGACACTCTCGACCGACGAGCTGGACCACTCGTTCGACCTGCCTTACCAGCGCGCACCGCATCCGCGCTACAACGGCAAAGGGGATATTCCGGCGTGGGAGATGATCAAACACTCGGTCAATATCCACAGGGGATGCTTCGGCGGCTGTTCGTTCTGTACCATATCGGCCCATCAGGGCAAGTTCATCAACTCGCGCAGCGAACGTTCCATCCTCGCAGAGGTGGAGCGCGTGACCCGGATGCCGGACTTCAAAGGTTATCTGTCGGACGTGGGCGCCCCGTCGGCCAACATGTACCGCATGGGCGGACGCGACCGGGAGTTGTGCCGCAAATGCCACCGCCCGTCGTGCCTGCATCCGAAGATGTGCCCCAATCTGGACAACGACCACCGTCCGCTGCTGGCGCTTTACGAAAAGATCCGCGCGGTGAAAGGCGTCAAAAAGGCCTTTGTCGGCAGCGGCATCCGCTACGACCTGTTTGACGAGAGTCCCTATCTCGATACGGTCGTGAAATACCACACGTCGGGACGACTGAAAGTCGCGCCCGAACACACCGAAGATGCCGTGCTGAAACTGATGCGCAAACCGCCGTTCGCGCTCTTCGAGCGGCTGACCGCCGATTTCCAGCGCATCTGCCGCCGCGAAGGACTGCCCTACCAGCTGATTCCCTACTTCATCTCGTCGCACCCCGGCTGCACCGAACGCGACATGCGTTCGCTGTCGGAGAAAGTCCTCGGCAAACTCCATTTCAACCTCGAACAGGTGCAGGACCTCACCCCCACGCCGATGACACTTTCGTCGGTGATGTTCTACACCGGAGAGAATCCCTATACGCACGAAAAGGTCTACGTCGCCCGCTCGCAGGAGGAGAAACGGCGGCAGAAATCGTATTTCTTCAATGAAAAGCCGACCGGAAACCCGACGGTTCCGGAACGGCGCACAACCGCCAGACAAGAACGCGCCCCGAAGAATTATCGCCCGAACGGAGATCGGACGTCGGCCCCCCGACCGCGAAAAGGGGAAGATCCCCGTGCAATACCGGGGATAAAGCGCAAAAGGTAAGTAATCTGCACGCCGCACGGCCTGCAGTCGGGCACCGACGTACTTCAAGCCTATTTCATGCGGATTTTCAGCGCATTTCAGCAACGAGGAAAGCCGGAGCGTCGCTCCGGCTTTCCTCATGCTATTCGGTGTTATTTTACACCCCACTTATCGCCGAGCCGTTTCAGCAAGCGGGAGATACGGCTCACCTCTTTCTCATCGTCCCCCGTCACCGGAGTCCGGCGGATCAGCCACCACAAAAGCATATAAAACAAGACGAGAAAGACCGACCAGAATAGCACATATTTCATAAATGAAACATTAAAACCAGCAAAAACCTCTCTTGTCTACAATAGAAATACAAACTTATTCTTTTTGATCATACATACTCTGATAGTATTTTTCATACTCTCCTGAAGTAATGTCGTCCATCCATTTTTGGTTTTGGAGGTACCAGCGGACGGTCTTTTCGATCCCCTCTTCGAACTGCAGGCTGGGCTGCCAGCCCAGCTCGTCTTTGAGTTTGCGCGAGTCGATGGCATATCTCAGGTCGTGACCCGCGCGGTCGGCGACATGGGTGATCAGCTTTTCCGAAGCGCCTTCGGGATTGCCCAGCAGCCGGTCCACGGTTTTGACGATCACCCGTATCAGGTCGATGTTCTTCCATTCGTTGAAACCGCCGATGTTGTACGTGTCGGCGACCTTGCCCTTGTGGAAGATCACGTCGATGGCCCGTGCGTGGTCCTCGACGTAGAGCCAGTCGCGGACGTTCTCCCCGCGGCCGTACACCGGAAGCGGCCTTCCGCGGCGGATGTTGTTGATGAACAACGGAATCAGCTTCTCCGGGAACTGGTAAGGACCGTAGTTGTTCGAGCAGTTCGTCACCAGCGTCGGCATGCCGTACGTGTCGTGGTAGGCCCGCACGAAGTGGTCCGACGAAGCCTTCGACGCCGAGTAGGGGCTGTGCGGGTCGTACTTCGTCTCCTCGGTGAAGAACTCCTCCCCGAAAGGACCACCGCCGCTCTCGCAGCCCGCAGGGGCCCCCGCGGGGCGGGTCAGCTCCAGCGCCCCGTACACCTCGTCGGTCGAGATGTGGTAGAACAGCTTGCCTGCCCAATCACCGTTCCAGTACTCCCGCGCAGCTTCGAGCAGCGACAGCGTACCCATGACGTTCGTACGCGCGAAGGTGAACGGATCCCTGATCGAGCGGTCCACGTGGCTCTCGGCTGCGAGATGGATCACCCCGTCGATGCCGTATTGCCGGAACAGTTCACGCATCGCCTCGAAGTCGCAGATGTCGCCCTTGACGAAAGTGTAGTTCGGCCGCTCCTCGATGTCCCGCAGGTTGGCGAGGTTGCCCGCATAGGTCAGCTTGTCGAGGTTGACGATCCGGTAATCGGGGTATTTGGTCACGAAAAGACGGACCACATGCGAGCCGATGAAGCCCGCGCCGCCCGTGATGAGGATAGTGCGCTGCATAGTGATTGGATTATTCGGCGAGTTGTTTCAGGCAGTAGATCATTGCCTCCCTCCAGTGGGGGATGTCCATCTGGAAGGTGGTCTTGATTTTGGTTTTGTCCAGCACCGAGTAGGCCGGGCGCTGGGCCTTGGTCGGAAACTCCGACGTGTGGCAGGGGATGATGCGGCATGAGTCGTGACCCGCGGCCGCGGCGATCTCCGTCGCGAAGTCGTACCACGAGCAGACGCCCTCGTCGGTGAAGTGGTACACGCCCTCGTTGCCCGCGTAGCGTTCCGACTCGATGATCGAGAAGATCGCAAGCGCCAAGTCCCCGGCGTAGGTCGGAGTGCCGATCTGGTCGAAGACCACCTGCAGCGTATCCCGCTCCGAAGTCAGACGCAGCATCGTCTTCAGGAAGTTGTGTCCGTACTCCGAATAGAGCCACGCCGTGCGGAAGATCAGATACCGGCACCCGGATGCCATGACGGCGCGTTCGCCCGCAAGCTTCGTACGCCCGTAGGCTCCCAGCGGCGAGGGAGCCGTATCCTCCCTGTAGGGCGTATGGGCCGTGCCGTCGAAGACGTAGTCCGTCGAGACGTGGAACAGCGTCGCGCCCGTCGCCTTGGCCGCCGCCGCGAGATTGCCCGCAGCCTTGTGGTTCAGCAGGTCCGCACGCGGTTCGTCCTCCTCGGCCCGCTCCACGTCGGTGTAGGCCGCGCAGTTTACGATAACGTCGATGCACCGCTCCTCGACCGTTCGCAGGACGGCAGCCGCATCGGTGATGTCTAGTTCCGCGACGTCCGTACAGATATAGTTGTGGGGCGAGACACAGCCCAGACGCCGCAGGGCGCTGCCAAGCTGACCGTTCGCGCCCGTAATCAGGATATTAAGCATAATAGTCTTCGTTATAGTCGAACAGTTCCCCGGCCTCCGACAGCAGCGGGTGGGCGCTGTCCTTGGGCGAGAGGACGACATCTTCGGGGGCCAGACGCCAGTCGATGCCCAGCGAAGGGTCGTTCCATGCAATGGCGCCCTCCGATTCGGGGGCGTAGGGGTTGTCGCACTTGTATTGGAACGTCGCTTCGTCGCTCAGCACGGCGAAGCCGTGCGCAAAGCCCCGCGGGATGAAGAACTGACGCTTGTTGTCTTCCGTCAGCTCCACCGCCACGTGGCGGCCGAACGTGGGGGAGCCGCGGCGGATATCCACCGCGACGTCGAGCACGCGGCCCCGGACCACGCGGACCAGTTTCGACTGGGAGTACCGCCCTTTCTGGAAATGGAGGCCCCGCAGCACGCCGTAGCGTGAGTGCGATTCGTTGTCCTGCACGAAGCGCACGGGACGGACCTGTGCGTCGAAGCGGCGCTGCGAGTAGCTCTCGAAGAAGTAACCCCGCGCGTCGCCGAAAACCTCCGGCTCTAGAATAACCACGCCCTCTATGGCGGTTGTCAGAACTTTCATGGGATTATTTTTCGTCGAGGAGTTTCAAAAGGTATTGTCCGTACTGGTTCCTGAGCATCGGCTCGGCAAGTGCGCGCAGCTTGTCCGCCGTGATCCACCCGTTGCGGTAGGCGATGCCTTCCAGACAGGCGATCTTAAGTCCCTGACGCTTCTCGATGACCTCCACGAAGATCGAGGCTTCGGCCAAGGAGTCGTGCGTGCCCGTATCCAGCCACGCGAAGCCGCGCTGGAGCGTCTGCACCTTCAGCTCGCCGCTTTGCAGGAAACACTGGTTCACGCTCGTGATCTCAAGCTCCCCGCGGGCCGAGGGACGGATGCCCTTGGCCACATCCACGACCTTGTTCGGATAGAAGTACAGGCCCACGACTGCGTAGTTAGACTTCGGATGGGCGGGTTTCTCCTCGATCGAAAGGCAGTTGCCCTCATCGTCGAACTCCGCGACCCCGTAGCGGCCCGGATCGTCGACGCGGTAGCCGAAGACCGTGGCCTTGCCATCCTCCTCGGCCGTGCGGACGGCCTCGCGAAGAAGACCCGTGAAACCGGAACCGTAGAAGATGTTGTCGCCAAGAACGAGGCACGCCGAATCGCCGCCGAGGAAATCCTCGCCGATCAGAAAAGCCTGTGCAAGACCGTCCGGAGATGGCTGTGCCGCGTAGTCGATACGCACGCCGTAGTCGGAGCCGTCGCCCAGCAGACGCCGGAAACCCGGAAGGTCCTCCGGAGTCGAGATCACGAGGATTTCGCGGATGCCCGCTAGAAGAAGCGCCGAGAGCGGGTAATAGACCATCGGCTTGTCGTAGACCGGAAGCAGCTGCTTGCTGACCCCCTTTGTGATCGGATACAGCCGACTGCCGCTGCCGCCCGCCAAAATGATGCCTTTCATTATTCAAGTGAATTAATATGCGTTTTCATCCCGCTTCAGCGCATTCCACACCGTCAGGAGCATGATGCGTATATCCAGCAGCAGCGACCAGTTTTCGAGATACCAGATGTCGCGGCGCACGCGGCCCTCCATCTGGCTCAACTCGTGGGTCTCGCCGCGGTATCCCGTCACCTGCGCCCAGCCTGTGATGCCGGGCTTGATCAGGTGGCGCACCATGTACTTATTGACCAGCTTGGAGTAAAGCTCGGTGTGCTGGAGCATGTGGGGACGGGGACCGACGATCGACATCTCGCCTTTCAGCACGTTGATGAACTGGGGAAGCTCGTCGATGCTCGATTTGCGCAGGAAGCTGCCGAAACGGGTCTTGCGCGGATCGTTCTTCGTCGCCTGCACCCGGTCGGCCTCGTCGTTTACGCGCATCGACCGGAACTTGATGCAGCCGAACGTGCGGCCGTTTTCGCCGCTGCGCTCCTGAATGAAGAATACCGGGCCTTTCGAAGTCAGCTTGATGCCCAAGGCCACGAAGAGATAGACGAAGGGGAAGAGCGTGCAGAGGAAGACGCCGGATACCGTGACGTCGAACGCGCGTTTGACGAAGCGGTTCGAAACCTGCCGCAGCGGCTCTTCGCGGATATAGAGGATCGGTACGTTGCCCAGCAGTTCGAGGTTCATCGCGCGTTTCATGTAGTTGCGCAGGTTGGGCACATAGTAGAACCGCACGAAATTGTTTTCGCAGTAGTCCATGATCGGGAATATCTCCTCCAGATAGCGGTCGGTGGAGAGGCAGCAGTACACCTCGTTGACCGGGTGGCGTTTCAGCCACGGCAGGGCTTCGTCTACGCTGCCCAGACACGGGGTGTTGCCGGGCAGGGCCTTGTCGTCGTGGTTGCTGAAAAAACCGAGTACGCGGTAGCCGGTGCTGCTGTTGTCCACCATTTCGTGATACACCTCCAGCGCATTGTCCTTGCTGCCGACGATGATGACCCGCCGCGAGTTGCGTCCGTGTCCGCGGGTGATCTTGACCGCCATGCGGCAGATGTAGCGCCACAGCATCAGCGCGACGGTGAGCGATATGTAGAAGACGCCGGTCAGCCGGAGCGGCAGCAGGCCGTAACTCCACACGGTCTGTATCAGTGTGAAGAATCCGATGTGGCAGAGTACGACGTAAAACACGCGGCGTATGATCTCCTCGTAGGGAACGATCCGCGAAGAGAGGATCACGCCGAACCACGAAAGTCCGGGGATGAAACAGATGTTGAGACAGGCGAATATCTCCAGCGAGTGGGCGACGTATGCCGGCTGGGGAAACAGCGTCAGCGCGAATATCCAAGAAAGATTGAGTAGAAATAGATCACCGATAATTACAGGAAGCTTGATCAGCAGGGATTCCTGCATGACTTGTTTCATAAATCGAAAATTTAGAGGCGTTAATTTCCGTATTGAACGTATGTCGGATTACGTATGGATATAAAATGAATTGCTAATCTATCTTTGCGATGTATTTCAGCGGAATATAGGCCGTCAGGGCGGTTGCGACGTTGCGGATCGCCACGGCGACCTTGCTGTGTCCCTTGTGGCGGATGTAGCGGCCTTCGATTCCGGCGAATATGCCCTCCGTGACGCGTACCGGATCTCCCTTTTCCAGATCCACGTCCTGCGGCGCGACGATTTCGACGTGCTCGTTCTGCGTGGCGACGACGGCCATGAAGTCCTGCATCTGCCGCTCCGGAATCACCGTCGGCGATTTGCTTTCGCGGTCCATGATGTAGCGGATCGGAAGGGTGGTGGTCGCTTTTATCTCCCGCAGCCGGTCGGCCGATGTGCGGATGAACAGCAGGTTGTGGATCAGCGGCTCCCAGACCTTGCGTCTTTTGCCGCCGTAGGTCCGTTCAGCGAAGTGCATGGGTACGTAGCTCTCGATCCCGATACTGTCCAGATAGCTCTTTGCGGCCATTTCCCGGCTGTACGTGACACGTATTGCGTACCATTGCTGTTCGGTTTGCGGCTCTTCACACATGGGCACACCTTGGGGACACCTCCGCAGACGAAGTGCGGTTGTCAGTCGTTTTGATTCGGTTTATTGAAACATTCGCTCGCGTGCATTCCTACCCATAGGACCTGCACATCCTTTCGTCCGGTGCAAATATAAGCAATTTTCCCCATACGGCAACATCACCGCAGGTCGATTCCGTTTGCAACCTAAACAATAAAGGACACAAAAAGGTCCGGAAATTCCGGATTCGCGCCTCTTTATGTCCTTTGTCGTACC
>ENA-UENY01001589-UENY01001589.1-human-gut-metagenome-genome-assembly--contig:-NODE-1589-length-12306-cov-4.930411_pt1 | contig 12306 bp, 10 predicted proteins | sample MGYA00242886_ERZ507888 | MGnify/ENA primary metagenome ERZ507888 (study PRJEB26167, sample SAMN06115543) | human gut metagenome | host: Homo sapiens | place: China:Chongqing | collected 2014-11-10... | reverse complement strand
TATACTTATTTCAGTTCTAAATAAGAAAAAGGGCCGCCGACGTCGGCCCGGGAACGGAGTTTTGCAACGCCGCCGGTCGATCGCATCGACGATCACCGCCACGGCGCCGTCGCCCGTGACGTTGGTCGCCGTGCCGAAACTGTCCATGGCGATATAGGTGGCGATCATCAGTCCGGCGAGCGTTTCGTCGAATCCCAGCATCGACTCCAGCAGTCCCAGCGCGGCCATGATCGCCCCGCCCGGCACCCCCGGAGCCGCGATCATCGTCACGGCCAGCAGCAGGATGAATCCCACGAACGTTCCGGCAGGCAGCTCCAGTCCGGCGATCATCGACACGGCCAGCGCGCAGGCGACGATCTTCATCATCGAGCCGGAGAGGTGGATCGTCGCGCAGAGCGGCACGACGAACGACGCGATTTCGGGCCGCACGCCGAGTTTCAGGGTCTGCGCCAGCGTCACGGGGATCGTGGCGGCCGAAGACTGCGTTCCGAGAGCCGTGACGTAAGCCGCAAGCATCGTGCGGAGCATCCGCAGCGGATTTTTGCGCGCCGCGAGTCCGGCGACGGAGAACTGCACGAGCAGCAGCACGACGGTCATGCAGAAGATCACCGCGATCAGCTTCACGAAGACGCCCAGCACGCCCGCGACCTGCCCCGACCGGGTCATCGAGAGGAAAATGCCGAAGATATAGAACGGCAGCAGCGGAATGATGACGCTGCCGATCACGCGTTCGATAATCCCCTTGAATTCGTCCATCACCCCCTTGAGCTTCACGCTATGGGTATAGGCCATGCCCAGTCCGAGCACGAAGGCCAGCACCAGCGCCGACATGACGCCGAACAGCGGCGGCATCTGAACCGTGAAATAGGGCGTGAGCGCCGCGCCCGCATCGTCGGGCAGCACGGCCTGCGAGCCTTCGAGCAGCGCGGGAAAGACCGCGCGCCCCACCAAATAGGTTCCGAAGCCCGAAAAAAGCGTGAAGGCATAGGCCAGCGCCGCCGTAACGGCCAGCAGCCACCCGGCGGTCTTCCCCAGATCGGCGATGCCCGGCGCCACCAGACCGAGGATCAGCAGCGGAATGACGAACGAGAGGAACTGTCCGAAAATATCGTTGAACGTCAGCGCGATGCGCGTCGCCCATTCGGGAAAGAAAAAGCCGCATCCCACGCCCAGCCCGATGGCCAGTACGACGCGCGGCAGCAGTCCGAACCTGAATTTCATAGGAGAATGATTTTTGTAAAGATAGGAAATATATTCCGAATCCGTACGCTTCCGCCCGCCGCAGGTCTCGGAGCCGGCCCCGCAGACTGACTTGTCCGGCGCCCGGAACGGAAACGACGCATTCCGAAAAGGCGCAACGGGATTCCCCGACGACAGCGGAAGCGGCCGGGGACACGGAGCCGGCACAACAGCGGGCAAAAACCACCCGGCGGCAGACGGGGACGACGCAGCGGCAGACGGGGACGACGCAGCGGCAGACGGGGACGACGCAACAGCGGCCGGAGACGACGCAGCGGCAGACGAGAGCGACTCGGCAACAGCCAAGAACGACACGACGGCGGCCTGAAACGGCACGCCGGTACAAAGTCGGATATTTTATGTATTTTTGCATTATGACATCACTATTTCACGACATCATTTTCGGCCCGGTGCACTCGCGGCGGCTGGGCCTTTCGCTGGGGGTGAACCTCCTGCCGACCGATTCGAAACTCTGCTCGTTCGACTGCATCTACTGCGAATGCGGCTGGAACGCCGAACACCCCGGCGGACGGCGATTCAACGCCCGCGAAGATGTCCGCACGCAGCTCGAAGCGACGCTGCGCCGCATGGTGGCGGACGGCACGCCGCCCGACGTCATCACCTTCGCCGGCAACGGCGAGCCGACCCTGCATCCCGAATTCGAAGCGGTGATCGGCGATACGATCGCCCTGCGCGACGCATTGTGCCCGTCGGCCAAGGTCTCGGTGCTCTCGAACGCCACCCAGCTCCACCGCGAAGAGGTGCGCCGCGCCCTGCTGCGGGTGGACAACAACATCCTCAAACTCGACTCGGCGTTCGACGCCACGGCGCGTCTGATGAACAACCCCCAAAGCCCCGCCTACACCGTCCGCGGCGTCGTGGAGCAGATGAAGGGCTTCGACGGACGCCTGACCGTGCAGACCATGTTCCTGCGCGGCGAATGCGACGGACAGAAAACAGACAACACGACCGAAGAGGAGGTCTCGGCATGGCTGCGGCTGATCGAAGAGATCCGGCCGCGGCAGGTCATGGTCTACTCGCTCGACCGCGACACCCCGTGCCGGACGCTCGAAAAGGTTCCGCGCGAGGAGCTGCAGGCCATCGCCGCCCGCGTCGAAGCGCTCGGTATCCCCTGTTCGGTAGCATAACCCGCCTGCCGATGAGACTGCTCCTGTTATCGCTGCTGCTCGCCGCCGGTTGTACGGCGACCGCCCAGCGACGTCCCACGGCGCGCGAACTGGGCGAACTGCAGGACAGCGTGTGGCGCCGTCTCGACATCCTGCGCACGACCGACCGGGGATTCGCCGCCTGCACACCGGAGCGCGAAGCATTCGACGGAAGCGCGAACGCCGCCCGCGCATCTGCAACCAAGGAAATCGCAAGCGTCGCCGACGCCGTCCGGTCGTCCGGGACCGACGAAACCGAGGGGATCGTCCGCGTCCGTCTGCTCCGGGCCGACTCGGCGATGAAAGCCCGCTTCCGCCGTTACGTACACGACAGCCCCCTGATCCGGCTCGAAGGGTTCGATCCCGACACGACGCCCTATCCGCCCGCCCCCGAAGGCACGCCGCCGCCCGACGGACTGAGCATGGACGCCGAATATGCCTTCTACCCTGCGGAGACCGACTGCGTACGGCTTACGATCCGCTACCGCGGCGATTCGACCGTCTATTTCGGGACGGACTACACCGTTTGCAGGTTCCAAAACGGCCGGTGGGAAACACTGCCGGGCGCCGACGCATGGAACTCCCTGCTGATCGGCATCGGCCGCCCGCAATTTCCCGTCCCCGGCGACGCCCGGCAGACGAAAGAGTACGCCTACGGCTTCACGGCCCGGCTCGCACCGCGCGTCTATCCGTCCGTATACGCCCGTTACCGCATCTGCAAAAACGTTTACATGGAAAATCCGCGCCGCGACTACCTGCTCACCGCCGATTTTACGGTGACGCCCTTCGTCCCGTTCACCCGCTTTCCGGAGCAGGCGGGCGACAACAACTGACAAATCATGCAAATACTCCTCTCCTGTGCCAAAACGATGGCCGAAAGCACCTCCCTGCCGATACCCCGCACCACTTCGCCCCTTTACGGCGCGCAGGCGGGGGAGCTGGCCGGACAGCTGGCGACGCTCTCCACCGAAGAGCTGGCGAAAATCCTGCGCGTAAACCATCGGATCGCCGCGACGAACCGGCTCCGCTACAGCCGCTTCCACGACGATGCGGAGAGGGCGCTGCCGGCGCTGGCGGCCTACACGGGCATCGTGTTCAAACGGATCGCTCCGGCGGATTTCACGGCCGGGGATTTCGAATATGCGCAGGCGCACCTCAACATCACCTCGTTCCTTTACGGACTGCTCCGCCCGCTGGACGCGATCCGCACCTACCGGCTCGAAGGCGACGCCGTACTGCCCGGCCACGGCGAGCAGACGGTTTTCGAATATTGGCAGGACAAACTGACGGACGCCTTTCTGGAGAAGATCAAGGCCGACGACGGCATACTGGTCAATCTGGCCAGCAGTGAGATGAAGCGGCTGTTCGACTGGAAGCGCATCTGCCGCGAAGTGCGGGTCGTCACCCCCGAATTCCGCATCCGCGAAGACGACCGGCTGAAAACCGTCGTGGTCTATACGAAAATGTGCCGCGGCGAAATGACCCGTCATATCCTCAAAAACCGCATCGGCGATCCGCAGCAGCTGAAAGCGTTCGAGTGGGAAGGCTTCCGGCAGGACGCGGCGCTCAGCAAAGCCGACGACTGGCTCTTTACGATGTAAGGAGTCCGGATATTATTTGGCGCAGACCGGCGCCTGTTTCGTTTCGAGCAGAGCTTTCAGAATACCCTCCTCGTCATAGCCGCAGAGGGCGTAGAGCTGAGCCGGAGTTCCGTGTTCGACCCACTCGTCGCCGATGCCCAGCGAACGCACCGAAACGTCCAGCCCGCGTGCATTGAAAAATGCCGCGACGGCTTCGCCGACGCCTCCGCGCAGGGCGCCGTCCTCGACCGTCACCACGCGGCGGAACTTCGCGCCCACTTCGAGGAGCAGTTCCTCGTCGAGAGGTTTGGCGAAGCGCAGGTCGTAATGGGCTGCGCTCACCCCTTCTTCGGCGGCGCGTGCGGCGGCGCGTGCGGCGGCGTTGCCGACCGTTCCGACGGTCACCAGCGCCACATCCGCTCCGTCGCGGAGCTTGCGTCCCCGGCCTACGGGCAGGGTTTCGAACCGCGCACCGCGCCACATCCGGCCTTCGCCGCAGCCGCGGGGATAGCGGATCATGAAGGGATGGCCGTACTGCAGCCCCGTATACATCATGCCGCGCAGTTCCAGCTCGTCCATCGGCGCGGCGATCGCCAGTGTCGGCACGCAGCCGAAGGCCGCCATGTCGAAGACTCCGTGATGCGTCACGCCGTCCTCGCCGACCAGACCGCCCCGATCGAGACACATCACCACCGGAAGATCCTGAATGGCGACGTCGTGGATCACATTGTCGTAAGCCCGCTGCATGAAGGTCGAATAGATATTGCAGAAGGGCACCATGCCCGCGGCGGCGAGTCCCGCCGAGAAAGTCACGGCATGCCCCTCGGCGATGCCCACGTCGAAACAGCGCGACGGCATGGCCTGCATCAGCAGATTCATCGAGCAGCCCGACGGCATGGCGGGCGTGACGCCCACGACGCGGCTGTCGCGTTCGGCAAGTTCGACGAGCGTCTCGCCGAAAACGTCCTGATAGCGCGACGCCGAACCCGGCGACGAAATCCGCTCGCCCGTATCGGGATTGAACCGCCCCGGCGCATGCCAGACGGGCTGGTTGTGTTCGGCGGGCAGGTAGCCCTTGCCCTTTACGGTCATGACGTGCAGCAGTTTGGGTCCCTCTATGTCGCGCAGCGCGCGAAGCGTCCGCACCAACTCCTTGAGGTTGTGGCCGTCCACGGGTCCGAAATAGCGAAAATTGAGACTTTCGAACAGATTGCTCTTGTTGAGCAGCCCCTGCTTGACGGCGTTGCCCGCCTTCTGGCAGAGACGCAGCAGGCGCGGCGTATGCGAAAGGATGCCCCACAACCGTTGCTTGAAGCGGTTGTAGTGGACCGAAGTCGAAATCTTGAGCAGGTAGTTTTTCAGCGCGCCCGTGGCCTGATCGATCGCCATGTTGTTGTCGTTCAGAATCACCAGCAGGTTGGTGCGCTTGCTGGCCCCGGCGTTGTTCAGCCCTTCGAAGGCCAGCCCGCCGGTCATCGAACCATCGCCGATGACGGCCACGACCCGATGCTTCTCGCCCCGCAGTTCGGCCGCCTTGGCCATGCCGAAGGCCGCCGAGATCGACACCGAGGCGTGTCCCCCGCCGAAAGCGTCGTATTCGCTCTCGGACATGCGCGGGAAGCCGCTGATGCCCCCCAGCCGGCGCTTGGTTTTGAACGCTTCGCGGCGGCCCGTGATGATCTTGTGGGCATAGGTCTGGTGCCCCACGTCCCACACGATCTTATCGGCGGGCGTGTCGAAGACATAATGCAGGGCGGCGGCCAGCTCCACAGCCCCCAGACTCGACGCGAGGTGTCCGGGATTTACCGAACATTCGTCGACGATATAGCGTCGCAACTCGTCGCAGTAAGCGCGCAACTCCTCCGCGGAGAGCCTTTTGAGGTCCTCCGGCGAATCGATATGTAGAAGCAGTCTGTATTCTTCCGGCGTCATGGCGAGACAAAGATAATGCAAGCAGGGCACAAAAGCAAGCCCGTCCGCCTTTTGGCCGGACGCAGCCTTTCCGGAACGGCGTCGAAAAGCGTGCGCACCGGACACCGCGCCGAATTTGTTCGGACACGGTCCGGAGGGCGTCTATTTTCTGTAAAGATAGTCATTGATGCCGGTTTTTTTCGAAAAAATTTCTATCTTCGCGTTACGGTAAATCCATTGCAACATGAAATACAAGAGAATACTCCTCAAACTGAGCGGCGAATCGCTGCAAGGTTCGCAGAAATACGGACTCTCGCCCGAAGTGCTCCAGTCCTACGCCGAACAGATCAAGGCGGCCGCCGGGACGGGCGTCCAGATCGGCATCGTCATCGGCGGCGGCAACATCTTCCGCGGACTCACCGGCGCCAAGAAGGGCTTCGACCGCGTGAAGGGCGACCAGATGGGCATGCTGGCCACGATCATCAACTCGCTGGCGCTGCAGTCGGCACTGGAGGACAACGGCGTGAAGGCCAAGGTCCTGACTTCGATCCGCATGGAACCCATCGGCGAATACTACTCCAAGGCCCGTGCCATCGAGTACCTCGAAGCGGGCTATGTGGTGATTATCGGCGGCGGCACGTCGAATCCCTATTTCACGACCGACTCGGCGTCGGCGCTGCGCGGCATCGAGATCGAAGCCGACGTGATGCTCAAAGGCACCCGCGTGGACGGCGTTTACACGGCCGACCCCGAAAAGGACCCGACAGCCGTGAAGTTCGACCGGATCACGTTCGAGGAGGTGCTCGATCGCAGGCTGAAAGTCATGGACCTCACGGCGTTCACCCTTTGCCGCGAGAACGGACTCGGCATCATCGTCTTCGACATGGACACGCCGGGCAATCTGGGCAAAGTACTTGCAGGCGAACAGATCGGAACGCTCGTAACCGGGCTTTCATAGGAGCTTCCGGCCGGCACTCCGGACTCCGTGCGACAAAGTGCCCGACAAACCAAAACAACGAAAAAACATGGCGACAAAAAAGAGTAACAGACAATTATGGATCATGCTGGCGCTGATCGTCGCGATCGTCGCCGTCATCCTGCTGCTACCTTCATGCGGCGGCAACAGCAGCAAAAAGGCAGGCGACGTCGAATCGACGACGCTCGTGAAGGCCGGCGACAAAGCCCCCGACTTCACGGTCGAGATGTTCGGCGGCGGCAAAACCGACCTCGCCGAACTGAAAGGCAAGGTCGTCCTGCTGAACTTCTGGGCCACGTGGTGTCCGCCCTGCCGGCAGGAGCTGGCGCGCGTGCAGAGCGACGTGATCGACCGTTTCGCAGGCCGCGATTTCGTATTCCTGCCCATCTCGCGCGGCGAAACGCACCAGACCGTGGCGGCGTTCCGCGAAAAGACCGGCTACTCCTTCCCGATGGGTCTCGACCCCTCGCAGACCGTCTACGACCGTTATGCGTCGAACTACATTCCGCGTAATTTCGTCATCGACCGCAACGGCAAGGTCGTGCTGGCGTCGGTAGGCTACGACCCCGAAGAGTTCGACGAAATGATCAAAACCATCGAAAAAACACTCGAATAACTATGGATACCAAAACGATTCTCAACGAAGCCTCCGGCCGTATGCAGAAGGCTATCGACCACCTCGAAGAGGAACTTCTGAATGTGCGCGCGGGCAAAGCCTCGCCCAACGCCCTGAACGGCATCATGGTAGATTACTTCGGCTCGCAGGTGCCCGTATCGGGCGCGGCCAGCGTCACGGTTCCCGACGCCAAGACGATCCTGATCCAGCCGTGGGACAAGAACATGCTCCGCCCGCTGGAAAAAGCCATCATCGACTCGAACATCGGCCTGACCCCCTCGAACAACGGCGAGCAGATACGCCTGACGATTCCGCCCCTGACCGAAGAGCGCCGCAAGGAGCTGGTGAAGCAGATCCGCGGCGAAGCCGAAACGGCCCGCATCAGCCTGCGCAACGCCCGCCGCGACGCCGTCGAGGCATTCAAGAAGGCCCAGAAGGAGGGCATGCCCGAAGACGAATCGAAAGACGGCGAAACCCAGTCGCAGAAGCTGTTGGAAAAATTCTCCAAGCTGCTCGACGAAGCGCTCCAGAGAAAGGAGAAGGAGATCATGACCGTCTGAAACGGTTTCATCCGCATGAAAATCCGGCCCGATTCGTATATTGGCCGGATTTTTTCATATATTTGCCCCTCCTAAACATTCCGTCCCGATGAAAAAGCCATTCCGCAAGATTTCGGTCCTGATCGTATTGTTTTCGCTGTTCGGCATACAGAACGCAGCATCGCAGGGCTACGTCAAACTCAACGCGCTCTATGCGCTGGTCGGCGTCGTAAACCCCTCTGTGGAATTCGCCATATCCCCCAAATCGACCCTGCAGACCGACATCGTGGTCTCGCCGTGGAAGTCGATCAACCAAAAGCATATGACGTTCGCCATCTTCATGGGCGAATACCGCCGCTACTTCAAGGAGCACAACCGGGGCTGGTATCTGGGCGCCAATATCGGCATGATGGCTTTCGACATGTCGAAACCCTATATCGAAGGCTGGAAGCTGAAATTCGAAGACCGCTACTGCAAAGGCTACGGCATGATGATCGGCCTGTGCGTGGGTTACGAACACCAGTTCGGGGAGCGGTGGCTGCTCGACGCCTTCTTCGGATGGGCATGGATGGACAGCCACTACAACGGATACAGTTTCAACGGCAAGGTAGACATGTATCCCCACCGCCCGGTGCAGCCGGAGAACCCCGATCCGTTCAACGGCTCGTCGGAGTGGTATCCCAACAAGCTCGGCGTCTCGATCGGCTACCGGATCTTCATGCCCAAGCGACTGCGCACCGACGGTTCCTGCAGCAGATAACACGGATTGCGGGAGACGGCCGCAAACGGCGGACAACCATAAACGCCCTGCTCTTTGAGGAGCAGGGCGTTTCGTCTTGCCGGCTGTGTCCGGACAGGTTACGGGCCGGCAAAACAGCCCGGCGACACTCCGAAAGAAAACGCCGGTTTCGAAACGTCCGACTCCGCAGGTTCTGCCCGTTCTTCCGCTAATTCCGCCGACTCCGCAAGTTCCACTGATTCTGCGGGGGAGGGGCTGCGGAATCTGCGGAGCTGCCGGTTTTGCCGACTCTGTCCGTTCCTCCGGACGGCATGATCCGGACGGCGCACTACATGCGCAAAAAAAACGGAAGCGGGGTAAAAATACCCCGCTTCCGCGTTCTGACGATGCGCGGCCTGCGCCGCAGTCATCGGGAATTACTTAACCTTCGGGCCGGCAGCTACGAGCTTCTTGCCCTCCTCGTTGCCCGTGAACTTCACGAAGTTCTTCACGAAGCGGTTTGCGAGGTCCTCGGCCTTCACGTCCCAATCCTTGGCATTCTTGTAGGTGTCGCGCGGATCGAGGATCTTGGGATCCACGCCGGGCAGAGCCGTCGGGATCTTGAAGTCGAAGATGGGCAGCGTCTTGGTCTCGGCCTTGTCGATCGAACCGTCGAGGATGGCGTCGATGATGCCGCGCGTATCCTTGATCGAGATACGTTTGCCGGTGCCGTTCCAACCCGTGTTCACGAGGTAAGCCTTGGCGCCCGACTTCTGCATCTTCTTCACCAGCTCCTCACCGTACTTGGTGGGGTGCAGCGAAAGGAACGCTGCGCCGAAGCAGGCCGAGAAGGTCGGAGTCGGCTCGGTGATGCCGCGCTCGGTACCTGCCAGCTTGGCGGTGAATCCGGAGAGGAAGTAGTACTTGGTCTGCTCGGCGTTCAGGATCGAAACCGGGGGCAGCACGCCGAATGCGTCGGCCGAGAGGAAGATCACCTTCTTGGCGGCCGGAGCCTTCGATACGGGCTTCACGATGTTCTCGATGTGGAAGATCGGGTACGATACGCGGGTGTTCTCCGTAACCGACTTGTCGGCGTAGTCGATCTTGCCCTTCTTGTCCACCGTCACGTTCTCCAGCAGCGCGTTGCGGCGGATGGCGTTCCAGATGTCAGGCTCGTTCTCCTGCGAGAGGTTGATCACCTTGGCGTAGCAGCCGCCCTCGAAGTTGAATACGCCGTCGTCGTCCCAGCCATGCTCGTCATCGCCGATCAGCTCGCGCTTCGGGTCGGTCGAAAGCGTGGTCTTGCCGGTTCCCGACAGACCGAAGAAGATAGCCGTCTCGCCTTTGGCGTTGGTGTTGGCCGAGCAGTGCATCGAAGCCATGCCCTTGAGCGGAAGCAGGTAGTTCATGTAGGAGAACATGCCCTTCTTCATCTCGCCGCCGTACCACGTGTTGATGATGACCTGCATCTTCTCGGTGAGGTTGAAGACGACGGCCGTCTCCGAGTTCAGACCGAGTTTCTTGTAGTTCTTGACCTTGGCCTTCGATGCGTTGAGCACGACGAAATCGGGCTCTCCGTAATTCTCCAGTTCGGCGTCGGTCGGACGGATGAACATGTTCTTAACGAAGTGCGCCTGCCAAGCCACCTCCATGATGAAGCGGATCTTCAGACGCGAGTTCTCGTTGGCGCCGCAGAAAGTATCGACGACATAGAGCTTCTTGCCCGACAGCTCCTGCGAAGCGATCTTCTTCAGCTCTTTCCAAGCCGCCTTGGTTACGGGCTTGTTGTCGTTCTTATACTCGTCGGAAGTCCACCAGATCGTATCTTTCGTGGTCTCGTCCATTACGAAGAACTTGTCTTTGGGCGAACGGCCGGTGTAAACGCCGGTCATCACGTTCACGGCGCCGGTCTCGGTCAGCTGACCTTTCTCATAGCCGCGCAGGCCTTTTTTCGTCTCCTCACGGAACAGTTCGTCGTAGGAGGGATTGTACACGATCTCGGTCACGCCCGTGATCCCGTACTTTTTCAAATCCATTTTGTTCATAGCAATCGTTATTTTTAATAAAACATCAAATCCAAGATTTAACCTAACCGTCGAAATCCGCGCATGCGGACTTTAACCGCACAAAGGTAGAAAAACTTTTACACTTGTGAAAAAATTAACAGTGAAAAACACAAAAAAAGAACATTATTTTTTCCGGCACCCGTATATGATTCATTTATAACTTCGTATCTCCTCCGTCCGAAGCCGCACGCAGCTCAGGAACTGTGGACATACCGCAAACATGCTGCCGCGATTTCCGGTTGTGCCGGACGAATCCGGCAGCCTCCGAAAAACGCGGAGCGTACCGGCTTTCGGCCTGTTTCGGAAAAATCGGAAAATAATGTGCCGCCGTCTCCGTTTTTTTCTTAACTTTGGTAACCATGGCCGGACTCTATTTCCACATACCCTTCTGCAAGCGCGTCTGCGCCTACTGCGACTTTTACAAAAGCGCCGACCTGCGGCGCATGGACGACCTGCTGGCGGCCATGCACCGCGAACTGGACGACCGGCGCGGCTATCCGGGCGGCGAAGCGGTGACGACCCGCTATTTCGGCGGCGGAACGCCGTCGCTCTGCACGCCCGAAGCGATCAGGGGACTGCTGGACCACGCCGCACAACTCTTCGACTGCTCCGGCGCCGAAGAGACGACGCTCGAAGCCAATCCCGACGACCTGACGGCCGAGTACCTCGGCGGGCTGCTCGAAGCGGGCATCGACCGCCTTTCGATCGGCGTACAGTCGTTCGACGACGACTGCCTGAAGCTGATGAACCGCCGCCACACGGCCGCGCAGGCGGTCGAAGCGATCCGCGCTGCGCAGCGCGCCGGATTCGGCAACATCACCGTCGATCTGATCTTCGGCGTGCCGGGTTTCGGCGGCGATACGCTGCGCCGCTCGCTCGATGCGGCCCTTTCGCTCGGCGTACAGCATATTTCGGCATACCATTTGACCGTCGAACCCGATACGGCTTTCGGACGGCGCGCCGCGCGGGGCGAATTCCGGGCCGTGGACGAGCAGGTCAGCGAAACGGAGTTCCTCACGGTCCACGAGACGCTGACCGGAGCGGGATTCGAACACTACGAAGTCTCGAATTTCGCCCTTCCGGGCTTCCGCGCCCGCCACAACGCGGCGTACTGGCACGGCGCGAAGTACCTCGGCATCGGTCCTGCGGCGCACTCGTTCGACGGCGAGGAGCGGCACTGGAACGTAGGTTCGGTGGAGCGGTACATCGCGGGCGATCCGGCGGAACGCGAACTCCTCACGAACAGGGACCGTTTCAACGAATACGTCATGACGGCGCTCCGAACCGCCGAAGGAATCGACACGCGGGAGGTCGCGGCCCGTTTCGGCACGAAACGGCTGGAGCGAATGCGCGAAGAGGCGGCCCCCTATCTGCAAAGCGGCGCGCTCCGCGACGCAGGCGGACGGCTGGCGGTTCCCCCGGAGCGGTTTCTGATCTCGGACGCCGTGATCGAGGCCCTTTTCGAAACATAACGACGCGCGCAACCAAGTGAAAC